>JAESFN010000584.1_pt1 | contig 29691 bp, 23 predicted proteins | sample 9269411 | NCBI WGS metagenome assembly JAESFN01 (sample SAMN14505399, study PRJNA617100) | algae metagenome | isolation source: Iphinoe sp. HA4291-MV1 and co-occurring heterotrophs from trail next to... | place: USA: Maunawili Falls, Hawaii | collected 2009-07-25
GATGCGACCAATTGGAGCGACCACCGTTTTTTCTACGACGACTGGCTCTGGTACTGGCAGAAGAAGCATTTCGGTGCGTACAACCCGGACATCGAACACGCGTACCCGGTCGATACCACGACGCTGAATCCCGAATACCTGCAGACGCACGGGATCGGCGCGGTGATCGTGGCTGACGCACCCGGGCAGCAAAATCGCTCGATTGCGGCGGCGTCTCCGCTGCTGGAGCAGGTTGCTACCGGTGCGTGGTACGACGTCTACGTCGTTCGCGATCCGGTCACCATCGTGTCCTCGGGCGGGGTGAATGCCGATTCGGTATCCGTGACGAATCAATCGATCCGCGCTACCGGCACTTCGGACGGTTCGCCGCTGATCGTGCGGCAAAACTGGTTTCCGCGCTGGCAGGCGACGGTGAATGGCAAACCAGCGGCGATTACGGAGCGTGCAGACGGCTATATGGAAATCGCCGTGCCAGCGGGTGCCTACGAGCTGAAGGTGCAGTACGTCGTCACGAAACTCGACTGGGTGGGGCGCGTCGCGTTCGTGCTCGGAGTACTGGCGATCGTCAGCCTCTTCATTGGCCAGCGGTTGCGGTTCATTCCGGGAATGAACCGCGTGGTCGACGGCGCGAGCCGGTTGTTTGCTCCGGCTCGCTCAGTCTCAGTGGAGTTCTAGGCCCAGCCTGGAATCGGGGTGTTGATGATCGTCGGGCCAGTGCGCTGCAGCGCGGCGACGATCTCAGCCTCCAGCGCTTCGGGGGTTTCCGGGCGCACACCCGGCACACCGTACGCTTCCGCCAGCTTCAGGAAATCGGGATTGATCAGATCGACCGCGATGTAGCGGCTTTCGCGCGATTCGCGCTGCGCGTCCTTGACGGCGGAGTAGGTGGAATCGTCGAAGATCACGATCGGCACGGTGATCTCGAACTGCACCGCGGTGGCGAGCTCGGCCATCGTGAACTGATAGCCGCCGTCGCCGATCACCGCCACCACCGCCTTGTCCGGGCAAGCGACTTTCGCGCCGAGCGCCACCGGCAAAGAGAACCCGAGCGTGCCGTAGCCGGAGGGGAAGAGGTAGGTGCGCGGTTCGTAGACCGGGAAGCGCGCCTGCCCGACGTAGGCCATCATCGTCATGTCCCAGACGGTGATGCCATCGCGCGGCACCGCCCGCCGAACCGCCTGAATGTAGGCATCGCGATCGGCTCCCCAGGCGTTCGCGATGGCGGTGCGCTTAACCTCGGCGATGCGATCCTCCGGGAAGGAGCTCACCCGAAGGTCGCGGCGATCGATTTCAGCAACGAGCGCGGTGAGCGTCGCTGCGGCATCGCCGAGCAGCGGGTGCGAGGGAGTGACGTTGCGCGTCATTTCCTCGACGTCGATATCGATCCGCACGATCGTCTCGGGGTAGGTGAGCTGGAACATCTGGGTCTGCATCGCGCCGAGTTTCGACCCGACGACAACCACGAGATCGGCTTCTTTCCAGAGCTGATCCACGGCGTTGCCGGGCGCCCAGGTGGCGCCGAGCACGAAGGGATCGTCCTCGGGAGCCGCGCCTTTGCCCATCACCGAGGTGACGACCGGCGCGGAGAGCCGCGATGCGAGTTGAAGCAGCGCGTCCGGATTGGCCGAGGCAACCGCACCCCCACCGGCGTAGATCGCGATCCGCTTGGCGGCGGCGATCGCATCAACCGCACGCGAAATTGCCTCGGCGCCGGCCGGAGCCGACGTAATTTCCACACGCGGGAGATCGAGTGAGTGCGGTACGGGCTCGTCCATGACGTCGAGCGGGAGCTCGATGTGCACCGGGCGGCGGCGGCCGTTGTTCAAGCGGTGCAGCCCTTCGGCAATCGCGGCCGGGGCATCGGCGGGATCCATCACGCGCTCGTTCCACTGCGTGACCGCCGCCATCACCCCACGCTGGTCCTTGAGATCGTGGAGATTGCCGCGCATAGCGTCGAGGTACTCGCGTTCGACATTCGCCGAGACCACGAACACCGGCGAGCCATCGGTGTATGCCTCGCCGATCGGGGTGGCGACATTGGTGATGCCGGGGCCGGTAATGATCAGCGCCACACCCGGTTTGCCGGAGGCGCGGGCGTAACCATCCGCCATGAACCCGGCGCCCTGCTCGTGCCGGGCGAGAATGTGGCGCACCGGGCGATCGTGCAGGGCATCGTACAGGGCGAGCGTGTGTACACCGGGGATGCCGAAGACGGTATCGACCCCGTTTGCGATCAGCGTATCGAGCGCCAGCTCAGCCCCATTCGAGCCTGGCTCGGCGACACCGGCACGCACGTTTTCAGCCACCTCGGTCATGAAGCGCAATCCTTTCGTTTGTCTGTCCGTGGAACCGATTGTTTCGAAGGGACCCGGGCTACAACTCACTTAATGGCGGCGATGTGGGCATTCATAAAATGCTCGCCGCGCCGTGATACGCGCCAGCGAAAGGCGCTCCGGCGGCCTGGGGGATAGTAGGCCTCGATCAGCGAGCGTCGCCGGGCGCAGGTGAAAAGCGCCTCGATAAAGGCGGGATCCTGTTGCAGGGTGCCGGCCAGCGGTTTCAAACTCGATTGCGTACTGAATCCATCCGGCAGCGTTTGCAGCGCACGCAAAAACTCGACCAGGAATGGGTCGAACAGCGAAGGAACCTGCGGGGTCGATTCGCCTGCGGGGCGTTGACTGCTCATATGCGCATCGTAGCAGGACGGTTGGTCAATCACCAAACCACCGATTACGTCGATGCAGTTGGTATGCTTAGGGGAGTGATTGGCGCCGGCTGGGGCCGGCGAGGGTGTGTGAGGGTTCGTGGTCCCTGAAATTGAGCTTCATTCCGATCGATTACCGGGCGGTGGATTGATTGCCGCGGTGCTGAATCGCCAGCTGATGGCCTATGCCGATCGCGGCGGTTCCAGCGGATTAGTAGGCCAGCGCTGGTCCGATCTCTGCGATAGCGAAGTCCAGGGCTGGGTCGGCGGGGTGAGCGATATCCCCGGCGGGCAGCGTCCGCCGATCCTAATCGATCGCATCGCCCGGCTGGACGCGGTACCGGCAATCGCGCACCAGGCATCGAAGCGCGGGTTGCAGAATCCCGATTTCATCATTATCGGAACCCAGGATGGTCGTCCCGCCATGCAAGCGGCGGACGCCAAGTTCTCGGTGGAAACGGCGCGCTCGCGACAGGTGAGCGTGGAGGTGCTGACCGCGCTCACCGAGCTCGCGGCGGTCCTCGCTCCGGCGACTGGGGAGCTCGATCCCGCAACCACCATCGAGCCGGGCTTTTTCCTCTCGCCCGATTACGCTCTGACCCATTACATGCTGAAGCGTCGCCACGGAATCATGCGCGTATCCGTGAAGGACGATGAGGTCGAGCAGATCCCGGTCGATCCCGCGAGTTTCTTCGCCGAGATGCCGGGATGGTCGATCGTGCCGACGCTGGCGGGTGTCGATCAACTTCAGATCGGAGTCGATGACAGCCTGCTGGCCGGGCTGTATTACTTCCGGGTTGCTCGCGCGATCTGCGGATTCTGGATCGATAACGTCAAACCGTTGTTGCTGATGGGCGATCGCATCGAGATCGATTTCGAGGCGCTCGGTGCTGAAGCCCGACGGCGAACGGCGGACACGGTTTCCGCCTACCAGGTGATGCTCGATTGGGATGCCGACGTCGAGCGGACGCGGGCGAATCGCGCCGCGGTCGATCAGGTGACCAATCTGCCGGTGCTCAATCGCGATCTCCGCGAATCGATCGCCGCGATCGCGCTCTCACTCGGGATCGAAGCGCCCTCGATGAATCAGGTGCGACGCCGCCTGGGTGCGTGGTTCCGTGGTGAGCTGCGCGAACGGGTGGGACCGCTGAATCCGCCGGTGGAGAATTTGCCCGAGGTGCTGCGACAGCTCGGTGCGATCGGCGCGCAACTCGCGCCGCAACTGCCGAAGGAAACCGAGCGCATTGTGTACGAGCTTGGTTTGCAGGCGGCCGAGCAGGAGACCGAAGCGGTCGAGCTCTCGGCGACCTCCTAGATTTCTCGCAACACCGGTGAACGCAGTCCGAGCAGGATGGTGAGCAACACCGTCGTGGATGCGCCGAGCGCGATGGCGATCGGCACGCTGGTGGTGCCCGCGATCAAACCCATCGGCATCGCCCCCAGCGGCAGCAACCCGTTGACGAGCATGTAGGCGGCCATAACGCGCCCACGCACGTCATCGCCGATGCGGTGCTGCACGATGGCGTTGTTCTGAGACATGAAAATCGAGCCAAGAAACCCACCGGCGAAGAGCAGCGGCATCGCCACCGGCAGGTGCCGCGATGCCGACACCCCGACAATCACGAGCCCGTAAAGCACCGTAGTTGCCAACAAGGTTATTCCCTGACGGGAGGTGCTTCTGCGCCCGGCAACCACCAGGCTGCCAACGAGCGCGCCACTCCCCGAGCTCGCGAGGAGAATGCCCAATCCTCCAGCGCCGATGTCGAGCACATCGCGGGCGAAGACGTTCAGGAACTGGATGTAGGGGAAAGTGAAGAGATTCGGGATCACGACGAGGAGAAAGAGCGCTCGCAGATCCTCACGCCGGAGCACGTAGGAGATGCCATCGAGGGCGGCGCGCAGGCGAATCGTTCCGCCGCCGCGCACCTGCGCCGGGAACGTCGTGCGCGCGATGAGGAGAAACGCACCGCTCAACGCGATCGCCTGCACCAAAAATGCCGGGCCTGGGCTGGTCGCGCCGATGATCGCTCCCGCCAGCGACGGACCAACGATGCGGGACATATTGCCACCGGCGCTGGTCAGCCCGATGGCGTTGGTGAGGTCCTCCCGCGCGACGAGCGACGGTGTAATGGCCTGCTGCGTGGGTGTGAGAATCGAGAGTAGCGAGCCGTTCAGGAAGGCAGCGATCGGCAAATGCCACGGTTGCACGGTGCCTGCGATAACGTCGATACCAACGAGCACGGCGAGGATTGCAGCGGCTCCCTGGCACACCAGCAGCACCTGGCGCCGATCGAAGCGATCGATGAACACGCCCGCCGGTACCGCCACCACGATGAACGGCAACCCGGCCATAAAACTGACGAACCCGACGAAAAACGCGGAATCGGTGAGATCGAGCGCGATCCAGCCAAGCGCCACACTCTGCATCCACTGCCCGAGTTGCGCCAGCACCGAGCCGAACCAGAGGCGGCGGAACACCGGGTAGCGCTGCAGCGCGAAAAAGAGCCCATCGTTCGCGGTTTCGCGTTCTGTTGAATTAGATGCGGCACGACGTACGCGAACCAAGCGAAGCCACTCCTCACGGGCGCAAATTGTGGCGACTATACCACCCCGATTTGCCCCGAAATCATGGGGCAATACGGGAGCCGTGTGTTTCATGAAGCACAGTATTTGCTTGTGGCATCGTTTGGCGTGCTGTAGGCTGCGGACAATCCCATTGGACTCGGTGGCGCAAGGTTGCGCACCGGTACTGCAGGAGGTTCGCTATGGTTTCGAGCTACTTGTCTCGGCCTGTCTCTCGGCGTGCCCGCGTTATTGCCGCTCCGGCTGCTCTCGCTGCCGTGGCGCTCGGTCGTTTCGGACATGGGGCTCTGGCCCAGGACCAGACCACCGTCAAGCTTCGCAGTTCTACATCCAGCGGCGCCGAAACCGATCTCTACAACCAGATTTTGGCTGACGCCCAGGCGGCGTTACCCGACGTCAAAATCGAAAATGAGCTGGTTACGTCGGACTACACCACGAAATTGCAGACCGATATCGCTGCTGGCACCGGACCGGATATTTTCTTCCTCGATAGTCTCCCGGCACCGAATTTCGCGGTCAGTGGCGCGTTGCTTGCCATCGACGACTACATGGCGCGCGACGGGGTGAACGCCAGCGATTTCTATCCCGGTCTGATCGCGCCGTTCCAATACGACGGCAAAACGTATGGGCTGCCGAAGGACTGGTCGGCGCTTGGGACGGTATATGACAGCGCGGCGCTCATCGACGCCGGGATCAGCGCCGCTCCCACCACCTGGGATGAGCTAACCGCGGCCGGAAAGGCGCTGCTCGATGCAACCGGGACGCCGCGCATCATGATTTCGCCGTCGTTCGATCGCTATCTGGCGTTTCACTACGCGGCGGGTGCCTCCGTGATTAGCGAGGATGGCAGCGCGATCACGCTCAACTCGCCCGAGGCGGAAACGGCGCTGACCTTCTACTACGGCATGTACAAAGACGGCATCGCCACGACGCCGGCGGATGCCGGGGCGGAATGGCCGGGAGACGGTCTCGCCAAAGATCTCGCCGATATCGTGTTCGAGGGCAATTGGGTGGTGCCGTTCCTGACGACCGGCGCGCCCGATTTGAAATACGCCGTGGCGGAGATGCCGGCGGGACCGGCCGGGAAAGCGACGCTTGCGTTCACCGTCTGCTACGGGATCAACGCCAGCACGAAGGTGGCGGATGCTGCCTGGTCGGTCGAGAACTATCTCGAAGGCACCGAGGGGATGACGAAATGGGCATCTCTTGGGCTGGCGATGCCGACCCGCCCGGCGCTGGCTGATGCCTGGAGCCAGCAATTCCCAGACCGAGCCGCCTTCCTGGCCGGTGGCGATTACGCCCACGGCTGGTCGTTCGGACCGGGCGGCCAGGCGTTTAGCGACGATGTCAACGCCGAAATTCAGAAACTCTTCGCCGGTCAGCAGGATGTGAAGGAAACGCTGAGCCGGATGGAAGCGGTTGCGAAAGAGCGCATCACGCTCGGTACGGCGACACCGCAGGCATCTCCGGTCTCCTGACGCAATTCCGCGGGGCGGATCGCCTGATCCGCCCCGTTCCGGGAGCAGCGGGAGGAGGCGGGTATGGCATCAGCCCCGGCGGTAACGCGTGGTTCGCGGAGGCGGATGAGCCCGATCGTGCGCGAGGATCGCCGCGCGGGCTGGGTTTTCATCGCACCGGCGATGGTGATCTTCATCACTTTCATCTTTGGTGCGATCCTCTTTTCGTTTTACGTCAGTTTTCACCGGTACGCGCTGCTTGATCGAGGCGGGGTAGGGCAGCTCTTCGAGCATCCCGGGCGGACCTGGGTCGGGCTCGATAACTATCGCCAGATTCTTCACAGCGAGGATTTCTGGCGGGCGTTTCGCAATACGTCCTGGTATGCGCTGGGGGTGGTTCCCGCTCAGACCCTGAGTGGGCTGGTGCTCGCGGTGCTGGCGAATCGCAAGATTCGCGGTCGCACCTTCTTCCGCACCGCCTTTTACTTCCCATCGATCAGCTCATCGGTGGTGATCTCGATCATCTTTCTCTGGATGTTTTCCGCCAGAGGCGTGATCAATGTCGGTTTGCAAGCGTTGGGTTTTCCGACTCCGAAACCGATTTGGCTGCAAAACCCAAATGGCGTGATCGCGCTTTTGCTTGGCAAGGTCGGTATCCACGATCTCAATGTCTGGCTGCAAGGTCCCAGCATGGCCATGCTGGTGATCATGATCCTCAACATCTGGACCACCACCGGCACGATGATGGTTGTTTTCCTCGCCGGTTTGCAGAACGTTCCAACCGACGCCTACGAGGCGGCTGCGCTCGATGGCGCCAGCCGGTACCGCGTGTTCCGCGATATCACCATCCCGCTGCTCAAACCGGTGATCGGCTTCGTGGTGACGGTCGGGCTGATCGGCACCTTCCAGGTGTTCGACCAGATCTACGTGATCAGTAGCGGCGGTCCCGCGAAAACAACCACCTCTATCCCGTACCTGATCTACACGGAGGGATTCGGGCAGGGGAAGGGCTTCGGTTACGCCTCGGCGCTGGCAGTTGTGCTCTTCGCGATCATTCTCTGTCTCTACCTCGTCCAGCGGTTGATTAGCCGGGAGCGTGACTGATGGCTGAGCAAGCAACCAGCGTGCAAACGCAATCGGCAGCGGTCTCGGAGTCAAAGCGGTTCGACCGCGTGATGGCGGCTGTCGCCTACATCGCGCTTATCCTCGTGGCGCTGTTGATGTTCTTCCCCTTCGCCTTTTCGGTGGCGATGTCGTTCAAATCGCTGCCGGAAGCGAACAAGCTGCTGCGCTGGCGCACGATGCTCTGGCCGGCTGATCCCACCACAGCGGCGTATCACAAAGTCTTCGATTCCAATATCGATCGCTGGTTTCTCAACTCGGTGATCGTGGCCGTGGTTTGGGTGGTGGCGCGCGCGTTTACGGCGTCGCTCGCCGGATACGCCTTCGCGCGGATGGATTTCTTCGGCAAGGATTTCATTTTCCTGCTGGTGCTGAGCACGATGATGATTCCCGGCATCGTGACGATTGTGCCGAAGTTCATCATCCTCAAAGAACTGCACCTGGTGAACACCTACGGTGCGCTGACGATACCCTTTATGGCCGATGCCTTTGGCATCTTCCTGATGAAGCAGTTCTTCGAATCTATCCCGATCGAGCTCGAAGAGGCAGCGAGGATCGATGGCGCGAGCCGCTACCGCATGTTCTGGCAGGTGGTGCTGCCGAACGCGATGCCCGCGGTAACCGCGCTGGCGATCTTCAGCTTCCAGGGGAGTTGGAACGCGTTTCTGGAACCGCTGATCTTCATTAGCAATCAAGATCTCTTCACGCTGCCGCTCGGGCTGGCGTACTTCAAGCAGGCGAACTACACCGAGTGGCCGACCCTGATGGCAATCGCGGTGATCACGACGTTGCCGATGGCGATTTTCTACCTGATCTTCCAGCGCTGGTTCGTGGAAGGGCAGGTCAGTTCCGGCATCAAGGGCTGAGACGATTACGGGCCGAGCTTCTTGCGATCGGCTTCCTGCAGTTCCTCGATCCGGCGCTCCTCGGATGGTTCGAGCGGATCGGGAATCGCGATATCCAGCCCCTCCAGGGTGAAGCGGTTGCTGATCGCCGCCACCAGCGCCGGCATAAACAACACGAGCGGCACGATGAGCAGGCTGCCGATCACCACAACCGGCGCCGCGACGAGCAGGGTGGAAAAGAGCTGACGGGGACGCCCAAGCGTGATCGCCGCCGAGAGGCGCAGCGCGTGGCCGGCCGGTTGATCGAGGAGGGCGAGCAACGACCACGCCGCGAGTGAAGCCAACGCGAACATCACCAGCAACACGCACCAGAGGGGGATGAGCAGACTCCAACCGCGATCCGACGCTGAGTAGAAGGCCAGGTTGCCGAGAAGGACCCCGATCGGGATCACCGTGACCGCGAAGAGTTTCCACGCACCCGGCACGCCTAAGGGGTGACGCAGCGCGCCCCAAACAGCCGGGCGTTCGAGGTTGGAGATTACGCGCGGATCGGCGACGCGAAACAGCGCTCTGGTTGCGGCGGGCGCAAGCACGATCGTGGCGCACCCGATCCACCAGGTGATGCTGGCAACGATGAACGGTTGCAAATACTCGAAGGTATCGGATACCCCTTTGAGCGCGATGCGCCAACCTCGTGTTGGTGTTCTGGTTTGCACTGCTGTTTCGCCTATCGAATCGCGCTCAATCCACCGCGGTTGTGAGCATACTCGCACCCGGTGATGGTGAGCAGTTTAGGAGTGACTCGTGCTTTTCGATTCAGATCTCACGCTCAAAGCGGGCGAGCTCTTTCTCGCCAGCAACGCGCGCAGCGATGGCAGTGCGTCATCCGCGGCTGGGTTGTACCTGCGCGATACCCGCTTTCTCTCGCAGTTTGACCTCACGCTCGATGGCGCGCCGCTCGAATTGCTCTCGGCTTCCGCCGATACGCTCGACCGGGCCGTGCTGCATCTCACCAACCGCGCGGGCGAGGGGGATGCTCTTCGCGCTCACACGATCGCGGTGCTGATGAACGTAGTGCTGGCAGGTTCGATGGCGATCGATCTCGCGATCACCAATTTCAGCAATGCGCCGTATCGCGGAGAGCTCGCCATCGAAACCACGTCCGATTTTCGCGATCTTTTTGACGTGCGCGGTTTCCCCAGAACGACACGTGGCGAGATTTTGCCGGCCAGGGCAGCAGCGCTTTCGGCACGGCTTGAGTATCGAGCGGTCGACGGCGAAACGGTCGCCACCGGGATCGATGCGTCACCTGACGAAACCGCGGAACTGATCGCCAACGGCGAGCAGGTGAGTGTGCGATTCCCGATCGCGCTCGAAGCCGGAGCGTCGAGCGCACGGCGAATCGTCATCACACCGCGACCACCGGAGGTCACGCGGGCGGCCGCTCCAGCGCCGGTTCCGGTTTCCGCGCGGATTACGACCGGTGTCCCGGAATTTGACCGCATCCTCGAACGGGCGATGAGCGACCTCGCGGGGCTCGATACGCCGTTCCCCGAGGGGACGATGCCGGCGGCGGGAATTCCCTGGTTCGTGGCGCCGTTCGGGCGAGACAGCCTGATCGTCGGATTGCAGACGCTGCATCTTCGCCCCGAAAGCGCGCTCGGTACGCTGCAGGTGCTCGCGACGCTGCAGGGCAGGGAGGTTGTCCCGGAAACCGAGGAGGAGCCGGGCAAGATTCTCCACGAGATGCGCTACGGCGAAATGGCGCGAACCCGGGAGATTCCACACCGCCCGTATTACGGCACGGTTGATGCGACTCCACTCTTCGCGTGGTTGGTTGCGGAAGCTGCACTTTGGACCGGCGATGCCGCCGTCTGGCAGCGGTTCAAACCGCACGCGGAGCGCGCGCTGCAGTGGTGCGAGGAGTATGGTGACCTCGACGGTGACGGGTTGATCGAATACTCGACCGCAACGCAAAGCAGCGCTCATATCTCCCACAAAGTTTGGAAAGACAGCCACGATTCTTTGCATTACCCGGATGGGCGGCCCGTTACCGGATTGATCGCCGCCGTCGAAGTGCAGGGGTACCTCTTCGCCGCCTACGACCGGCTGGCTGTAGCCGCCGGTCACTTCGGCGATGCTCAGTGGGCGGAGCGGCTAAGGGAACGGGCTGCGGCGGTTCGCCAAACGGTGGAATCGCAGTTCTGGTTGGAGGATGAGGGGTACTACGCTCAGGCGCTCAATGGCGAAAAACAGCCGATCGGCTCGGTTAGCTCGAACCCCGGCCATCTGCTTTTTGCCGGACTCCCCGCGCCGGAGCGTGCGCAGCGCGTGGCGGCGCGCATGATCTCGCCCGATCTGGATAGTGGTTTGGGGCTGCGCACGCTCAGCGCCGCATCCGCCAGCTACAACCCAATGAGCTATCACAATGGCTCAGTTTGGCCGCATGACAACAGCCTGGCGATTGCCGGGCTTTATCGCTACGGGCTCGCCAGCGAGGGCGCGAGGCTGGTAGCTGGGCTTCTCGCCGCCGCGAACGCCGATCCGAAGTTGCGCTTGCCGGAGCTGTATTGCGGCTTCCCGCGTGAAGATGCCGACACCGCGCCGGTGGCGTATCCGGTGAGTTGCTCACCCCAGGCGTGGGCGGCGGGGGCGTTGCCATTGATCGTGCGAGCGATGCTCGGGCTGGAATTCGATCTCGATGCAACGCGCGTCACCGCGAGTCCGCAACTCCCGGATTGGCTGAGTGAAGTCGAGATCGAGGGGTTGCGCGTAGGCGGTGCGAGTGGCGAGCTGGCGATCAGGCGTTCCGGTGGGGGATACGATATCTCCTCGCAGGGACTTCCCGTGGCTCTAATCGAGCGATAAGGTCCGAAAGCACGCGAAAACTTCTCTGAGGGCGGCGTATAATCGTGGCACGACGATCATCGCGGTGGAGCGAACCGGCTCCGGTCGAGTGCTCCGAGGCGTGCCGCCTCGCGCGCCGGCGAACGGTTCATCGACACCTGTGCGGAGATCGGTCCAGTCCGGACGATAGGACAAGCAGGAGGCAACGATCGAATGGCGGAAGCGACGACTGTGCCAGCAAAAGTCGCGATCTCACTGACGATCAACGGAGTCGAGCACTCGAGCGATGTCGAGCCGCGCACACTTCTGGTCCACTATCTGCGTGAGACGATCGGTCTCACGGGCACGCACATCGGGTGCGATACCACGTCGTGCGGCGCCTGCACGGTGCTGATCGATGGGCTCGCCGCCAAGAGTTGCACCGTGCTTGCGGTGCAGGCGGATGGTTCCGATGTCACCACCATCGAAGGTATCGGTTCCGAGGGCAATCTCCACCCCGTCCAGGAAGGGTTCTGGGAAAAGCACGGTCTGCAGTGCGGCTACTGCACCCCCGGCATGATCATGACCTCGATCGCGCTGCTGCAGCAGAATCCGAACCCGACTGAAGCGGAAATCCGCCACGGTCTGGAAGGCAATATCTGCCGCTGCACCGGCTACCAGAACATCGTCAAATCGGTGCAATGGGCCGCTGACAAAATGACGAACTCTTAACGAGCGTTGTCCGTAGGTGCGTCGTCCGTCATCCGTAGATACGGAAAACGGACGACGGATAACGGACAACGTCGCCGAATCCGGAAATCGACGTCGGCTGAACTCGTTCAGGAGGAGCAGCGATGGTTAGCGCGCCGGAAGCACCGACGAGACTCATTGGACAACCGATCAAACGCCGCGAGGACCCGCGCCTGATTACCGGCGCGGGATCGTACCTCGACGATATTGTTTTGCCGCGGATGAGCTTCGCGGCCATTCTCCACTCCCCCTACGCCCACGCGACGATCGATGCGATCGATACCAGCGCGGCGGCGGCGATGCCGGGAGTTGTCGGTGTGTTCACCGGCAAGGATTTTATGGATGTGAATCCGTTGCCCTGCGCCTGGCAGGCCGGCAAAGTGACCAACTACGTCAACACGCCGCGCGTGTTGGCGGTTGACGAGGTCCACTATGTCGGAGACCCAGTCGCGGTGGTGGTCGGTGATTCGCTGCGAGCGGCAACCGATGCCCTGGCGGCGATCGACGTGAAGTACTCGCCGCTCCCCGTGGTGGTGGACGGCAAGAAAGCGCTGGAAGCGGGCGCGCCGCAGCTGCACGAAAACGCGCCGAACAACATCGTGCTGGAGTGGAACTGCGGTAAGGACAAAGCGACCGTCGATGCGGCGCTGGCGTCGGCCGAAGTCCGCGTCAGCCAGGACATCGTCAACCAGCGCTTGATCCCGACGCCGATCGAGACGCGCGGCTCGATCGGGGCCTACGATGCCGGTACCGGCGAGTACACGCTGTGGGCGACTTCGCAGGCGCCGCACGTGCACCGGTTGTTGCTCGGCGCATTCGTGCTGGGTGTGCCGGAGCAGAAGATTCGTGTGATCTCGCCGAATGTCGGCGGCGGCTTCGGCGCGAAAATTTTCCTCTACTACGACATGCCGCTGATGCTGGCGCTGGCGAAGAAGGTGGGGCGACCGGTCAAATTCATGGAGGACCGGAGCGAGAACTACCTCTCGACCACGCATGGCCGCGATCACCACACGCACATCGAAATCGGTGCGACGAAGGACGGCAAGATCACTGCGCTCGATGTCGAAACGGTCGCCAATCTCGGCGGCTACCTCTCGACGATCGCACCGGGTATCCCGACCACGCTCTACGGGCGCATGATCGCGGGCTGCTACAAAATCCCCAACATCCACGTTGGGGTTACGGCGGTCTACACCAACACCGCGATGGTCGATGCCTATCGCGGTGCGGGGCGACCTGAAGCGGCGTTCGTGATCGAGCGCGTCTGCGATCTCGTTGCCGGGGCGACCGGGCTCGATCCGGCGGATGTGCGGCGACGCAACTTCATCCAGCCGGAGGATTTTCCGTACGACACCGGTGTGGGCATGCTGCCGTACGACAGCGGCGAATATGAGGTAGCGCTCGACCGGGCGCTCGATCACGTCGGCTACAAGGAGCTGCGTGCGGAGCAGGCTGCCCGCCGCGAGAACGGCGACAGCAAGCTGATCGGGATCGGGCTTTCGACCTACGTTGAGGTTTGCGGTGTCGCGCCCTCGAAATACATCGGTCTCCCCGGCGAAGGTTGGGGCGCCGGTCTCTGGGAGAGCTCAAACATCAAGGTCCATCTCACCGGCAAGGTGGTGGTGACGACCGGTTCGCTGCCGCATGGCCAGGGACACGAAACCAGCTTCGCCCAGGTGGTGGCCGATCAGCTCGGCGTGCCCTACGACGATGTCGAGATTCGCCACTCCGATACCCTCGGCACGCCGTTCGGCTACGGTTCATATGGCAGCCGCTCGCTCTCGGTTGGTGGCACCGCGATCGTCAAGAGTCTCGATAAGATCATCCTCAAGGCGAAAAAACTTGCGGCGCACATGCTGGAGGTTTCGCCGGACGATATCGACTTCGCCGATGGCAAAGCGACCGTGCGCGGCGTTCCTGGCGCGGAAAAGACGATCCAGGAGATCGCACTCGCCGCGAGCGTGGCCTACGACCTGCCCGAGGGAATGGAGCCGTTCCTCGACGAAACCACCTACTACGACCCGCCGAACTGCACCTATCCCTTCGGCACGCATATCTGCGTGGTTGAGGTCGATCGGGAGAGCGGTGTGATCGATCTCAAGCGCTACGTCGCGGTCGATGACGTCGGCAACGTCGTCAATCCGCTGATCGTCGATGGCCAGATTCACGGTGGGATCGCGCAGGGATTGGCGCAAGCGCTCTACGAGGGCGCGGTCTACGACGACAACGGCGAGTTGATCACCGGCACCATGACCGAATACGCGGTTCCGCGCGCCTCGATGGTGCCGTTCTACGAGCTCGATCGCACCGTCACCCCGACCCCGGTGAATCCGCTGGGTGTGAAAGGGGCCGGTGAAGCCGGAACGATTGCTTCCACCCCGGCGGTGGCGAACGCGTTGATCGACGCCGTGGCGCACCTCGGGATCAAACACATCGATATGCCGATTACCCCTGAGCGGATGTGGCGAGCGATCGCCGGCGCGCAGGCATAGCAATTTCGACTGAACAGGTTCGAAGGAGGAGTAGCAGTGTATCCAGAGCAATTTGCCTACCATCGTCCGGCCTCGGTCGATGAAGCGATTCGCCTGCTGGGCGAGGTCGAGGACGCGAAGATTATTGCCGGTGGGCATAGCCTGCTCCCCGCGATGAAGCTGCGCCTCGCCGCTCCCGCCGCGCTGATCGATATCGCGCGCATCCCGGAGCTGAAGGGGATCAATGTCAACGGCGGCGTGACGATCGGCGCGGGGACGACCTATCGCGAGCTGCAGGATTCGGCGGAGCTGACCGCCGCGTTGCCGGTGCTCGGTGAAACCGCCAACATCGTCGGCGATCTCCAGGTGCGCTCGCGTGGCACGCTCGGCGGCTCGCTGGCGCACAGCGATCCGGCGGCGGACTTCACGGCGGTGCTGCTGGCGCTCGGTGCGTCGGTGCACGCGAAGGGGCCGAATGGCGAGCGTGAGATTTCGACCGACGATCTCTTCGTCGACCTCCTGACCACCTCACTGGAAGCGGACGAGATTCTTACCTCGATCTCAATCCCCGCCTCCGCGATCGGCGCCGGTGCTGCCTACGAGAAGCACGCGCATCCCGCCTCCGGCTACGCGGTGGTCGGTGTGGCGGCGGTGCTCACCGTCTCCGGTGGCAACATCACCGCCGCCGGTGTCGCCGTTACCGGCGCGACCTCGAAGGCGACGCGGCTGAGCGGCGTGGAAGCGGCGCTGGTTGGCAAACCCGCGACGGCGGAGACGATTGCCGCCGCGACCGCGAGTGCATCTGACGGGCTAGAGGTGAACGGCGATGTCTACGCCTCCGCTGACTACCGCGCGCATCTGGTGAACGTGCTGGCGAAGCGGGCGGTGACTCGCGCGGCGGGGCTCTAGCTCGGGGAATGTGCGCCGGGCCCGAGGGCCGGCGCTCAGGCAAGAATGACCTCTCCGAGGTCAACGATAGGGTTGAAGACGAAGCGCCCCGGAGCGGAATTCCGCTCCGGGGCGCTTTTGTTACTCCCCGGGGAGCGAAAAGACGCTCTCGTGGAGTTGGTAGAACTCTTCGGCGAGGCAGTCCATGTAGACGATGTCGAAGAGCCGGTTGCCGTAGCGTGTCGCCTGGCGGCGACGCCCGATCTCCTTGAACCCGACCTTCTGATAGGCGCGTAGCGCGCGCTGGTTGAAGGAGTTGGTGTCGAGCTGCACGTTGCGGATGTTGTAGGCCGTGAAGGCGTAATCGACCATCAGCCGTACCGCCTCGGAGCCGTAGCCACGACCGCGAAAATCGGGCTCGCCGATCAGCACCCCCAGCTCGCAGGTCTGGTGATAGGTGCTGATGTCGCGGATGTTGCCCCAGCCGATCGGCTGCAGCGTTTCGCGGTCGTAAAACGCCATGAAGACCCGGTCGTCGCGCGGTTCCTCGATGAACCGCTTGAAAATCTTCTCCAGATGTTCCGGGGTGTGGATCATCAATTCGTCGCCGCTCCAAATCCGGGTGTCGAAATTCGAATCCCATTTCGAGAACAGCGGGATCAGACCGGAATGGAGCGGGCCGATCGCCACAAGATCGCCCGAAAAACTGATCGTTGGTGATTCAGACACGCAGCGTCTCCTGAAATTGGGAGACCCACCGCCGCTACAAATCCAGCATTTCTCCCGGGACATCGCTGCAAAGCGCGAAAACCCCGAGGTCCTTTAGCCGTTTCGCTTCGTCGCGATCGTTGACGGTCCAGGCAATGAGCTGGCAGTTCTGCGCTTGCGCGCCGGCGAGGGTCACCTCGTCAATTTGCGAATGGTGCATGGCGATGCCTTTCGCGCCGATTTCTTGCACGACGTCGAAGAGGGCATCGCTGAATTGGATCGCCAGCGGCCACAACTCGGCGGCCGCGCTCTGTCTTCGAAACTCGACCAGCGAGTGCCAATCGAACGAGGAAATTCCCCAGGGTCCTTGATATCCCTCCAGGGTCGCGAGGACCTCTCGCTCGATTCCCGGTTGCTTCACCTCGATGTCGAGGAAGCCGCGACCGGCAACGATTTCGAGGGTTTCCGCGAGGGTAGGGATGCGGTAGCCCCGGCCGGCGTCGAGCGATTTCAGCTCGGCCAGGGAGCGTTCGTCAACGTTGTGAGGATCGCCGGTGCGCCGCACCAGGGAGCGATCGTGCGAGAGAACCGGTACGCCATCGGCGCTGGCGCGAACATCGAATTCGAGACCACCCGCGCCGGCCGCAAACGCGGCGGCAAAGGCTTCGAGCGTGTTCTCCGGTTCGGCGGCGGAAGCGCCGCGGTGTCCGAGTATCAGCATTGTCGCCACCCCTTCCACACGTGCGTGACTCACGATTTCTGACAAATCATTGACACGATCCGTATCAACGTTTATCATTCCATAAGTGATAAAGGAGACGACAGATGGCGCCTCGATTCAATGAGCCACTCTTTGTCATCAGTGTAGCGGCGCGACTCGTCGAAATGCATCCGCAGACACTGAGGAAATACGAGCGCGAGGGCTTGATCGCCCCATCGCGCACCACCGGCAATTTACGACTCTATTCTGACCGCGATATCGAACGATTGCGCCAGGTGAAATATCTGGTGGAAGAACGTGGCTTAAATCTGGCCGGCGTACAGATCGCGCTGGACATGACCCAGTCATTGCTTGATTTGCGCACGCGCCTCAGCGAAGGCGGCGATATCTCGCCCTCAATCCAGCATCTCGATCGCTCGCTCGCGATGCTCGGCTATATCCCACTCCGCGAGCGCCCGTAACGGGCAACCTGCCACCGCAACGGCGCGGCGGCAGCGATTTAGACGACCCCCATTCGTAAAGGGGAGGACTATGGCAGCACCAACACGATTCACCGAAAAAGCCCAGGAAGCGATCGTCGAAGCGCAGCGCACCACTCAGCAGCGCAAACTCAGCCAGTTCGAGCCGGACGCGCTGCTCCAGGCGCTGGTCGACCAGCAGGACGGCATCGTTCCCCAGGTATTACTCAAACTCGACATCGATCCGGCGCGTATCTCGCGCGAGGTGGCGCTGGAGATCGAGAAGCTTCCGACCCTGCAATTCAGTGCCGAACCGGCGGTATCGAAATCGCTGCAGCAGGTGCTGGAGGTGGCGGAGAAGGAAGCCCGCCGCCTCGGCGATGAATACATCTCAACTGAGCACCTGCTGATCGGTATCAGCGAAGGAAACGGCGGTGCAGCCAAGCTGCTGCAGCGGAATGGCATCACCACCGACCGGATTCGCGAGGCGCTGAAAAGCGTGCGCGGTTCGCAGCGGGTGACCGATCCGAATCCCGAAGGCAAATACCAGGCGCTGGAACAGTACGGGCGCGATCTCACCGCGGCGGCCAACGCCGGGAAGCTCGATCCCGTGATCGGCCGCGACGAGGAGATTCGCCGCGTGATCCAGGTGCTTTCCCGCCGCACCAAGAACAACCCGGTGCTGATCGGCGAGCCGGGCGTCGGTAAGACGGCGATCGCCGAGGGGCTGGCGCAGCGCATCGTGCGCGGCGACGTGCCCGAAGGGCTGAAAGACAAGAAGATTATCGCGCTCGACATGGGCTCACTCATCGCGGGAGCGAAGTTCCGTGGTGAGTTTGAAGAGCGGCTGAAGGCGGTTCTGAAAGAAGTTCAGGATAGCGACGGTCAGATTATTCTCTTCATCGACGAGTTGCACACCGTGGTCGGCGCCGGGCGAACCGACGGCTCGATGGATGCCGCGAACCTGCTCAAGCCGATGCTGGCGCGTGGGGAACTGCACACGATCGGTGCGACCACGCTCGATGAGTACCGCAAGTACATCGAGAAAGACGCGGCGCTGGAGCGCCGCTTCCAGCCGGTGCTGGTCGGCGAGCCGACGGTGGAAGACACGATTTCGATTCTGCGTGGTCTGCGGGATCGGTACGAGGCGCATCACAAAGTGCGCATTCTCGATTCAGCGCTGGTTTCCGCGGCGGTGCTTTCGGATCGGTACATCACCGATCGCTTCCTGCCTGACAAGGCGATCGACCTCGTCGATGAGGCGGCGGCGCGGCTCCGCATGGAGATCACCTCGCTGCCAGCCGAGCTTGACGAAGCCGAGCGGCGGATCATGCAGCTCGAAATTGAGCGCGAGGCGTTGAAGAAGGAAAAAGACAACGCGTCGCAGGAACGGCTGAAAACGCTCGAAAAAGAGGTCGCCGATCTCAAGGAGCAGCGGGATGCCCTGCGCTCGAAGTGGGATCAAGAGCGCGAAGCGATTCAGGCGATTTCCGAGAAGCGCCAGCAGATCGATGAAACCAAGATCGAAATCGAGCAGGCGCAGCGAAGTTACGACTACAACAAAGCGGCGGAGCTGCAGTACGGCAAGCTCGTGCAGTTGCAGGATGAAGTCAAAGCCGAAGAGAAGCGCCTGAGCCAGATCCAGGCGACCGGGAAGCTGCTCAAGGAAGAGGTTGACGCTGAGGATATCGCCGAGGTGGTGAGCCGCTGGAGCGGTGTGCCGGTCAGCCGGTTGGTGGAAGGCGAGATCGAGAAATTGCTGAAGATGGAAGATCGCCTGCACTCGCGGGTGATCGGCCAGGATGAGGCGATCTCGGCGGTGGCGAACGCGATTCGCCGCGCCCGCGCCGGACTTTCTGATCCGCATCGACCGCTCGGCTCGTTCATCTTCCTCGGACCGACCGGTGTCGGTAAGACCGAGCTGGCGCGCGCGCTGGCGGAGTTCCTCTTCGATAGCGACCAGGCGATGGTGCGCATCGATATGTCGGAGTACATGGAGAAGCACGCGGTTAGTCGCCTGATCGGAGCGCCTCCGGGCTACGTCGGGTACGACGAGGGCGGGCAGTTGACCGAAGCGGTTCGCCGCCGGCCCTACAGCGTGGTGCTGTTCGACGAGATCGAGAAAGCGCATCCCGATGTCTTCAACATCCTGTTGCAGATCCTTGACGACGGGCGATTGACGGACGGCCAGGGACGGACGATCGATTTCAAAAATACCGTCATCATCATGACCAGCAATCTCGGTTCGTCCTACATCACCGGGCTCGGCGGGAAGGCTGATGCGGATATGCGCGCCAAGGTGATGGACGCGCTGCACGCGGCATTCCGGCCCGAGTTCCTGAACCGCATCGATGAGATTGTCATCTTCACCCCGCTCAGCCGGGAGCAGATCGGCGAGATTGTCGATATCCAGATGCAGACGGTGGCGAAACGCCTGGCCGATCGCCAGATCACCGTGCAGGTGACACCCGGCGCGAAGGATTGGATCGCCGCTCGCGGCTACGATCCCACCTTCGGTGCTCGCCCGCTGAAGCGAGTGATCCAGCGCGAGGTGCTCGATCCGCTGGCGATGAAGGTGCTGGCTGGTGAGCTCCAGGAGGGCGACACGGTCGTCATCCAGGAGCAAAACGGCAAGCTGCTGTTCGCGGCGGCGCTGCAGCAGGCTCCGGTCGTGGCGTAAGCACTTCATTCCGCCGGGTAGATGCTGATTGAGAACGCAAAGAAGGAGCGCGGCGAAAATCGCCGCGCTCCTTCTCGTTAAGGCTTACTAAGGCTTATGCCGTTGGCGAAGCCGCCGGAGTGGGGAGCTGCGCGGTGCCGCCGAGCTTCAGCGCGAAGACACCGGGGACGCGCTCCGGCAGCGGATCGGTTGAATCGGCGGAGGGGAAGAAGATCGTTCCCGCCGAAACAAACAGATAGTCGCCGGAGAGCGAGAGCGGGGAGTTGATCCCCGCGGTGGTCTGGTACGAGAACACCTGCGAGCCATCGGCGGTGTTGTAGCCGCGCACCACACCGTCGAGTCCCGCGGTGAAAACGACATCGCCCGCGATCGAGGCGCCGCCGTAGAGCGGTGAGGCGGTTTCGATATCCCAGAGAATCGCTCCGGTGGCGACATCGATTGCCACCAACTGACCGGTCGCTTCGGGCAGCGCTTTTTGCCCGGAGACGATGCTGGACGGCGTTGCGTAGGACGGGCTGTTCACGATCGGGAGGTAGACGACACCGTTGGCGTAGCCCATCGATGTCTGAACGCCACCCTGGGTGCCGGGAAAGATCTCGATTTCCTCACCATCGGGCACTTCATCGAGGTGATCGTTCTGATGCCGCCCCACGGCGTGGCGCCAGTACTCATCACCCGTTTCGGCAAACGCCGCTACGATGTAGCCGTGCTTACCCGCGGTCAATACCAGATTGCGCTCGACGCCCTCAACCTCGATCGTCAGCGGCACCGGAGAGAGGTGGTTATCGAGGTCGAAGATGTCGCGCTCGGTAACGCTGAACGCCCAGTTCATTTCGGCGGTCGCGGTATCGAGGGAGACGAGGTGATTGGTCCACGGGTTGTTGCCGGGGCGACTGGAGCCGTTGGGCCACTCCTCAGTTCCGGGGTATGGCGCCGCATTGGCGACGGCGAGGTAGACGCTGCCACGCTCATCGACGGACGGCGGATGCCAGAGACCACCGCCGGAATTAACTCGCGGCTGTCCCCAGAGATTGTCTTCGGTGGTTTCCCAATACCAAATCGTCGCGCCGGTTTCAGCATCGACGGCATAGAAGACGCCGCGCTGCCCCGGCTGGTAGAAGCCATCGGGGCTTCCGGGCACGGTGCTGACGTACACGACGCCGTCGTAGACGAGCGGGGTCATGCAGATACCTTCGCGGAGCGGGCCGACGAGATCGTTCTGCCAGAGCTCGTCACCGGTGGTCGCATCGATGGCGTGGAGCACGCCCGCGCCGACGGAGAAATACGCCTTGCCGTAGGCGATTGCGATACCGTTGGGGCCACCTGACGGAATCGCCTCGTTGTAGGTCTTGGTCCAGAGGACCGCGCCGGACGCTTTATCGAGCGCCCAGACATTGCTCATGGAATCCTGCTGATAGACGACATCGCCGACGATCATCGCGGGAGCAACTAGCGCTCCGTAGCCGCCGGTGGTATCGATCGGTGCGAACCACTCCAGCCCCAGGCTGCCCACCGTTTCGGTTGAAATGGTGGTTTCGCGCATATGGCGCGTGTGCTGCAAATCGCCGCCCTCGTTCGGCCAGTTGGCGAGGGCGTCGAACTCGGGTGGAGTTGCGGGGAGGTCGGAGGCGGTTGCTTCCGGGGTGGCCTGTGCAGCGGTAGCGAGTGACGTGCCGCTGGGGTTTGTTCCGGCGCTAGCCATCGTGCTGACCGTGACGGTCGCGGCGGTTGCGCCTGCGGCGGCGAGAAGCGTTCGGCGGCTGGTGGCCACCGATTGGTCCAGGTGTCTTCCCACGTGGCTCTGCCTTTCGCAAAGCCGGCAAAATAGGCGGAATCTGCCGGCTACTAGCCCGTTTCGGGTGGCGTCACCGTATCGCAAGGTCGTACGACGTTGAATAGTTACTACGGACTAATGAATTGGTCAGGGTGCGTTGCCGGATCTTTCGTGACGTTTACCGTGCGCTGCGACAGGAAGGTTTGGTTCAATCGCCCGGGAGATGTCACAATATCGCGAGATAGGGGGATGGAATGGACGCGGTCGAGCAGATTATCCGAGCGGTGTTGATGGTTGGCGCGCTGATCGTAGTGGTGCTGCTTCTGGCGGCGCTGTTCATGATCGTCTTCAATCTCGCCACCGGAATCGACGATCAGATTCAGGAATAGTCCCTCGCGCGGCGTTTACACGTTGACGCTCCCTGCGCGGCTCCCTACAGTTGCACCGGGTTCAAAGCCGAATCCCGCCGCCCTGGCGCGGTGCTGGCAGCCGAAGTAGGCGGCTCCTACGCCACTTCGGTCAGCGAAGGATCGACGGCGTGCAACGCAGGCTCCTTGGGCGAACATTCCTGTTCGCGTCTCTCTTTGCTCTTGTTTTCAGTCAATTGGGTTTCACGCTCGGCGGAGTGACTGCAGTGCGTGCGCAATCCTCATCCGCGGAAGCGCCCCCGGCGGCGCAGTTTGCCCCGGCAAACACCCTCGCCCTGCTCTCTGTCGATCTCGAATCGAGCTCCGATGCCTGGAAGCAGGCGGCGGTGCTCGGTGAGCGTCTCGGCCAGGAGATCACGCCCCAGGCGCTGGTCGAGCAGCTGGTGCAGTCGGTTATCGGCGACACCGGTACGCTCGATTTCTCGGCGCTCGTGCATGGCGAGGTCGCGCTGCTGGTGACCAACCCCAACATCACCGGGGTGCTGCCTGGGCTTGAATCGGGCGACATGGGCGATCCCACCTCGGTGATCGATGCGGGACGCTCGGTTGATCCGAGTGCGGCCGACGGCATCGTGCTGGTGATCACCGCACCGAACAACGACTCGACGGCGGCGGCGATCAATCTCTTCATGATTTCCCGCGCCGAGCAGGCCGGGGTGACGGTGGAAACGACCACCTACAAAGATGTGGAGATCGCGTCGTTGCCGGCCGATCCGGAAAACGGGCTGCCGGGTCTCGCGGTCGCCGTGGCCGGGGACGCCGTTATCGCGGCAACCAACCCGTCCGATCTGCAAGCGGTGATCGACGTTCAGGCGGGCGACGCGGATTCGCTGGCCGAGAATCCGGCGCTGCCGCAGGTACTCGGTGCGCTGCCGGGCGAATCGCTCGGGGTCGGTATCGTCAATGGACCGGCGTTCACGGAATACGCCACGAGCGATCCTGAAACCACTGGGATGATCGCGCCGGCGCTGAGTGGGCTCAACGCGGTGTCTGCCTTCACGCTCGGTGCCAGCGATGCGGGGTTCACCTACGATTCGCGCTCGGTGAGCACGGATGGCAACCCGATCTTCGGCACCGGACCGGCGTTCGATGGCACGCTCGCCGAGAGCATGCCGATCGACACCCAAGTTTTCGTCAATGGCACCGATTTCGGTGCGACAGGCGTGCTCGATTCCGTGGTTGCGGTGGTAGCGAATATCTTCTTCGGCTCGCTCGGTGCGATGTTCGAGGATGAAGGTTTCGGTGATGCGACGCCGGTTCCGGCGTCGCCGACGCCGATTCCCAGCGCTCAGGAACTCGCCGATACTGCCTACCAGACGCTCTCGTTCTTGCTCGGGATCAATCTCGACACCGATCTGATCGGTCTGCTTGACGGCGAGTATGCGCTCGGCGTTTGGGGTATCGAGGGCGATGACTACTCGACCACCAATGCTTCATTCATTGCCGGAACATCGAACCCGGAGCAAGTGCAGTCGTCGCTGACCACGCTCCTCGGATTCATTGAGTCCGGGTTCGGCGGCGCGACCCCGGAAGCGGGGAGTGGAGAGACATCCGGGATGCAGACATTCGATCTCTCCGGGCTCGGTATTCCACAGTCGCTGTCCGTCGGTGTCATCAACGACGAGTTGATCCTGAATCTCGGTAACGAGGGCGGCATGTTGCGCCGCGGCAGCCTCGCGACCAACCCGACCTTCATCGCCGCCACCGCCGAGCTGCCCGCTGAGCGGAACTCTCTGCTCTACGTCGACATCGGAGCGCTGGGCGACACGACTGGCACCGGCATGAACACCGAAGGCACCGCCTTTGCCGCCGCCGGGTTCACCGATGGCGAGATGGCGGGTATGCACGGGCTGCTCTACATCCCGGAGCAATAGCTGATTCCGATCGCCTTCGTCGAGGGGATTGCAGGCTGGACAGTCTCTGGAGGAATCATCATTTTCTTCGCCTCTGGCTCGCGAGTGCGGTCAGCGCGCTCGGAAATAGGGTCACGTCGACAGCATTGCCTCTCGTCGCAGCGGTCAGTCTTGGAGCGTCGCCATCTCAGATGGCGGCGCTCGTCGTTGCTGGCCAACTTCCCGATGTGCTCTTCGGTCTGCCTGCCGGTTCGTGGATCGATCGTGGACGCCATCGCCTGTTTCTCGCCGGATCGGAGGCGGCGCGGGCACTCGTGCTGGCGGTGATCCCGATTGCGGCGCTGCTGGGCGAGCTGAGCTTTGCCGTTTTGATCGCGGTGGCATTTTGTGGCGGGGTCTTTTCCGTCTTCTCCTCGGTTGCCTCGGTGGCGGTGCTGCCGACGATCGTGCGGCGAGATCAGATCGTTGAGGCGAACGCCAAGCTCTCGATGACGAGCTCAATCGTTTCACTGGCCGGGCCGGGAATGGCCGGAGGGTTGGTCCAACTCGTTTCTGCCCCGAAAGCGATTCTGTTTGATGCTGTTGCGAATGCAGCGTCCTCACTGTCACTTCGACGGGTTGGCGTGCCGGGCAGGTTGGCGGGCAAGGAACGCTCGCTGGTTCGGGACATCAAGGATGGATTGCGTGAGCTGATCGCCACTCCGACCCTGCGGGCGCTGACCTTCTCCTCGGCGGTGTTCGCCGTCGGCCTCGCGATGAGCTCGACGATCCTGATGCTCTACCTGACGCGTGAGCTTGGGTTGAACCCCACGATGATCGGGATATTTCTCTCGGCCGGGGGAGCAGGCACGCTGCTCGGCTCGATGATCGCGAAACGCGTCTCTGCCCGGATTGGGGTGGGGCCGGCGATCATCGGCGGCACCCTGGTTGAGGCAATCGCCGCGATAGGAATCCCGGCGTCTGCGCTCCTCGCAAATCCGATGCCGTTGTTGATCGCGGTTCAGGTGATCAATGGGATCGGGTTATCGGTGTACAGCGTCAATCACATCAGCCTGCGCCAGCAGGTGGTGAAGCCGGAGTTCCTGGGCCGGATCACGGCGGGGAGGCGCTTCCTCACCTTCAGCATCGCCCCGATCGGAGCGGTGCTGGGTGGGTGGATCGGCTCGATGTTTGGATTGACCCAGGCGATGCTCGGCGCGGCTGCCGCGCTTTTTGCGGGCACGCTGGTGATGTGGATCTCCCCAGTTCGCCGGGCGTAGCGGTGGTAGCATCTCCTCGTCCGAGCGGTGGTGACACGAATGGAGAGGGAGCGAACTGGTTATGCCCGCGTTCAATCTTGATTTGCTGAAACGTCTCTGCGATGCCCCCGGAATTTCCGGACGGGAAGATGCGGTTCGCGCGATCGTGCTCGCTGAACTTGAGGGGCTGGTCGATTCGATCGAGATCGATGCACTCGGCAACGTGATCGCGGTCAAAAAGGGCTCCGGTGGTCCCAGAGTCGCGATCTCCGGACACGTGGATGAAATCGGTTTCTACGTCAAGCACATCGACGAGCGCGGGTTCCTGCGCCTCCAGCCGGTTGGTGGGTTCGACGCCCGCGTTCTAGTGGCTCAGCGCGTGGCCGTTCATGGATTTGCCGGTGACGTGCTGATCGGTGCGTTGCAGGCGAGCTCGATTCCCGCGTTTCCGCCAACTCCCGGCGAGCAGAAAGCGCCAAGATTGGACGATCTCTTCGTCGATCTGGGGTTGCCGGTCGAGACGGTCAACACGAAGGTCGAGATCGGCGATCAGGTGACGCTCGATCGGCAATTGGTTTCGAATGGCGACACGGTGATGACGAAGGCGCTCGACGATCGGGTCGGCGTGTTCGTTGCGATCGAAGCCCTGCGCCGGGTCGGCGCGCACAGCGCGGAGATCACGCTGCTGGCGTCGACGCAGGAGGAGGTCGGGCTGCGTGGCGCGATCCCGGCATCCTTCGGTATCGACGCGGAGATTAACCTGGCGATCGATATCACCCCGTCGTGGGAAGCACCGGGACGCTCCCCCGAGCAGTACGTGACCAAAATTGGGGATGGGGTAGCGATCAAGATTCTCGACATGTCGCACATCGGCCACCCGCGTTTGGTGCGCCATCTGCGTGATATCGCGGATTCCAGGGCGATTTCGTATCAGCTTGAAGTGCTGCCGCATGGTGGAACGGATGCCGCCGCGATGCAGCGCGCCCGGGCGGGGCGGGTAGCGGTGACGCTCTCGGTACCGACCCGTTATCCGCACACGGTCAATGAAATCGCGAGCATTGCCGATATCGAGGCAACCATCGAACTGCTGGCGGCGTATCTCGAAGTGGCTGGTGAGCGCGATTACCGCTATTGAAATCGATAGAATGATGGTAGCGATGGTAACCAGTCTCGCGATTCGTTCGTTGTAGCAGGGTGGAGAGGCCATCGGGAATCGCGAAGCGACCCCGGAATGGCTCCACCGGCGACATTCCTGCGGTATCGTGCAGAGAGCGAACCTCCGTGGGGCCGGCGCGAACACTGACACAAAGGAGCATTCGATGTCGCGAAAAGAAACTCCGGTGAGCGGCGATCGCGAGGCGCGGCAGCTCCTCGACACCTTTGCGGCCACCGCGCCGCGTGGAACCCGGCGCGATCTGTTGCGCTGGGGCGCGATTGCGACCGCAGCGGCCGCTTCGGCGCGCTACGGGGTAGCCTCGGCCGCGCCATCGAATCCCGGTAAGGGCGTGACCAGCGCTTATCAGGCCGGTGACGTCGAGTCGGATGTCACCCTGACGATCCCGTTCAATCCCTACGGGCAGGCGGTGAATCTCGATCCGCACCGGGCTCCGAACTGGGGTCCGTTCTGGAATCTCTTCCCCAATGTCTGGGGTGGATTGCTGCGGTTCGATGAGAACGGGAAGGTGCAGCTCGATCTCGCTGAATCCTTCGCGGTCAGCGAGGATGGCAAGACCTACACCTTCAAAATTCGCCCCGATGCCAAATACGCGACCGGCAACGCGGTCGTTGCCAACGACTTCATCACCTCGTGGAAGCGGGCACTCGATCCCGCTAGCCCGTCGCCGATGGCCCAGTTCATGCAGCTCGTCTCGGGGTACCAGGATTACCTGAGCAAGGCAAGCGATCAGATCGGTTTCGCCGCAACCGATGACAAAACGGTGACGATCACCCTCACGAACGCGGCGAACTACTTCCCGTCGTATCTCGCCGCCTTTGTTTGGAGCGTGGTCGATCCGACGGTGCTCGGCGATGGCAGCGATCCGAATTTCCCGCTCAATGGTGGTGGCACCGGTCCGTGGAAGTTCTCCGCGTTCGATGGCTCGACGCAGATCGAGCTGGAGCCGAATACGAATCACTACGGTGGCAACTCACCGTCGCTGGCGAAGCTGATTTTTGCGATCGGACAGGGGCAAAACGCCGATAGCGACGCGTTGGAAGAATACAAATCGGACAGCGTGCCGCTGGTCGACGTGCCGATCTCGCTGCTCTCCACCGTCGAGCGCGATCCCGATCTCCAGCCGCAACTGGTGAAGATCGATCCATCCGGTTCGACCCGGGCGCTGGCGATGGACTTCAAGCAAGCGCCGTTCGACGATGTACGGATTCGCCAGGCGCTGGCGTATGCCGCCGATCGTGCCAAGTACGCGAACGATGTTTGGGAAGGCACCTGGCTACCGACGACCTCGTTCTCGCCGCCGGTGCTGAAGGTGCTCAGCCAGTACGAACCGCCCGCCGGGCTCGACTACGATGCGGGCAAGGCGAAGCAACTGCTGGAGGACGCGGGGTTCCCGAACGGCGAAGGGTTGCCCGATATCGTCTATTACGAGCCGGCCGAGGACACCGACGACGAGAAATCGCGGTGGGATACGTTCTTCAAAGCGATCAGGGACGAATCCGGGCTGCCGGTCTCGGTCGACGCTACGAAGACTGCCGACCAGATTGCCGCGTTGCAGAACGATAACGGCGGGCGGCAGCTCGACGTCGTCTGGTGGTGGAATGTCACCGAGACGCCGCACATGCTGGTCGATGCCTTCCAATCGGCTTCCCCGGCGATGCGCGGGGTGTTCAACTGGAGCGCCGATCTGCCGGCGAACGGAGATTTCAAGCCGGGCGATGACTCGAAGAAATTCGACGAGCTGGTGGCGCAGGCCGATGCCGAAACCGATCAGGCGGCGCGCAACGATCTCTTCAAGCAGGCCGAGGAGCTCGTGCTCAACAACGCCGTAGCGATTCCGCTCGGCAACTGGGTGCAGATGTTCCTGCAGAAGAGCTGGCTCACCGGCACCAAACAAGGGCCGTGGACTGGACGCATCCCGGTCTGGTTCGACAAAGATGTGGTGGTGCTGAAGCACGGCGAGTAATTTTCGCGAGTTAGCTACGCCGCGTTTGCCCGCCGGTGTGCGGCGAACGCGGCGTTGTCGCATTTCCGGGTATGCTATTGCACCGGGTTGACTAGACCACCTGGTATTCCCCGCTTCCTCGCCCGTTCCCGACGCCGTGACGTCGGCGGGAGGCTGAATGACCGATCATCTCATTCTCGATACCGCAATTCTGGCGCTCGTGGCGATTTTCGCCACGATTGGCTTCATTCGCGGTGTGCAACGCGAGGTCTTCACGACCGCCGCCGTTCTCGGTGGCTGGGCGATGGCCACGTCGTGGACCGATCGCTGGCAGGAGCGCGTTGCCGATCTCATCCGCGTTAGTGAAAAAACCGCCGGGTTCATCGTCACTGCTGGATTGGTGCTCGGTGCGGTTGTGCTGCTCGGTTGGGGTGCGGGGAGCGCCGTTGGTGCGTTAGCGGGCGGGATCGGTCAGCGCTTCGGTGGGGCGGTGCTCGGCGGCATCAACGGTGTGCTGCTGGCGTCGTACGGCGTGCGAACCTACACGACCTATCTCTCCGATATCGATAGCCGCAGAGTGATCAACGATTCCCAGATCGCGAAATGGGTGCGCGACGATTACAACTACGCACTCGCCGGTGCGATGGTGCTGGCGGTGGTGCTGACGATCGTGGCGCTGGCGATCGGCCGATCGATGCAGCGACCGGCGATGCCGTACGGCCGCACCTATCCGTCCCCGAGCGGTCGCGAGTCGGCCCCATCCGAACCGAGCGAGTACAAAGTCGAACCGGCCCGGCGGGCTCCGCGATCGGCACTCGATTCGACGATGCCGATCATGACCGTCGATCGCGATCGCAACGTCGATGGCGGCCGGCGCGGTCCGGCGCGATTCCAGCCGCAAAGCCGCGAATGGCGGCACACCACGAATTCGCAAGCGACTGCCCCGATTTCAATGCCGGGTGACGACTCCGAGAGCGCTGTTACCGTGAGCTGCGTTTCGTGCGGCCAGCCGGTCACGCTGGCCGACGTCTACTGCCCCCACTGCGGCAGGCTCACGCGCTGAGCG
>JAESFN010000585.1_pt1 | contig 29645 bp, 22 predicted proteins | sample 9269411 | NCBI WGS metagenome assembly JAESFN01 (sample SAMN14505399, study PRJNA617100) | algae metagenome | isolation source: Iphinoe sp. HA4291-MV1 and co-occurring heterotrophs from trail next to... | place: USA: Maunawili Falls, Hawaii | collected 2009-07-25
ATCATTGAACGCTTTGTTAATTAGCGTACTATCTAACACATTTCATGCTCAAATTCGATACACCGCTCTATACTTTAGCAAATTAGTCTGTATTCTTAAGCACAAAATTAGATGCGCTTACCCTGGTATTTGCCCCTTTCTAGACAGCAGCAAGGGAAGGAATTTTCCTTCAAGTCGAACACAGCAAATCAGCAATCACTCAAGCCTCAAGTGCGATGAGGACCAACAAGGGTGAAGCCATGTACATACAGCAGAATAGAGGCGTCAGTCGTCAGATCGCGTAGCGTCTCCCCTTCGCCCTTCGCCCAAGGGGCGACGCCAGAGGCGTTGGCGCAAGCCTGTCCGCAGGACTTACAAAGCAGCGTCTCCATTTTCTTATCAAATGATTCCGGATTTCTATATTCTAGACAAGTTTTTATTTAACTGCTCCCAACCCTGCTAAATATCCTGTTGTCCAAGCACTTTGAAAGTTAAAACCACCCGTAACACCATCAATATCTAAAATTTCTCCAGCAAAGTGAAGCCCAGGAACTAATCGACTTTCCATTGTTTTAAAGTTAACTTCCTTAAGGTTAACGCCGCCACAGGTGACAAATTCTTCTTTAAAAACTCCTTTGCCATTGATTTGGTATTCTCCTTGAGTCAGTTCTTGCACCAACTGATTGAGTGTTTTGTTAGATAATTCTGCCCAACGGTCTTCTGGAGTGACTCCCACACGAGAGATAATGTATTGCCAGAGGCGATGGGGTAAGTCAACACCGCGATGTAGTGCGATCGCTCGTTTTGCTACTTCAGTTTTGACTGCTAGTAATTTCTGGCGAACCTCTTCTGGCTTGAGATGGGGTAGCCAATTAATAAATAAAGTGGCTTGATAATTGCTTGAGTGCAATACTCTCGCACCCCATGCAGAAAGTTTTAGCACGGCTGGACCACTGAAACCCCAATGGGTAATGAGCAACGGTCCAGTTTGTTCTAGTTGAGGGTTTCCTGGTACACTTAAGCGCAACCGCACAGGACTGACGCTGACACCAGCTAACTTCAAAACCTTTTGATCATGAATGTTGAAGGTAAATAAAGAAGGCACTGGTAGTTCAATTGTATGTCCCAAATCCTGAGCTATTTTATAACCTATGGGATTGCTGCCTGTGGTTAAGAGTAGGCGATCGCACTCCAAAGTCTCTTCCGACTTTAAAAGAATCTCAAAATGAGTGCTGAGTGATTTTGCAGCGATAATGGGTGTTCCTGTACGTATGTTTACCCCAGCTGCTTTTGCTGTATTTATCAGACACTCTACAATAGTTTCTGAACTATCGGTGATGGGAAACATCCTGCCATCAGCTTCGGTTTTCAGCTGTACTCCGTGAGCATTAAACCAAGCTACTGTATCCTTAGCTTGAAAGCGCGTGAACGCACCTAGCAAAGCTTTCCCGCCTCTAGGGTAATTTTGTACCAATCCTGACGGGTCAAAACAAGCTTGAGTGACATTACAGCGTCCACCACCAGAAATACGAACTTTAGCCAGGACTTGGCGACTGGCTTCGAGTATCGTCACTTGCGCGTGGGGATTTGCCTCGGCTGCTGTAATTGCACCCAAAAAACCAGCCGCGCCACCACCAACAACTATAACTCGTAGCGGTTTCACTTTTTCCTTTCTGCGATATGGAACTTATCCATAGTTGGACTATCTTGAAAATAGAACTCAGCTCCTCCAGTTGATCCATAGCATTTATGGCAAACAGAGTAAGCATTCTCAGTATTACTTAGAAAGTGACTCTGTAGTATTACCCCTCGTCGCAATATTATAAGTTATGCAATCAGGAGAAGTATCTTTTGGCAACAATTAAGTGTAGAAATGTGACGTTTTCCAATATCCAAGCGATTCTATTTGACAAAAACGGTACATTGGAAGACTCCGAAACTTATTTGCGTGCCCTTGCACAAAGAGGAGCACGGATGATAGATGCCCAAATTCCCGGAACTGGGGAACCATTACTGATGGCATTTGGCGTTAATGGCGATACTCTCGATCCAGCGGGTTTAATAGCGGTGGCGAGTCGTCGCGAAACAGAAGTCGCTGCTGCAGCATATATTGCGGAAACTGGACGGAGTTGGTTTGAATCGTTAACTATTGCCCGTCAAGCTTTGGACGACGCTGAAAAATACATTGGCAAGACTTCTTCACCTTTGTTTGTAGGTAGCCTGGAAGTCCTAAAGTCTTTGTCGAAAGCAGGATTGAAATTAGGAATTCTTTCGGCAGCGACAACCCAAGAAGTACGTGCTTTTGTCCAGCATCATCAATTAAGTGATTACATTCAATTAGAAATGGGAGTCGATGAAGGACCAAGTAAACCAGATCCAATTTTATTTTTGCAAGCATGCCAAGCTTTAGGAGTCCAACCAAGTACCACCTTGATGGTAGGAGATTCTGTGGGTGATATGCAAATGGCGCGTCATGCCAAAGCTGCTGGTTGCATTGGTATCACTTGGATAGGGAAGGCAGAGAATGTCAAAGGTGCAGACGTTGTGATCAATCAACTCGATGAAATTCAAGTTGTGGAAGCTTAATTTTCTGTCGTCTTTAACAAATAGCGATCGCCTATGGCGGGCACTCTGTGCCATCGCATTTCTCAAAAGCTGAACAAGTGCAAGCACTTCTCCTCAGCATCAGGTTTCACCGTAGCGCACTTCCTCTAACGGGTTCTTTGTTAGCTGCGATCGCCTTAGATAAGATAGAACTGACTTATCAGGCTTTTGGAGGAAAAGTACTCATCAACTCGCCACACTGATATCTTGCGCCTATCCGTAGAAACCACGGTAAAACAAAAAACGCTGAAATAAAGTTACATTTTATTATGCCTTTTTTATCTAAAATAAAGCACTTTGCACTTTATATTTAGTGCTTAAACAACATTCAACTTGTCAGGTGACTGTTACCCTATAGAATTTTCAGACTAGCTGGCTCTAGGTGAGGTGAGAATTTGCCTTGCCCTTTGGGCTGGTCATTCTTTCCCATTCCTATCTCACAACTGCATATGTTCATTCTGCTTACACCTACTAATACCTAGATACCCAAGCCAGGAAGTCACCTTTTTGTGGAGGCTACAAAACATAGAATTCTTGACAATCGGGAATTCCTAATATCCATAGATAAGGTCAAATATGTTCAATTATGCAATCTTGATTAATCAGGGAGATAAAAATGTTCAAGGTGAGTGGCTTACCGATCCAAATTACTAAATCCGATTTAGACGAGCTTTTTTCATCCTATGGTGAAATTCAAATAACTAAAAATTCAATCATTATAAAAGTCGAAAAGGATGACAGTTTTGCGTTTGTGCAGCTAGACAAAAATGAAGAACGTGCGATTCGCGAACTAGATAGAACACGATGGCGTGGTAGCATTCTTCATCTTGATCCAATTAGAGGGGAAGGACCCTTGCTTGGTCAACCTGGAAGTGGGGGTACTGGAAGCGAGGACACTGGAAGCAAGAACATCCTTCATCTTGATCCAGTCAGAGGGGACGGGATCGTGTTTGGTCAAGTTGGAAGCGGGGGTACTAGAAGCGGGTTGTAGCGTTCATATTTTAATCATGTTCTGCTCTAAGTAGACAGATGATTAACTTTCCCTCTCCTTAATTTAACAGTTATCAGTTATCAATTTCATCCGCAGGGTTTAATCCCTCTTTTATCACTTCCGAAAGTGATAAAAGAGGGATAAGTCCTCCACCATACGCCGTCAGGACTGTTCACTGTTCACTGTTCATTGGTTTAAAAACCTGCATCAATTACATAAATGATTTGAACTCTTTGATTGAAGATTCAAATAATCGCGAATCTGACTGCATCCTTTCTCCTGCAAACCCTTCAAACTAAGATCTGACATATTCCATAGCAAAACAACTTTATCTGCACCAGCAGAAGCTAACCATTTGCTATCGGGACTGAAACTCACAGCATATACATCGGTCTGGTGTCCAATCAAAGTTGTGATTAACTTTCCATCTCGTTGCCAAAGTTTTATTGTCCCATCGCTACTGGCAGAGGCGATCATTTTTCCATCAGGGCTAAAGTTGGCGTCAAGCACCGAAGCTGTGTGTCCAATCAGAGTTGTGATTAACCTTCCATCCCGTTGCCAAAGCTTTATTGTCTTGTCACCACTGGTAGTGATGATCGTTTGTCCATCCCGACTGAAACCAACAGACCAAATTTCACTTGCATGTCCTTTCAATCTTCCGAGTTCTTTACCCTTAGAACTCCACAACTTTACAATCTTGTCATCACCAGCAGTGGCAATTGTTTGTCCGTCGGAACTGAAAGCGACACTCAACACTCTAGCGCGGTGTCCTTTTAAGGTTCTAAGTTCTTTACCGTCTAAACTCCAAAGTTTTGCGGTTCCATCAGCACTAGCAGAAGCGATCATCTTTCCGTCGCTACTGAAGCTAACGGAAATGATCCTATCTTCATGTCCTCGCAGTGTTATCGGGGCTTGTCTGTCTACGTTGACACTCCAAAGCTTTATTGTATTGTCATCACCAGCACTAGCAATGGTTTGTCCATCTGGACTAAAACTAACGGAATTAACTTTACCTTGATGTTCTTTCAGGGTAGAGAGTAGCTGACCTTCTCGACTCCAAATCTTTACCGTTCCATCAAAACTTGCACTTGCGATCCGTTTGCCATCTGGGCTAAATCTAGCACTAAATACATTGTTCTGATGCCCAACCAGAACGGTCAACCAGCTTCGATTTACCTGCCAAAACTTCGTAATCCCATCGTTACCAGCAGTCGCAAGCATTTTTCCATCTGGACTAAAAGCTATACTAGGGATTGCCCCCTTATGACCTTTCCAAGTATCTAGTAATTTGCCATCTCGCGCCCAAAGTCTTACAATTCCATCCTTGCTACCAGAAGCAATCGTTTGTCTATCGGCACTGAAACTAACGCTCCATACCTGTTCAGGATGCTTAAGGGTTTGTAGAAGTTTCCCCTCTTGATTCCAGAGTTTCACTGTTTTATCTAAACTAGCTGTCGCAAGAATTTGACTGTCCGGGCTGAAGTCTGCACTCGCGATAAAATCAGAATTGTCGAGAGTTTTTAGTAGCTTGCCATCCCAGCTCCAGAGCTTTACCGTTTTGTCATCACTAACTGTGACAATCCGATTTCCGTCGGAACTAAAACTTACTTGCCTCACCAAACCGCGATGTCCCTCTAGGGTTTTAAGTAATCGACCGTCAATTCCCCACAGTTTCGCGGTTTTATCCTCGTTACCAGTGGCAATTGTCTTACCATCGGGACTGAAACGGACACTAAAAACCGAGTTATTATCCGTTTTGAAAAACCGTATGAGTTTGCCGTTACGATTCCAAAGCCTAACCGTTCCATCTAGGCTACCAGAAGCGAACATCTGTCCATCACGACTAAAACTAATGCTCATCACTGGCTGCGTGTGTCCTTCCAAAGTCGTAATCAGGCTGCCATCAGAACGCCACAGCTTAACTGTGTTGTCATAACTGGCTGTAGCAAGCATCTGACCATCCGGGCTAAAACTGACACTTTGAATAACGTCCTTATGCCCTTCCAAACGGTTGCGCTCTCGCGTCCAGTAGACTGCTTGCCCCAATGTTGACCGCATTTCAGCTTGCATTTGCGGATTAGTGTTGCCCCAAATCAGTGATTGAAAATGTTTGGCAGCATCTATGCCGACTAGTAGAGCATCAAACGTATTTTTATTCAAGGCAAAACGAGCTTCTGCAGTTTCCCGTTGAGCAATAACTTGACCTGTTTCGGCTCTCTGATACTGAATGGTCGAGAAAGCGGCTAGCGCCAATGCCATACCAGAAAAAACAGATAGTCTAATAATGAGATTGCGGCGTTGGCGATCGCGTCGTCCTACACTAGCATCAATAAACTGATTGGCAACATCACCAAACCCACCCAAAATCTGATGAAATGCTTCATTCTGTCTGAGTTCCAAAACTTGCTCTAGTCTCGAACCACTCCACAATTCATCATCTGCTTTCGTAATTTGCCAGTGTGCGACATCTTCATTTAAACGATTGCGAAGAGCGATCGCTTGACGATTTTCTCCAATCCATTCATTCAACTGTGTCCAAGAGGTTAGCAAAGCTTCATGGGCAATCTCTACTGTGGAGACTTCAGACTGAGGTTGGCGATTGCTCACTAACAAGTTTTGATCAATCAATTGAGTCAACACTTCTTGTTCAAGTTTTTCGTTAAACTCAAATCGCATTGCCCGTCTCCGGACAGGTTTCCACGCTTGTCCTGATTCTTCATCCCCACCAATCTCAACGAGCTTCAAAAAGATGCGTTGCGTGCATGTTTGCTCTACTTTTGTCAAGTTGTTGTAAATCTTCTCAACCCGTTGCTGAAGTGCTCCCCACACACCACCTAATTGGCGATAGGTACTGATATTCAGCGTGCGATCCTGAATGTCGTGATTTTTAACCTCTGTTTCCCATAGCAGATTTAGTGTATATTGCAACAACGGCAAATATCCTGCCTGTCCCTGTACATTTTTGATGATTTCTTCTACCAATCCCACCTCAAACACTACCCCATGTTGAGCAGCAGGTTGTTCGATCGCTAACCGCAATTCATCCCGTTGCATCTCAGCAATGAACGGACGATGTTTATCCGTAACTTTTACAAGTTGAGAATAGGGACTTAAGCGATCCAAAAAATCAGCCCGCATTGTCGCCATGATTTTGACGGAATGCTGCTTAGTTTTACTCAATTGCACCAAGCTGGTGATAAACTGGTCACGCTTTTGGGGTTCACTAGTCGTAAACAACTCCTCAAACTGGTCAATGAAGATGAACCAATAATCGTCAGGCTGCTTCAGCCGAGTGACTACCTGAGTGAGCGTGCCAAGTTTCGCCTCACGAGCAATTTGAGCTTCTGCTTGCTTGTATTTCCCAAGTAAGTTGGCATAAAAAGATTCAAAAGGGTCAACATCTGGAGTAAACATCAAGTGTACTAACTGTGATCCCCATTTTTGTGAGAGCCAAGGAATTAACCCTGCACGCACAATCGATGATTTCCCACTACCGCTAGCTCCTAAAAGTAAAATCAGATTCGTTTGTTCTAGTTCATTAACCAAACCTGTGAGAAATTGGTCACGACCAAAAAATAGATCTTTATCTTCTGGCTCAAATTTCTTTAATCCTTTATAAGGTGAAGTTTGTATAAATTGACGGGTTTTAATCTCCTCAACAGAGATTTGTAGAATCTGAGTTTGGTTTAGGGTAACAATATTGCTATCACCCTGAAACTGGATATTTCTTTCACCTTGAATAGCCTGCATTCCACCACCCAATGTGGCGTTTTCCACTTGCTGCTGAAGAATTGGCTGTTGGGTGGGTGGCGAATTTTCTTCAGGATGCAAAGGTTGGCTCATAGACTCGTCCTTCTAAAAACCAAAGAAATGGCTAGCAACACCCAGCCAAGCAGGTAGTTGTATCAGTATTGGCTGAATATTTTTCCATAGACTAGAAGTGGAAGCTACAGTTTCATTTGCAATTTTTAATGTTTCTGTCATCCGTTTGAGATTTCCAGCTGCTAGTTGTTTATCAGCTTCCTCTGATTGCGCTTCTTCCTTGGCTGCTCCCAAATACCTGAGTGATTTTTCTTTTGTTGCTTCTGGTAATTCTGAGGCTGATTGAATCAACTGCTCAATCTTTGCTAGTAACTGAATCACTTCTTCCTGGGTGAGCTGTTTTTCATTAGCAGATGGGGTAACATTAGTATCCATACTTTGCTGATTGTAGTTACCTTGGGCTGCTTGCATACCACCATACATTTGCCCACCACTTATATTTTGGGAAATTCCACCGCTATAGGACGGCTTTTCGTTTCTTTCTTCCATAACAGTTAGTCAATAGATGAATTTGGTTAATTGTTTGCTCATCTATATTTTCAATAGTTGTAAGTCAAATCAACTTATGCACTCATAGCAGTCCTATTTGAGTTGTGAAATCTTGGCAGGGGATGAGGAGGAAGTTGAGTAACATCTGATTCATAACCCATCCATAAAGCTTGCGTAGCATCATATAGGGACTGCCCTTCGCTTTCTGTTAGGCTAGCTGCTGCTGCCCACAGATCTCAACAATCAGCCCTAATAGCTCCTTTCGCTCTCATCTCCCAACAGTGGCACACGCGACAACTGCCAGTAAACTTTTTGAATCTCCCTCACTCGCTGCGCTCAAATCCACTGAGTCTCAAATGGATCTTGCCCATTTCCATAAATTAAGTCCCCATATTCCTGCCAATGAGCCGCTTCTTCAGGCAATACTTGGGATGCGTACAAAACAGATAAGTTTTCCTCTAATTGCTGCCTATTTCCTGGGGCGGTGAGTGCTAGATGTACAGCAGGATGACGTAGTACGTAGCGGTAACAGTCTGCTGCCCGTGGTGGTTTATGCTGCCATTTGGAATGCCTCGTGAGCAGTGTTCCCCAGCGCGTACAGGTAAATGCTACCACTGGAATGCCTGCTTGTTGAGCGTTAGGTAAAACATTTTCTTCAACTTTACGGTGTGCCATGTTGTAGCGGTGCATTAAGACATCACACGCTTTGCGCTCAATCATCTCTAGAGCGATCGCTCTATTATGAGTCGTGACTCCCACGTAACGTATGAGTCCTCTGCTCTTCCATTCCTGCAATTCATCAATCATCGCCTGAACTTCGGTCATGTCGTCATCAGGAGAAACGTATTCAGCAAAAAACACATCAACTTCATCAATTTTTAGGCGATCGCGCACCAAGTCAAAGTCACGACGCACTTCAGCAACATCTCGCTCTTGAGTTCCCGTTGCTACCAAAACCTGCTTTCGCTTAGTCGTTAGTAGAAATTTTAATCCATCCAGAAAGTTTTTAAGCTCTAAATTATAGAAGAAGAAGTAATTTAGTCCTGCCTCAAATGCCACTGCGATATCCGCAGCATCCATTGATTGTCGTCCTGCTAAACCAAGAATATTTGCTGGAAGTCCCTGTTGTGTTGTTAACTCCACTCTCAATTACCTACTTCACCTATCAATTACTGTATGACACGAATAAGGTTCTGTACCGCTTATCTTAGTAAGAAAGCAATTGTGCGTTTAAAGCTTTGGTAATGCGATCGCTAGTTTCTTCCAAGTGGGCTAATGTGTAAATATCCAAGTTGCCACCTTGTTGTTTAAGACTAGCATCAATAGCTTTGAGTAGTTGGTGCAATTCATACCAAGCTATTGTACGACCATCTTCCGGGACATAAGTCGTACGTAACACCATCTCTAGCAAAATATTCAGATATTCCCGTTGCAGTGAACGGCGAATGCTAGAAATTGAGATATGTGACTTAGAATTGAAAACTTCAGTCCAAATATCTTTTTGCAATGTGTCAAACAGTTCTGGTATTGTCAGGGCTTGCCCAGGCAAAGTTTTGAGTTCTATATCTCGCAAACGATTTAGGCGATCACCATTTAATAAGGTTCGCAGTATCACCCTTTGGATGTACAAAATACGTTCATGAATTGGATAATCGAGGCGGGAGACAGGTATAGGGTTACCCCAGTGTAAAAAGCGTGATGGTGCTAATTGATTTAGTAATTGTGGTGAGAAACGAAAAGCATCTTCAGCAAATGTATACTCGTGCAAAATTGTCAATACTTGACGTTGTTTTTCTAGAGGAACTGGTACAAAATGAGCATGAGTATCATCCAAAGCGTGATGACGCCTAAAAGATTGCCCACCGATATACTGAGTGAGCAAGGTGGCATTACGAAAATAGTATTTAAATATTCTGTTAAATAATAGACGTAGGTCACTATAACTTTCTCCTCTCAATGGATAACGCTTGTCTAGGTGCTGCCACATCATGCGGGCATTATCCATTTGCCATTGAGAATAAACTAACACATCGCTACTCATGTCCCAGAGATTTGCAAGAGGATTGATGTCCCAGATATCTTCATCTGTGGCGTAGGATAATTCTGGTTGAGGGGACGCTAAAGCAATTTGCTCCAACAAAGGCTTTTCAGTTAAAGGAGTCATTGCTTCTAGCGTCAGATGCGAGTCTCTTTTGTAACCGTACTCAATTGCCCATTCATCGTAGGGACCAATTACTGTTGGAAAATAATCGCCTTGCTGTACTCCTTGTGGTGCTATGTTCACAGGTAGATAATCCATCACTGAACCCACCAAACCTTTAGTGCGAGTGATTTCAGTGTTATTTAATTCCTGAGGTGCTAACATTGTGCTGCCATGAAAATTGTGGCGTAAACCAAGAGTGTGTCCGACTTCATGAGCGATGAGGTAACGCAAATATTGATACACGTACTTTTTCATCTGGTCACTACTTGGTGTCGCATCTTGCACTAATGATAGCGTCAGCGCTCCCATAGCTGCTTGAAAAGAAGACTCCATGCTGTAGCAGAAGTCAGAATCATTTTGAGGCGTCAATAGTCCAGTATCAAAAGGTATAAGTGATTCTTCATGAATACATTCAGAAACTGGAATGATGCTACTATGCCATTTCACTGTCTCTGTGCATACAGCGGGAGACTGAAATGAAGTTCTGAATACAAAATCACCACACAAAGATTCCCTGTTTTCAACTCTTGACCTATAAATACTGGTTGCTCCACGCTGACTCCTCATTTTGACTCTAGACTCTGCGTAGACGTTTATAGGATAGAGGTCATCTGAATTTGCTTCCATTAGTGTGCGATAATCTTGCTGAATTAAGCGCACCATATTGGCATCGACAATGATGTCTGCATCTAATATTTCCCCAGTGAGTGGGTTGACGCGCATTGGTCCTCTCGCAAAACCTGCATCTAGAGAATTAAACCAGCGAATCGTATTGTAACGTACATCTGCGGGGTGCCAATCAGCATTATCTGGCATTTGCCGCACTTCAATGGCATGTTGAAATCCTGCTTTTTCAAATGCTTTGTTCCACATCAAGACGCCTTCACGAATTGCGTCGCGATACTCCAAGGGTACGGCATTTTCAATCCAAAATACAATCGGCTTTTTAGGTGGAGACAAAGGAGCATTTGAATCAGATGGTTCAAGATGCCAACGATTGATGTAACGTACAAATGGTTCTTTACCATTCTTACCAGAGAAGTCCTGGAAGGCAGTAATGAAATATCCGACTCTTTCGTCAGCAAGTCTGGGAATATAGCCGTTGTTGTCTCTGAGTTGGGAAAAGCTATAGTGTACTTTGAGAGTGAGTGCTCTGCTGTCAGGTACGGTTATTAAATTTGCTCCTTCTGGTGATGAAAAACCATAGATTGAATCTATCTCTAGGTTTAAAGGAAAGCTGTTGACATCACCAAAATATGACTTGCTTTCTTCTAACTGATAATCAGTCTGCAAAAAGTATTTTAGTAGGGAAGTTAATCCGGGAAAATCCTGCATCAACAGGTCATTTATATCAATAAGAATATTTTTACTGTATGGATCGATACAGACTATATTAACTGCATAAAGAACTGAGTCACTAAACGAACGAGCAAGCGATCGCTGTTCTGGTTGACCCAGTTCTGTACGGAACTTAACATTACGAATTACAAAGTGCAAATTATTGTTAACTTGCTGGAAGTAGAAGAGGAAATCTTGCAGAGGGAGTCCACTATAAAGTCCGCTTTCCCCAACGCCTGATTCCAATGTCACTATACCTAAGTAATTTTGATTGAGCTGCTCCGGCTTAATTTCCCAGTAGATTCTGTCAGATTCTTTACTGCGATAAAGTGTAAAGAGTCCTTCTAACTTATCTGCACCTCTGACTATCTCTCGAAATCTTCGGAAATCGTCCTTTCTGTCCTCTTTAAATATATTGTCAGCCATTGCTAACTTTTCAATTCCTGGTATTGTATTTAATTGCTGTACGTAAACATCTGAAAGTTGGTTAGCTCCTGCGTAATTAGCTCCTAGCAACAGGTTGTATAATAACGCTATATATATTAATAATCTTGTTATCCGGTCTTTCATTCTTTAGCTTCCCGTGGCAAAGCAGATCTCATGTCTGCAACCCGCTTAAGTATTAATAGATTAGCTGTTTTTATATTTTTAAGATAGTCATGTATTTTACTAAAGTTACCGGAAAAGTTTTAGTCGATGACTGACTTGTACTTAGGTGAGAAAAAGGACTTATTTTTTGAGTCACTGATCTATTCATACCAATACTATATGAGGCTGCATTGAATCGAATCATGACTGATACCAGGTTGTATCATATTGGATTTGGAAGAGATGACCTTGGAGAGCAACCACCAACGATAGCCTTATTATCCGGTGACCCTGAACGAGCACGGCTCATTGCTCATTCCTATTTGCACTCTGTGCATATTTTGTCAGAAAATCGAGGGTTGAACAGTTATGTAGGTATTCTACCTAACGGGAAAGCGCTTTTATCTGCGACGAGTGGTATGGGAGCGCCCTCCACAAGTATTGTTGTCAACGAGTTGATACAAGTTGGCATTAAACTCATCATTCGCGTCGGCACTTGCGGCTCTATTCAAGAACATGTATCGGTTGGTAGTATCGTGATTACTAGTGCTGCTTTATGTCGGCAAGGAGCAGCTAACGATATTGCACCTGTTGAGTATCCCGCAGCTGCTGATCCGTTTGTGACGGTAGCTTTGGCTAATGCTGCACGGGAACTGAAGGTGAAACACCATATGGGCATTACCGCATCAGTCGATACTTTCTATGAGGGACAAGAGCGAACCCAAGCTGTAAACCGACATTTGCTGCGCTCATTGTGTGGCATGACAGAAGAATATCGCTCTTTGAACATGCTGAACTACGAAATGGAGTGTGGGACTTTGTTCAAAATGGGAGGGGTATATGGTTTTAGAGCAGGCTGTGTGTGTGGTGTCGTCGCCCAACGTACAGTTGGTGAAGAGGTGGTTTTAGCACAGAAAGACGTTGCAGTTAACAATGCCATTAAGGTAGCTGTACAAGCAGCACAGCAATGGCAAGAACCAGAAGAATAAAAATATTTATAAATCTTTACAAGAAAAAGATTCCCATCTTTTGGTAGATGGTTTAAATTCCGTAAGAAGAAAATTTGATCAGAAAGTTGAAAAAATCCGGAACAGATAATTAAACTCTAGTTCTAGTACAAGTATATAAAACTAAAAATAGATAAAACTAAAAATAGCAAATAGGCTCTAGATGCAACTGGCTCCCTTATTTCCGATTTTCTACCGCATCCTCAAACCAACGTTTCCTAACTGCCTTTGGTGTGGTGATGCGAATTCCAAAGTTATCGCATTGACGTTTGATGATGGTCCGCATCCCCAATACACAGCACAACTGTTAAAAGTTTTAGACTATTACAACATCACAGCTAGTTTCTTCTGGTTAGGTGCTTGCGTCAACCGTTCACCAACTGTAGCCAAAGAGGTGTGCGATCGCGGACATTGGATTGGGTTGCATGGCTACGACCATCAAAATTTTCCCATGCTGTCCCCACTAGAACTTAAGCACAGCTTAGAAAAAACCCAAGCTGCTATTTACAATGCCTGTCATCTGACACCCGAAAACGTGCGTGATGTCCGTCCGCCCAATGGTTTGTTTACACCGACAACATTAAAATTACTCAACCAGTGGAATTATCGACCTGTTATGTGGAGCGTTGTACCGGAGGACTGGGTAAGACCGGGAATCGCTACAGTGGTGCAGCGAATTCTCCAACAGGTTTGTAATGGTTCACTAATTGTTTTGCATGACGGTGCTTGCGGCGGACAGGATATCACTGCAACAACACAAATCCTCATTCCTCAACTTATGGAACAAGGCTATCAATTTGTGACAGTAGACACTCTCTGGCAACAAACTAGTACAGGTCGGCGTAAATAAACCGCCCATTCCAAATCGATGAAACGCTTACGCTGTCTTCATTTTGAATTTTGAATTTTGAATGAGCGAATTCCGCCTTGCGGTACTAGGGGGTTGGGGGAGGTGGGGAGTAGAGAAGAAAAATAATAACTGATGACTAACTTACCGCTTTTGAGCAGCTTCAGATTTGAAGCTAGGAGTTAAGGAAGGTTCGTCAGTCCCCAATAGATGATGTATCTCGCTGAGTGAGCTAGGTTTTGCAGTCAGCTCTTCTGGTGAATCGCTTATGTATTCAATTAGATCTTCTACTTGGCAATTCAGAGCTTTGCAAAACCTGATGATTCTCTCAATGTATTCTGTCCCAGTCCTTCCGCTTTCCCAGTTCTGAATAGTACTTTCGGTCACGCCCACGAGGCGTGAAAGCTCAAGCTGGGTCAGTCCCGCCTTTTCACGTAGAAAAGCTATCCTTGGTTTTGCCTTCTGTTTCACAGCTACAGCGTATTTATTTAACCTTTAGCCGTAGATCCTAGCACCAAAAAAAACTTATGCCCAAAAAATTTTGCCTAAAAAACTTTTGTTCAGCTCTTGACGCACCCAATTTCTTTGGCTAAAAAGGTTAAGTATAGAGTTCACCTCTATCTCTAGTCATCTCTAGGGGGGAGAAGGGTTGGGGATGAGGGCAAATGAAGCGCATCGCGCATTTTTCAAAAATCTTTTGGAGAAATACGGAATGATGCAATTCGATGATGTAGCTCTCAATAGGAAAACAAACAGAGAAACACTCAAAGGAACTCCTAGAGGTTGAGATACATCTAAATACCTATACGTGGAGATAAGGTGTTTAGCCTGTAAAAAACCACAAAACGTAAAAACAACACACACACAAACGAGGTCATATTAAAGATGTTGAACAAATCTATTGCTTTCGGTTTACTGGCTGCTGGTTTGATGATTGTTCCCACAGCGGCGTTTGCTGGACAGTCTCAGGTCAACACTAGTGAAACCACGCAAGATGCTGCTGCTTTCGACGGTAGCAGTGTGCGTCAAAATTCCCGCACCGACAACAATCAAACCCAAGTTGGTGTTAGTCGCGACAGAGGTTCGAGATACCATGGTCGTCGCGGTTGCCGTACTGCTGACCAATCACAAGATAATTTCGCATCCACCAGACAAGCTGGTGCGGCGGAAAATGGCTCTCGAGTTCGCCAAAACAGCCGCACCGAAGGTAACCAGGTTCAAGTTGCTGGTTGCTAATCTTCATTGAGTTAGCTGATGTGGCGTTGCTCAACCTTCAAGAGTAGCCTACCTCTTGCTTCACTAAGCAACGCCTCTGAAATTCTACGACAAATAAACTCACAACACACAACTACTGAGGTCAAAGAAATTATGTTGAACAAATCTATTGCTTTCGGTTTGCTAGCTGCTGGTTTGATGATTGCTCCCACAGCGGCGTTTGCTGGACAGTCTCAGGTCAACACTAGTGAAACCACGCAAGATGCTGCTGCTTTCGACGGTAGCAGTGTGCGTCAAAATTCCCGCACCGACAACAATCAAACCCAAGTTGGTGTTAGTCGCGACAGAGGTTCGAGATACCATGGTCGTCGCGGTTGCCGTACTGCTGACCAATCACAAGATAATTTCGCATCCACCAGACAAGCTGGTGCGGCGGAAAATGGCTCTCGAGTTCGCCAAAACAGCCGCACCGAAGGTAACCAGGTTCAAGTTGCTGGTTGCTAATCTTCATTGAGTTAGCTGATGTGGCGTTGCTCAACCTTCAAGAGTAGCCTACCTCTTGCTTCACTAAGCAACGCCTCTGAAATTCTACGACAAATAAACTCACAACACACAACTACTGAGGTCAAAGAAATTATGTTGAACAAATCTATTGCTTTCGGTTTGCTAGCTGCTGGTTTGATGATTGCTCCCACAGCGGCGTTTGCTGGACAGTCTCAGGTCAACACTAGTGAAACCACGCAAGATGCTGCTGCTTTCGACGGTAGCAGTGTGCGTCAAAATTCCCGCACCGACAACAATCAAACCCAAGTTGGTGTTAGTCGCGACAGAGGTTCGAGATACCATGGTCGTCGCGGTTGCCGTACTGCTGACCAATCACAAGATAATTTCGCATCCACCAGACAAGCTGGTGCGGCGGAAAATGGCTCTCGAGTTCGCCAAAACAGCCGCACCGAAGGTAACCAGGTTCAAGTTGCTGGTTGCTAATCGCTTATAGAATGAAGTCATGAGGCGTTGCTGAACCTCCAGGAGAGTAGCCTACCTCTTGCTTTACTAGGCAACGCCTCTTAACTCACACAACACACAACTACTACCGAGATTTCATAGAGATGGTGAAAAAAATTTACACCTTAAGTATACTAGCTATCGCTCTGATTGTATTACCATCTACCGCCTTTGCCGAATCAGTCACTCGCCAAGAAATTGATCAAAGCGGCACTGCAGAAAATGGTGGTCGGGTTCAGCAAAGTGCTAGACAAGGAAGCACTCAGAAAAGAGAGAGACAGGGTTCTTTCCACTGCAGATCAGATAATGGGTCACAACTATCCGATCAGTACATACGTCAAAATGGTTATGCTGCTGATCGTCGTAGTCGTGTCGATCAACAGGCTGAGCAACAAAGCACTCAGCGTCAATTGGAAGTATCTCGTCGCAACAACTGTTAAGTAAATTCTGAGCAAGCTATGGGTGTTGGGTTTTAGGGAAACTGGAGCGTTGATAAATTCAATTCCCATGATGCATGAAGGTTCTAGCTAATTGAGCCATTGAACGTTGCTAAATCATGGGAATCAGCCAAACCATTTCCTTACTGAGCAACGTTAGGATGCTCACCAATTTAGAAAAATATTTGTTAGCAGTGCCGTGGTGGTGTACTTGAGGTGAGGAGTTGACAAAAGTTCTACCGATTTCCTAGCTTGTTAGGTGATAATCGGTCGTTTTTTAGAAAGAGAGGAATTAAACCATGCCTGCCAGACAACCAATCTTATTACTAGTACTCTCTGTATTAATTGCATTACCTGCTGGAGTTGCTAACGCAGAAATTGATGTCCGAAATGGTGACACTAGGGTAAGAGTTAGCGGTGACCGTGGTATCAAGATTAACAGAGATTATAGGGTTGACACAGATTATGATGACGATAATGACTATGATTATTCGTCATATCCATACGAGTATGATCGCTATCCAAGATCAACTCGAACCAGAGCCGCACAAAGTCGTATCTACCAGCGCCTTCGCAGTTTGAAATACCCCCGAACAACACGGTCTGTTCAATCATGTCGTGGCAGAAGTGTAGCCCAACAAAGAACTATCACCAGTAGCTCTAGCACAGGAAGTAATAGGACTTACAGTTCTACAACGACAACTACTTGTCAATAATATTTTTGCAAGGATTCAATTATGTTCAAATTACTCTCTTTGAGTTTGTTTTCAATTTCCGCTGTATCTCCCTTTTTGATTGCTTCTTTCACTCCTAAAGCAATGGCAGCGTGTGTTGCTGTTGACACCGGCGTGCAAGTGGCGGTTGATCGCTCTAGAGAGCGTCGCCAAACGAATGACGTCAGCCAAAATTTTGACGAAAATTGCAATGGCAGTGTCCGTAGCAGAGGAACACAAGTTTGTAACTCTGATGGTGTGTGCGAACAAGTCCGCCGCAGCGACCAAACTGTTACTGGAGATTCTAATCGCCGCTCTCGTGGACCAAACATTGGTGTCAAAGTCCATGTCCCAGTACATGTAACCAAACCAGATGTTGGAAGGTAACATAGTTCTACGGACTGCTATCTAAACTCTCAACTTTCCGAAGTCCCTAGCAGGCGGGAACTTCGGCTTCATTGCTAGGGACCACTTTTCTAAGTGCGAAAATTTTTCTTCTCGCCTAAGTTCTTTCTCCAGCTATCAGTAGGTCGTGCAATTCTATAAACAATAAACAATTGAGTTGGCTAATCGCGTACCTGCTGTTACCCAAATCTGGTTATGTCATCATGAGTAAACTAGTAATTCTTGCAAGCTGCTTAGTTCTTCTAACTGTAAGCACAGCTTTAGCACAAAGTTTTATCCGTAGCAGCCAGAAGAGTTCCTCTGTTGTTGTCCAGACAGACAACAGTGGCGGTAGCCACAACAGCCAGAAGAGTTCCTCTGTCGTTGTCCAGACAGACAACAGTGACGACGAAAACAGCCAAGATTCTTCCGTTGTTGTTCCAACAGATAACAGTGACGACGAAAACATCCAAGATTCTTCCGTTGTTGTTTCAACAAACACCAGTAGTGATATGAACAGATCCACAACATTTACCAGCCAGCAGTCTAGCTCCGGTGATTCCTTTGGATATCAAAAAAGCTCACTCAATCTAAGTGCAGCTAATCTCAGTAAACCGCATATCTTAAGCATCAATACATCAGGTGCTCAAATGACAGGTGAGATTACTGTGAATGGTAAAGTTGTCAAGCAAATCAGCAACGATAAAAACGCTAAAGTTGATTTGTCACGTTATTTGTCTGTTGGTGAACACAAGGTGGAAGTATCAGCTCGCTACAATCCTCCAACATCTTCCGTTAGTGTAGAACTAAGCGGTCCTGGTACTAGTGTCACACAGCAAAATAGTGGTAATGGTACTTTAAACTACACAATGGATGTAAGCGTACGCTAACATGATGTGATGAGCAACTGTGTAGCAAGCCTGAAATTTAAGTCTCTAAAAAAATACAGACACGCGAAGCGCAAGCATTGCTCCTCTTACGGAGGTATGGAGGAGTAATGCTTGCGGCAAAGCCGTGCTGGAGGCATACCCGTTGGCGTAAGTCGTGCGAACAAGCACTTTCAGCGTGCAGCGCAAGCACAGAGTGTGTCCACAGGGCATACGTGAGTGCAACGAGCGCGTCCCCGTCCTTAAGAAGGACTTCTCGCAAGGTATTTTGAATTGCTATGAAATAGACCTCGTTGTACGCAGTTGGCTTTCTAAATTTGCACGCATCCATAACTCTGCAACTGACCAAACCCAAAATTTATTTGGTACTTGAGCAAAATCATCATGGTTATGGGTAACAATTGCATCTAGTTCTTCATAACTGGCACAAACTAGTTCTACAGCAGATTCAAAATCCTGAAGAGGTGAAGAACGTGCTTGTTGAAGAATAGTGTGATCTACAGTGCATATTTGGATTTTGTCTTGCAACCAATTAACCACTAGTTCAGCAATTTTTGTATTTCGTAAACGGCTTGCATATGTGTAGATTTTTTGCCAACCAATATCTGTTATGTACATTTGAATCCACGGATGTACCCTATCCAATAATTCACTGACTTCTCCCACGGATCCGTTACGATTCATCAAAGCCTCTAATATTAAGTCAGCATCAACTAATATCTTAAACACTTTCAAACCCCATGATTAACTTATCAATATGTTGTGGAGAAATTAAGATACTAAACTTACTTTGTTAGGAACATACTTAACATACAAACTAAAAAGACAGTATTTCTGATAAACGCACAATAATAAACATAAACTCACTTTGGCATCACTCTATTGTCTGGGTAAGACTGTTTGGCTAAGACGAACAGCATTCAGTTGAGTTGGTAACACTCTACGTACGTAAGACGCTAGATAAATTTTTGTAGTTCCAAACTGACGCAAAAGTTGTTTATATACAAAAATTAAGCAAATGTAGTATTATATCATTTTTGTTTTCTTCGATTTTTACAAGTTTAACAAGTGCCCATAACTGATACCATTCCACTTTTTGAGTGCTACAGGGGTTTACTCCGCTTTTCGCAAGCTCCATCCTTGCCCTACGCGCTCTTCGTTTAACAGCAAGGAAATGGTTATGACATCATTAATATCTCACAAATAATTAAATTAAGTTCTGTAATTTTATAAAATATTCTTATTTGATAAACAAAAATTATAGAATATATCTTTATGAAGATACTTTCTGAATATATATTGAAAGACAGAATTCTAAATTTTTATTTAGAGGATGTTTGGAAAGTTTCGTCTTTTTCACGCCTCATTTTCTAGTAAATACTATTGTTAATTAGATTTAAGCAATAAATAATATAACTGCCCATGACTCACAGTTACTCCAGCGCGATCGCCCGCCACCTTACCAGAACCTAGAAAATAATCTACTCTCCCCGCACCTTTAATTGCACCTCCCGTATCTTGGTCGAGAACATACCGACTGACGATTCGATGCTCCATTAGTCCGGTAACATGATTGACAAAGGGGAAAGGAGCACGAATCAATGCTAGAGCACCAGGAGGCATAAGAGATTTATCTGTTGCAATTGAGCGTTCTGCCGTCAGTGGTACTCTAATAGAACCTTGTGCTGGCGCACCGTGGTTTTCTTGAAAAAACACGAAACTAGGGTCGCGAGGGATATAGACATTTAATTCTTGTGGATACTTCTGGAAATAGTTGAGGATCATCGGCATAGTTAAACCCTCAAGCGGTAACTTACCATCGTTAGCTACTTCTCGCCCGATACTCTTGTAGTTGTAAGCAGTATTACCAGCATAACCTATTGTTGTTTGAGTCCCATCAAGAAGCTGAAGTTTAGCTGAACCTTGAATTTGGGCTAAGTATGGTTCCAGGCGATCGCGAAACCAAAACAACTCTAACCCGCGCAGCCGACCATTTGAGGCTTGCAAACCATCAGCTCCTTCTAGTTCCAAGCGTGTAGGATGAGGTTTTTGCCACGAGACAATGTCAGGAGGTATGCGATAAACAGGATAGCAATACTCTGCAGTGGGAACACGACTCGCAGCATAAACTGGTTCATAATATGCCGTAAACAACACCGAACCTTTGTTGTCTCTCCCCACGGACTGGTAAAAAACAAATTCCCTTGCTATTGCTGCATTAAGTTCTGCGACAGATTTAGACTTCAATACCAACTCTTGGAATCTTTGTAAACTTTTGATAACATGAGGACGCGTTATTCCCATCGCCTGATATCGTTGATATGCTGCCGCAGCATCGCTAGAAAAGAGGTATTGCAAACTCCTATTGATCGCCGTCAACAAAGCCTTTTTATCTGATGGTTGACCGTTTTCGCCCCATAATTGGTTATCGAGACAAGAACTGTCGCCCTCGCAACAAGGAAACGGTGACTTCTGAATGGGTATCAGTGGAGGTGGCGCTGTTTGCTGTTGAGCAGTTCCATCTTGTAGTTGGGTTTGAGAAGATATTGGTAGTTCCCACCTTGTTACCCTACACTCCAACGCACTCAGTGCTAAACGCCCCAGAGGTTGCATGGGTACTAATAGAATTATAGGAACTATGGGTAAGCTGATAGCGATCGCCTTTGGCAGTACCCTTTTCCCAATCCCCCATGCCGGCGCGATGCTTTGCGCCATTGCTACAAATGTCTTTTTCGTCATTTTTTGAATGCGTGAATTTTTAATTATAACCAATGCCATTACTCGTTCATGTTGTGATAAGTAGCAACAGCAGAAGGCGATATACGATTCAAATAACGGAATATCCAATATTTGAAGATAGTATCTAAAATTACTGGGAATGTCGCGATAAATAGGAAGATAAAATCGTGATTTGCTGGTAATCCCCAATGGCGTGAAATGCCGTCTAGAATAACTTCCCAACCATGAGGAGAGTGGAAACCCACAAAGATATCTGTAAACAAAATGATAATAAATGCTTTAGCACTATCACTTAAACCGTAGACAATATGGTCAAAGAAGTCTTTGAGTACCGCAATTTCTCGTTTGCTAATAAGCAAAAGCCAGGTAAACGTAATCACAGATAATATATCTGCAAAAACGTTTTTAATAGCATTAGAACTGTTACTACGAAATTCCTCAGCAATTTCATGAGCTTTTCTTTTTACCTCTTTTTCCATCTGCTCGGAAGATAGCGGATCAATATTGCTCAGCAAGTTCTCAAACTTGATTTTCTCTTCAAATTTTTGTAGTTCTAAAAGAGCTTCTTCTTCCATTTCATAATTAAGGAAGAAGGCAGCCTTTTCTGAATGTCTTTCAAAATAACGCTCAACAATTGGTCCAACCATCACAGCTTTTGACAATTGATGAGTCAAAATAGGAACTATAATAAGTAGAAGGAGAAATCTAACAGATATTATTGTTCTTCTTTGTGTATTACGGAAATTTCTCACAACGTCTTGTTCTGCGTTGGGGTCTAATTCAACTTGCAGACGAGAAAAGGTATTGAAAATCGAACGGGGTAATACTCCTGTGGTATCTGTCTTACTTTGAGGTTTTACATTGTCTAACTTCTGAGTTGAAAAATTTTGTTGTTTTAATTGATTTGAAGAGGATGGTATTATAGTCAAACTATTGTCTTTATTTCTTAAATGATTGGAATGAAAATCGTCATTTCTAGTGTATTTTCCTTTAACATCATCAATGAATTTGAGTTTTTCTAAAATTAAGGAAATCTGTGGATACTCTATGTCAAATTCCTTTGCCACTCCTTCATTGGATTCACTTAGAAAAAAACGACTTGCGTTAAACTCTGTTAACCGCATCCGGATAATTTTTAATTGCTTTTTGAGGTCTGACTCAAAATAATCTATGACACTACGGCTATACTTAGTTGAATTCAAGTCTATTTTATTACCATTAAAATGTTCATCTTCTATTGCCTTAATCTGCTGTGCCGCTTTGTAAGCTTCATCTAAAGAACGCACTGGTGTTCGTAAGTACCACTGGTAAGATGATAGTAAAAAAGGGTATATTTTTTGGCGAAAAATAGAACTAATCATCGTTGGCAATAATCCAGCATTATTTTATGGCTCTTAAACATAAATTAACGTACGAAGTACCTTAACAAATCTCCAAGGAGATAGTTTGTGAACTCTGATTCCGTTTGGATAACAGGACCTAGCCGTAGCGGTAAGACTGGCCGCATGGTAAAGCAATTTTGTAGTTGGGTATTAACTGAAACTAGTATCAAAGAATCATATTATACGAAAAATCAAAGGCAAAAAAATAGCGAGAATCTACCAAGACGCCTGTATCTTCATCAAACAGAACCAGGAGTCTTAGTTTTAGCTGCCAATGACGAAAATCGTCGAAATTTAGCAGATAAAATTGTTACAGTAACTGAAGGAAAATACCCAGTACGTTGCAAGACGCCTTTAGGTTTTATTCAGGATGAAGTTATTTTGTTTTGGCCTTTGCTCATTCAGTTATTGAAGTTAAAGGCGCAATTTCCAGTACGATTACGTCCAGAAACGGAACAGGAACTAGCAACAAAGCTTTGGCGTTCCCAATTGGACGAGAGAACTTTGCGTCGCGCAGGAGAAAATGAGTCTCGCTTGGTACGTCGCATCTTAGATTTACTACAACTAGGGGCTTATAGTGGCATAGATTGTGAAAAAATTGACAATGTTTTGGTCAGTGCCATAACTCAGCAGGAGAATAGTACAAACCTAGAACCTGAACTCATAGCATCTTTGTTACTAAATTGGCGGAACTGGTGTTTGGAGAGAGGATTTCTCACATATGGAATTATTACCGAGGTTTATAGCAAATACCTGTTACCAGACCCGATTTATCAGCAACAGCTTACCAAACGCTATCAAGCGGTACTGGCTGATGATGTGCAAGATTATCCTGCCCTATCACGTCACCTGTTTGAATTGCTCCTAGATAGCGGTGCTGTGGGAGCATTTAGCTACAATCCCGATGGTGTGGTACGTTTAGGATTGGGAGCCGACCCCAATTATCTAGAAAGATTATCAGCACGTTGTCAGCAAGAAACATTAACTCAGCCTTCCTTTTCATGCCTTGCAGATAGCTTAGCGACACCGATGCAGGAACTCATGACAGAACAGATCATCTCGTTAAGTTTACCAGAGACAGTACAGTCCATTCAAACCACCTCCCGCGCCCAATTGTTGCGACAAACAGCAAAGGTGATTGTTAAAGCTGTTAAGGAAGGGCACATACAGCCAAATGAAGTAGCAGTCATTGCACCGGGTTTAGATGCGATCGCCCGTTACACCCTCACAGAAATCCTCACCAAGCAAAATATCCCAGTACAGCCTCTCAACGACCAACGCCCCTTGATTAGTTCGCCTATCATCAGAGGATTACTGACAATCCTTACCTTCGTTTATCCCGGCTTAGGACGCTTAGTAGATCGAGATGCTGTGGCAGAGATGCTGGTTGTGTTAAGCAAGGGAGTTTCTGGAGTAAAAGAAGAAATTTCTCCCTCATCCCCCTCATCTTCCCACATTGACCCAGTCCGAGCAGGTTTGATAGCAGACTACTGCTTTGTACCCCATCCAGATCAACCCAACTTACTGCCCGTCACAGCGTTTGATCGTTGGGATCGACTGGGTTACGCAGCTACCACGGCTTACAGCAAGATATTGCAGTGGTTGGAAACTCAAAGAACGCAGCAGGAAATGCGCTTGATTCCTAGTCCTATTTCTCTTTTAGACAGGGCAATTCAGCACTTTTTGTGGAATGGCAGTAATCTCCCTTATGACCAATTGGCAGCACTGCGGGAACTCTTGGAAACTGCACAGCACTACTGGGAAATTGATACGAGATTGCGGTACACCCCTTTTGTTTCTCCCCCATTAACAGAGGAAACGAAAGGAGAGGGCACTTCACCTCACTTGCCAATTGCCGAGTTCATACAACTGCTGCGGCGTGGCACAATTACAGCCAACCCATATCCCGTACGTCCTGTGGGACCTTTATCTAATGCTGTCACATTGGCTACTGTCTTCCAATACCGCTCTAGCAGACGATTTCATCGTTGGCAGTTCTGGCTGGATGCAGGTTCGCCTTTGTGGGCAAAAGGCGGTGCGGCAACTTTGTTCGGTGCACCATTCTTCCTTCGAGAAAGGTTAGGACAGCCTTGGACAGTAGAAGATGAAAAATTGGCAGAAGAACAAAGACTACGAAGAATTTTGGCAGATTTACTTGCTCGCGTGTCCCACAGAGTCTATCTATGTCACAGCGATTTAGCTGTTAATGGGCAAGAGCAACTAGGTTTTTTGTTACCTTTGGTGCATGCGTGTGTAGCGGATGTGTCTGAGCCTGTTGTCGTTTAAGATGATCCCCCTTTGTAGAGAACCACCTCTGGACTAGGTAACGCAATGAACCTAGTATAAGTGGACTTGTTGAGCCAAGAATCTGCCAGCCTTTAGGCTGGCAGATTGTCAAGTATGCACAACTCTTAATTCTTCACTGCTTACCCTAATTTTTCAAGAGATGGGTTTTGGTAATTGGGCGAATTTATCCTGATAAATCTTGATCGCCATTTGAGAATCTTCACGAGTGGAGAGCGATCGCTTCACCTGACCTAGGTAAAGTGGCACAGAAATTCCTGGTTCTGGGTGGAGAATCGTACGCGCTCGAATCGTCAACTGGTTTTCCGTCAGTGCACCTAAACGACCATAGGAATATAAATCACTAGCTGCTTGAAGTAGGGTAGCTTCTAATTCTGATGGGGTAATTTTTGGTGGAGTGGTGATGACTGCTTGAGTTGCTCCATTGTCATAAACCAGGCTGTACCGTACCGCACCTGGAATGACAGTGCGAGACAAAGGAGCCAATGATAAAGCAAATAGACCACCTGTCACCACCAGCATAAAGCCAGTCGTACCCACGAGCCGAAAGCGGATACCCCATTTGAAAATGAAACCCAAAATCGCTATGGCAGCAAATACTAATGTTGCAAGACCCAACCACTGGGTGTATTTAAGAAAGTCAGCAGGTGTAAGCATAAAAGTTAGCTACTCTGATATCTTTTGAACTCGTTTTTGCTACACCTATTTTAATGAGTTCTGTTCCGATCATTGTTGCTAAACGGAGAGGGGGGGATTCGAACCCCCGTTGACGTCGCCGCCAAAACGCATTTCGAGTGCGCCGCATTCAACCACTCTGCCACCTCTCCAGAGGCACTATATTCCTACGATAATGAATGTATCACGGATTTGCGAGTTTTTATAAAATCGATGTTTTGTTTTCGGCTGCCTGGATATATGTTTCAAACTGCCTGTTGGGTGTCCACTGGATAGCGCCATCTCTGCCTATAAAGAACAGCTTTGTCTGACTGTGCTTCAATTCAGATAACGTTTTTTGGTCAACGTTGGTGCTTGTTGCGATCGCCACTTGTGGTTGTAAGGCAGGAATTAATTCTTTTAAAGATTGACCAGGACACCATAATACTTGTGGATGCAGTAAACCTCCAGTATTTACTAGCCCAAGCAGTTCAGTTGTTTTGAGTTCACCTACTAACAGCCAATTTTGCCCTAAAATTTGTAATTGTAGGATGGGCAATTGATTATTGATTAACTGCGCGGTTACCGAACTAGTACTGATAGTTTGACCAACTGATAAAGGTTGGTAAATTCCCCTACTCTTTTGCACTTCCTTTTGAATGACTTGGGTCATGCCATTTTCGGATGTGGGAGAATAATCATAGAAAATTCCAATTGACAAACGTTGCAATATCTCCAACCAAGCATTGTTACCATAGTGTTGGAAATCAGACGCAATTGCCCAATCTATCTTATTAACACCTTGCTGTTGTAAAAATGGCAATATAGTGAAGCGTCCCGTACCTTCATCTCCACTATTAATGAGTGTGACCTTTCCTTTGTCCTGAATCACTAAAACTGGTTCTTCTCCAGCGGCTAACACTGTTACCCGAAACAAGGTGTTTGCAGAATGCCAAACAGGAATGAATACTAAACCAAATGCAATTATGCCAGCAAACCACCACCGCTTTTGCCACCAACGCACTACCCATGCCAATATAATTAATATATATACTGCCAACATCTGACTAAGAGAGATGCTACCAAGAGCAACTGTGCTTCCTGGTAAACTCGCAAAAAATTCCACCAACTTTAGCAGCCAATGAGTTGGATAATATAACAAATGAGCCAAGGCACTTCCTGCGTCAGGCAGAATTAAGCTAACTAGAGCGCTTATCATTCCACCAATACTGATGACAGAAATCAATGGAGTGGAGAGAATATTCACTGGCAGAGTGTAAACTGCTACTACACTAAAGACGTACAATAAAAGGGGTAATGTCCAAATAGCAGCAGCTAGTGGAACTGCAACTGAAGATGTAACAATCGGTGGCAACCATTCCAAACGCTTTGTTATTGGGAATGCTGTCACGATTAACCCCAGTGTTGCCAGAAAACTGAGTTGGAATCCTAAATCCCAAATCCATAGAGGATTAAAGATTAATAATAGTACTGCCGCAACCAGCAGTGATCCCAACTGTTTAACTTTGCGCTTTAATCCAATTCCAATAAGCGCCGCAAATCCCATTATGACGGCTCTTAGTACCGATGGTTGCAAACCAGTTAGAGTTAGGAAAAGAAGGAGAGCTATGCTGCCAAGTATAATTTGGGTTCCTTTTTTTGCTTTTGACGTTAATCCCAGGACAACACCCAAAATTAACGATGTTTGAAACCCCGACGCGGCTAAAGCATGAGCTAATCCCACTTGCACAAAACGGTCTTGGGTGTCGTAGGGTAAATCAACAACTTTGCTACCTAAAACCATTGCACTGACAAGAGGACCATTCGGAACACCTAACCAACGAACTTGCGATCGCACAATTTGTTGGCGAACTTTCCACCATCCCCACTTCTCTCCTTCATCCAGAATATTGACTTGCCGTCCACTCAAACCAGCAAAAGCACCTTCTTGTTGGAGAAATTTTTGAAAATCGAAAGCACCAGGATTTAATGGTGGTTTTGGTTTGTACAAAATGCCAGTAACAGCAATTTGTTGACTGGCGTGTAACCCAGTCGCCTGAAGTAAAGGCACAGTGACGTATAACTTTCCTGTGACTCCTTTACTTGTACCAGATGGACCATTGTCATTTTTCACTTCATCCAGCTGAGTTGCTTGTAACCACAACTGTCCACGCTGAGAGCGAGTCATCCGGGGTGTAGTGAGCACCTTACCGCGAACAATAAAAAGTTGTTCTTGATTGTTGCCATTTTCTAAGCGAACGAATTTACTAATATCGTTTGCTTCTGGTGTAGGAATTCGTAATTGAAAGTACAAGCTAGCTAAAAACCCCACAAAACCAGCAATTAGCCATACCCTAGCGTGAGGAGTGGTTTGCGGTAACTGTGGCGTTGTCTTAGTCTTTGCTTGGGAATTTTTCTTTTTTTGCAAGTGTTTCCCTATATTAGGGATATTAGGGCGTCGTCTTCCAAAAAAGATAGCTCCTACTACGCCCAAACCCAATACCCAAAAGCCACCCCAGAGAACTGCTGTAAATAGCAACCCTAGAATGTAACCAAGACAGATTATGACACCACTTGCCTGAATCATCAGAGTTCTTGCACCAAACACCTGGCAAACAGAATTTGTGGCTATATAGGCGAGATGCCCAGAAAACGTAGTCCACGCAAGCAAACTACACATGTTAAGCTTGCCTAAACAAGCTCTGTTTGTATAGCCCCAGACTTCCAGTCTGCAAGTGCATTAGCATTTTGGCAATAGGTTCATCAAAAACTCATACTTAATTTCATACCCAAGGTGGTGTGCAAAAACAGAATACAATCTGTATAATATCATCCTCCTGGGAGATAGCACTTTTGCAGTTACAATGTACTCAACGATCTGCCTTATTCAAAAGCGGAAAACCTAGTTTTTCCCTTTGTTCTACATACAATTGCGCTATTTTCCGCGCTAAATGTCGAATTCTTGCAATATAACGAGTTCGTTCTGTAACAGAAATGATTCCTCTTGCATCTAGCAAATTGAAGGTGTGCGAACACTTCAACACATAATCCAAACTAGGTAACACTAGTCCTCGTTCAGTCAATTGCTGTGCTTCCTGCTCGTACATATTAAACAGTGTGAGCAGCATTTCAGGATTTGAGGCTTCAAAGTTGTAAACACACTGCTCAATCTCTCCTTGAAGGTGAACGTCTCCATATGTGATATTGTTTGTCCATTGAATTTTGGTTATTGCTTCTACTCCCTGGAGATAGATCGTCAATCTATCCAAGCCATAAGTCATCTCAATGGACACTGGATGGCAATCAAGTCCTCCACATTGTTGGAAGTAGGTAAATTGAGTGATTTCCATACCATCTAACCAGACTTCCCAGCCAGTACCCCAAGCTCCCACCGTCGCATCTTCCCAATTGTCTTCTACAAACCGGATATCGTGATCTTCAGGACGAATCCCCAAAGCCCTCAAGGAATCGAGATAAATTTCTTGAATATTATCTGGTGATGGCTTAATCAGAACTTGGTACTGGTAAAAGTGTTGGAAGCGATTGGGATTTTCACCATAACGTCCATCGCTAGGACGGCGACAAGGGTCAACATAAGCAACAGCCCATGGTTCTGGTCCCAGCGCTCTTAGAAAAGTATGGGGGTTTTTGGTGCCTGCTCCTTTTTCAATATCGTAGGGCTGGGCAATAAGGCAACCGCGATCGCTCCAGAACTTATGCAAGATAGCTATGACTGATTGAAAATTCACAAGTACTCTTCCTTACTCACCGAAAGTGCATATCCCATTTTTGCCTAAACCCGTCGCAGTGAGCAGTTTTGAGCACTCTACAAAATTCTCAAAAAATTTTTTTGAGAAATAGTTGACAAGTTAGTGCGGGGTCGCTACTATAAATAAGTGCCTGATGAGCGGACGCCAAACAAAGGCAGAACCAAGGGCGCCGAACCATGAAAATTCTATAGTTTGAAAGCTAGTATACACCTTAAGCCTTGCGTTAGTAAATACTAAAAACCGTGGCTGAAGGTTAAAAAGAATTCAGCTAAAAATCACAAATGAGA
>JAESFN010000586.1_pt1 | contig 29446 bp, 29 predicted proteins | sample 9269411 | NCBI WGS metagenome assembly JAESFN01 (sample SAMN14505399, study PRJNA617100) | algae metagenome | isolation source: Iphinoe sp. HA4291-MV1 and co-occurring heterotrophs from trail next to... | place: USA: Maunawili Falls, Hawaii | collected 2009-07-25
ATCGCCCAGGTGACGACGGCGGTGGCCCGGGGTGACCTGAGCCAGAAGATCACCGTGGACGCGCGCGGGGAGATCCTGGAGCTGAAGTCGACGGTGAACACGATGGTCGACCAGCTGTCGTCGTTCGCCGACGAGGTGACCCGGGTGGCCCGCGAGGTGGGCACCGACGGCAAGCTCGGCGGTCAGGCCCAGGTCCAGGGTGTGTCCGGGACCTGGCGCGACCTGACCGACAACGTCAACTACATGGCCTCCAACCTGACCGGTCAGGTGCGGGAGATCGCGCAGGTGACGACGGCGGTGGCCCGGGGTGACCTGAGCCAGAAGATCACCGTTGACGCCCGGGGCGAGATCCTGGAGCTCAAGAGCACCGTCAACACAATGGTCGACCAGCTGTCGTCGTTCGCCGACGAGGTGACCCGGGTGGCCCGCGAGGTGGGCACCGACGGCAAGCTCGGCGGCCAGGCGCAGGTCAAGGGGGTCGCCGGCACCTGGCGCGACCTCACCGAGAACGTCAACCAGCTGGCCTTCACCCTGACCACCCAGCTGCGGGCCATCGGCGACGTGTCCACCGCCGTGGCCAGCGGTGACCTGACCCGGGAGATCCAGGTCGCCGCGCTCGGCGAGGTCGCCGAGCTGAAGGACAACATCAACCAGATGATCTTCGCGCTGCGCAAGACCACCCGGGAGAACGCCGCGCAGGGCTGGCTGGACTCCAACCAGGCCCGGGTCGGCGCCCTGCTGCAGGGCCAGCGGGACCTCGGCGAGGTCTGCCAGATGATCATCAACGAGGTCGCGCCGCTGGTGAACGCGCAGATCGGGGCGTTCTACCTGGTCGACACCGCCGACCCGATGGATCGGGCGGCCAACGGGGCCGACGACCGGGCGGGCGGCCCGGAGTTCGTGCTGCGCGGCGGGTACGCCCTGGACGCGGACGCGGCGTCCCGGACCTTCCGCACCGGGCAGGGGCTGGTCGGCCAGGTCGCGGCCACCAAGCAGACCGTGCTGGTGCGCGACATCCCGCCGAACCACCTGACCGTGCATTCGGCGACCGGCTCGGTGGCCCCCACCACGGTGGTGGTGCTGCCGGTGATGTTCGAGGGGGAGGTGCTCGGGGTCGTCGAGCTGGGGTCGGTGTCGCCCTACTCCGAGCTGCACCTGGCCTTCCTGGAGCGGCTGGTCTTCGCGGTGGGCATCACCATCACCACGATCCAGGCCAGCCGGCGCACCGAGCAGCTGCTGGCCCAGTCCCAGGGCCTGGCCATGGAGCTGCAGGACCAGTCGGCCGAGCTGCAACGCACCAACGCCGAGCTGGAGGACAAGGCCGAGCTGCTCTCCGCGCAGAACCGCAACATCGAGATCAAGAACATGGAGATCGACGCCGCCCGGCGCGGCGTCGAGGAGAAGGCCGAACAGCTCGCCCAGGCCAGCCGGTACAAGTCGGAGTTCCTGGCCAACATGAGCCACGAGCTGCGCACCCCGCTGAACTCGCTGCTGCTGCTGTCCCGGCTGCTGGCCGAGAACGAGGAGCGCAACCTCACCGACAAGCAGCGAGAGTTCGCCAGCACCATCCACAAGGCCGGCGCCGACCTGCTGCTGCTGATCGACGACATCCTGGACCTGTCCAAGATCGAGGCCGGCCGGGTGCACGTGGAGCCGCAGCTCACCGACCTGGCCACCGTGCGGGGCTACGTGCTGCGGGCCTTCGAGCCGCAGGCCGAGGTCAAGGGCCTGACCCTGCGGGTCGAGCTGGCCGAGGGGCTCAACCCGACGATCGTCACCGACGCGCAGCGGCTGCAGCAGATCCTGCGCAACCTGCTGTCCAATGCGGTGAAGTTCACCGACGAGGGCGGGGTGACGCTGACCATCGAGCCGGCCAGCGGTTCGACGCACGGTGCCGCCCGGGCGGTGTACGGGGTGCCGACCCTGGACCAGGCCGAACGGGTGATCGCCTTCGTGGTCCGGGACACCGGCATCGGGATCGCCGGCCCGAAGCTGAGCATGATCTTCGAGGCGTTCGAGCAGGCCGACGGCACCACCAGCCGCAAGTACGGCGGCACCGGGCTGGGGCTGTCGATCAGCCGGGAGCTGGCCCGGCTGCTCGGCGGGGCGATCACCGTGACCTCCGAGCCCGGGGTCGGGTCCACCTTCACCCTGCTGCTGCCCGAGGCGCTGCCGGAGGCCCAGCCCAAGGCCGGGTCGGGCGCGGCAGCCGGTGATCAGGCCGGCCTCCCGGCCCCCGACCTCGCCGCGTCGGCCGAGCCGGTCAGCCCGGCTGATCTGGCTCGTCTGGTGGACGCCGAGCGGGCGGCCGACCCCGCCGCCGGCCCGACCGCCCTCGCCGGGCCGGACCCCGGGCCGCCGTCGCTGCTCAGTCTGCCCGGGGTCGGTCGGCCCGGCTCCCGGGCGTCCGCGCCGGACCTCGCCGGGGTGACGGTGCTGATCGTCGACGACGACGTGCGCAACGTGTTCGCCCTGACCAGCGCCCTGGAGTTGCACGGCCTGCGGGTGCTCTACGCGGACAACGGCACCGACGGGATCCGGATGCTCAGCGACCACGCCGGCGTCGACATCGTGCTGATGGACGCGATGATGCCCGACCTGGACGGCAACGAGACGACCCGGATGATCCGCCGGCTGCACGGTTCCGAGCTGCCCGTGGTGTTCCTCACGGCCAAGGCCATGCCGGGGGACCGGGAGTCCAGCCTGGCCGCCGGGGCCAGCGACTACGTGACCAAGCCGGTGGACCTGGACCAGCTGCTGATGGTGATGGACTCCTGGGTGAACGGCCGGCGCGGTGGCCGGGCGGGCAAGTCGGGCGGCGGCCGGTGACCGGGTTCGGGGACGGGCGCGGCGGGCTGCTCCGGGAGGGCGGTCACCCGAGCCGCCGGCCCAAGGTGCTCGCCGTGGACGACCGGCCGGAGAACCTGCTGGCCCTGGAGGCGATCCTGCAGGGGCTGCCGGTGGACGTGGTCGGGGTGGCCAGCGGCGACGAGGCCCTCAAACGGCTGCTGCTGGACGACTTCGCGGTGATCCTGCTGGACGCCCTGATGCCCGGGATGGACGGCTTCGAGACCGCCGGGCACATCAAGCGCCGGCAGCGCACCCAGCACATCCCGATCGTCTTCCTCACCGCCGTGGACACCGACTCCCACCTGGCCTTTCGCGGTTACCAGGCCGGCGCGGTGGACTACATCACCAAGCCGTTCGACCCCTGGGTGCTGCGGGCGAAGGTGGCGGTGTTCGTCGACCTGTGGCTGCTGCACGCCGACCTCACCGAACGCGCCGCCGAGGTCGACGAGCTGCGGTCGGCCATCGACGACACGGCGGCGTTGCTGGCGGCCGCCGAGACCACCGGCAAGGGCGGCGACCCGGAGCGGGCCGACCTCGCCGACACCCTGCTGAGGGCCCGTCAGCGGCTGGCGGCGGCCCGGGCCGGAACCCCGGGCCAGGTGAGCTCCGGCCGGGGCTGAGGCGGCCCACCCGTGCGCCGAACCCGGCCCAACCGTGCGCCGAACCCGGGCCGGCCCGCGCCGAGCGGTAGGGAAGGGACGCCTGGGGCCCCTGACCAGGTTCTACTCCGGTGCGCCCGGGTGATGTCGAGGTACCCCCCTTGTGGGCCCCGGATGCCGGGTGGGTACGTTCACTGACGACCGTAATTGCAGATCAGCACCCACATGACGGAGGAGATCGTGGCCCTTCCCCAGCTCACCGAAGAACAGCGGGCCGCCGCGTTGGAGAAGGCTGCGGCCGCTCGCAAGGTTCGGGCCGAGCTCAAGGACCGCCTCAAGCGCGGCGGCACCAACCTGAAGGAAGTTCTGGCCCAGTCGGACTCGAACGAGATCCTGGGCAAGATGAAGGTCTCGGCTCTGCTCGAGGCCCTGCCCGGCGTCGGCAAGGTCCGCGCCCAGCAGATCATGGAGCGCCTGGAGATCGCCCCCAGCCGCCGGCTGCGCGGCCTTGGCGAGCGTCAGCGCAAGGCGCTGCTCGCCGACTTCGACGGGGAGTGACCTCGGAACTCGGCCCCCGGGCCGAAGTGCCCGGTGACGGTGTCCGGAGGGGCCGGCTGATCGTTCTGGCCGGCCCCTCCGGCGTCGGCAAGTCCACCGTGGTCGCCGCGCTGCGCCCGGCGATGCCCCGGCTGCACTTCAGCGTGTCCGCCACCACCCGGGCCCCGCGCCCGGGTGAGGTCGACGGCCGGGACTACCACTTCGTGTCCGGGCCCGAGTTCGACCGGCTGATCGCCGACGGCGAGCTGCTGGAATGGGCGGAGATCCACGGCGGGCTGCACCGCTCGGGCACCCCGTGGCGGCCGATCGAGGACCACCTCGCGGCCGGCAACCCGGTCCTGATCGAGGTCGACCTGGCCGGCGCCCGGGCCATCCGCACCCGGTGCGCGGAGGCGGTGCTGGTGTTCCTGGCCCCGCCCAGCTGGGACGAGCTGGTGCGGCGGCTGTCCGGCCGGGGCACCGAATCGGCCGCTGATGTCCGCCGCCGTCTGGAGACCGCCCGGGCCGAGCTGGCCGCCCGCTCCGAGTTCGACGTGACCGTGGAGAACGACGACCCGCGGCTCGTCGTGCGCGAGTTGGTAGAGTTACTGAGTGGTCCGTCGGCTGCCGAGCCGAGCAGCGCAGATCACCCGAATCCCCAAGCAGGAGTTCCTGAGTGAGCATCCCCCTGTACGACCCCACGCTGACGAACACGCCGGAAGGCATCACCAACCCGCCGATCGACGACCTGCTGGACAAGGCGAGCTCCAAGTACGCCCTGGTCATCTACGCCGCCAAGCGGGCCCGGCAGATCAACGACTACTACTCCCAGCTCGGCGAGGGCCTGCTGGAGTACGTCGGTCCGCTGGTGGAGCCGGGTCCCCGGGAGAAGCCGCTGTCGATCGCCATGCGCGAGATCCACGAGGGGCTGCTCGAGCACACCGAGGGCGAGTCGGTCTGATCCGGTCATGAGCTCGGGTGAGGGCCCTCGGGTCGTCCTGGGCGTGGCCGGGGGTATCGCCGCCTACAAGGCGTGCGAGCTGCTGCGCCGGCTCACCGAGACCGGGCACCGGGTCCGGGTGGTGCCCACCGAGGCCGCGCTGAACTTCGTCGGCGCCGCCACCTTCGAGGCGCTGTCCGGGCAGCCGGTGCGCACCGGGGTGTTCGCCGATGTGCCCGAGGTGGCGCACGTGCGGATCGGGCAGACCGCCGAGCTGGTCGTGGTCGCCCCGGCCACCGCCGACCTGCTGGCCCGGCTGGCCCACGGCCGGGCCGACGACCTGCTCACCGCCACCCTGCTCACCGCGCGCTGCCCGGTGCTGCTGGCCCCGGCGATGCACACCGAGATGTGGGAGCACCCGGCCACCCGGGACAACGTGGCGCTGCTGCGGTCCCGGGGTGTGGTGGTGCTGGAGCCGGCGTCCGGCCGGTTGACCGGCGTGGACACCGGCCCGGGCCGGTTGCCGGACCCTGAAGAGATATCGATGTTCGCCGAGCTGCTGCTGGAGCGGTCGGACGCGCTGCCCCGGGACCTGGCCGGGCGGCGGGTCGTGGTGTCCGCCGGCGGCACCCGCGAGCCGCTGGACCCGGTGCGTTTCCTGGGCAACCGCTCGTCGGGCCGGCAGGGCTACGCGGTGGCCCGGGTCGCCGCCCAGCGGGGCGCCGAGGTCACCCTGGTTGCCGCGAACACCGCCGACCTGGCCGACCCGGCCGCCGTGCGGGTGGTCCGCGCCGGCACCGCCGAGCAGCTGCGGCAGGTCATGCTGGACGAGGCCAAGGGCGCCGACGTGGTGGTGATGTCCGCCGCCGTCGCCGACTTCCGCCCGGTCAACACCGCCGACCACAAGATCAAGAAAGGCCCCGAGGGGCCGCCGGTGGTGGAGCTGGCCACCAACCCGGACATCCTGCTGGAGCTGGTCGGCGCCCGCCCGGAGGGGCAGCTGGTGGTCGGGTTCGCCGCCGAGACCGGGGACGCGACCGGCGGGGTGCTCGACCATGCCCGGGTCAAGCTGGCCCGCAAGGGCTGTGACCTGCTGCTGGCCAACGCGGTGGGCGACGGTCAGGCCTTCGAGCAGCCGGACAACGCCGGCTGGGTGCTCGGCTCCGACGGCACCGAGGTGGAGATCCCGCGCGGGTCGAAGGCGTTGCTGGCCTCCCGGCTCTGGGACGCCGTCGCCGCCCGCCTGAGCTGACCGGTCGCGCTGAACCGTCTGTCCTGAGCCGTCTGCGCTGACCGGGTCCGCGCACAACGGCGAGGACCCGGGACCCTGTGCGGGTCCCGGGTCCTCGGCCGGACTGGTGGACGACCGGTCAGGTCGTCCCGGGGTCAGTTGCCCAGCAGGCCGCCCAGCGGGCCCTTGTTGTTGTCGTTGTTGTCATTGTTGTCGTTGTTGTTGCGACGGTTGTAGTCGTCGTCGTAGTCCCGCTTGCCGTTGCGGCACTTGTACCGGTCGTCGCCGTCGTAGTGGTACTTGCTGTCGGTGAAGCTGCAGGACTTGTCCTTCTTGTTGTCCCTGCTGTCGCCGTCGAAGTCGACGTCGTCCAGGCCGTCCGCGTCGCGCAGCCGGACGAAGTCCAGGGAGGCCCAGCCGCGCTTGTTGACCAGGTGGGCGAAACCGTTGCGGGTGCCGTCGACGGTGACCCGCTCGCCGGCCTGGCAGCTGCCGATGACCGGGGCGGACTCGTTCGGCTGCGACCGCACGCGGACGGTCTCGGAGCAACTGGTGAGCTGGCTGGGCGCGGCGCTGGCCGGCGCCGCAACGGTGATCACGGTCGCGGACGCGGCGGCGGCGGTCAACCCCACCAACACGGCCTTGCGGCCAGTCAGTCGTAGCTTGGACATGTCCTTACCTCTCTCGGGGAACGTCGCCGTCGCGGGTAGGTCTCGCGGCAGGTTCATTCACTCCAACGACGGCGATTGCGGAAGGTAACGCGGTGATATCGGTTAGTGTTCGTTTGGGGCTGGCGCAAGCCTGGTGAGTTGTGCTACTAGGCCGATCGGGTGGCCGGTTCCGTTGATAGATCACGATTTCTGACGGCATGTGGGCCGTTCGGATCATCTAGGCTGGGCTGGACCAGCGAACCGAAGGAGTGGCGGCGTGACGAGCGGTAGCCGGCGGTTGTTCACCAGCGAGTCGGTGACCGAGGGTCACCCCGACAAGATCTGCGACGCGATCAGCGATTCGATCCTGGACGCGATGCTGGCCGGCGACCCCCGTAGCCGGGTGGCGGTGGAGACCCTGGTCACCACCGGGCAGGTGCACGTGGCTGGTGAGGTCACCACCGCGGCCAAGGTGGACATCACCAAGCTGGTCCGCGACCGCATCCTGGAGATCGGCTACGACTCCTCGGAGAAGGGGTTCGACGGCCACTCCTGCGGGGTGAACATCGCCATCGGGGCGCAGTCGGCCGACATCGCCCAGGGTGTGGACACCGCCTACGAGGCCCGGGTCGAGGCTGGTGTCTCACTCGAGGACCTGATCGCCCGCCAGGGGGCCGGTGACCAGGGGCTGATGTTCGGCTACGCCTGCACCGACACCCCGGAGCTGATGCCACTGCCGATCGCGCTGGCCCACCGGCTGGCCCGCCGGCTGACCGAGGTCCGCAAGAACGGCACGCTGGCCTATCTGCGCCCGGACGGCAAGACCCAGGTGACCATCGAGTACGCCGGCGACCAGGCGGTCCGGCTGGACACCGTGGTGGTGTCCAGCCAGCACGCCGAGGACGTGGACCTGGACGGGCAGCTGGTCGGGGACATCCGCGCGCACGTCGTCGAGCCGGAGCTGGCGCTGCTGGGTATCGACTCGAGCGACACCCGGCTGCTGGTCAACCCCACCGGCCGGTTCGTCATCGGCGGTCCGATGGGCGACGCCGGGCTGACCGGTCGCAAGATCATCGTCGACACCTACGGCGGGATGGCCCGGCACGGTGGCGGCGCGTTCTCCGGCAAGGACCCGTCGAAGGTCGACCGGTCGGCCGCGTACGCCATGCGCTGGGTGGCCAAGAACGTGGTCGCGTCCGGGCTGGCCCAGCGGGCCGAGGTGCAGGTGGCCTACGCGATCGGCAAGGCGGCCCCGGTGGGCCTGTTCGTGGAGACGTTCGGCACCGAGACCGTCGACCCCACCAAGATCCAGGGCGCGATCACCGACGTGTTCGACCTGCGCCCGGCCGCGCTGATCCGGGACATGGACCTGCTGCGCCCGATCTACGCGCCGACCGCCGCGTACGGCCACTTCGGCCGGACCGACCTGGAACTGCCCTGGGAGACGACCGACCGGGCGGACGCGCTGAAGGCGGCCGCCGGCGCCTAGACCCGCAGCGCCGTGAACGGGGCCACCGGGATGTTCCGCAGCACCCACCAGACCAGGGTGACCACCAGGGCCGCCACCGGCGCCCACCGGTGGTGCTGCCAGGACGGCAGCCGGCGGCCCCGCCAGCGGCCGAGTGTCCAGGCCCCCCAGGCCCAGACCAGCAGCGGGAGCGCGGCCAGGGCGACCGCGTTGTAGTGCACCGCGGCCGCCAGGTCACCGTGCAGCAGGTTGTAGGTCATCCGCAGCGCGCCGCAGCCCGGGCAGTTCAGGCCGAGCAGCGCCTTGGTCGGGCAGACCGGCAGCACCCCGCCCGGGGTGGTCGGGTCGGCCAGCAGCACCACCGCGCACCCCGCCGCCGCGGCCGCCGCGGCGGCCAGCGGGGGCAGCAGCGCGGTCGCGGTGCGACCGGTCGGCACGGTGGCGCCGTGGGACACGAGCTCAGTACTGCAGCTGGCCCGAGCTGACCGCGTTGAAGCCGACCACCGCGACGAAGATGATGTAGATCACGAGGAACACCGCGCCGACGATCGCCGCCCAGATGGCGAACTTCCGGGCGTCCTGCGAGGCCTTCTGCGCGTTGTCGTACTGGCCGGCCGCCCACAGCCCGTTGACCTGGCTGGCCTTGACGATGGACACGATGCCCAGCGGCAGGCAGCAGAACAGCGTGGTGAGGATGGCCCAGACCAGGTTGTTGTCCGGCGCGGGCCCCGGACCGGGCACCCCGTACTGGCCGTACTGCGGCTCGCTCATCGGCGACTTCCCCCTGTGCTCTCGGCCGGTTGCGGCCGGCTGGATCGCGGGTCCGGCCCCGCTGGCGATCACCCTAGGGCCGCACGCGCGGTTGCGGTGCGTATTAACCCTCGACACCCGCATCTGATACACCGGTCCGGTGACACGGGCGACCAGGCGGGCATCCCGGCGGGGTGAGCCCACCCCGGCCGCCGTGCTGCCGGTCGCCCAGGTCGCGGTGGACGTCCCGCTGGCCCACCTGGACCGGCCGTTCGACTACCTGGTGCCGGACACGCTGGCCGGGGACGCGCAGGCCGGGGTCCGGGTGCGGGTCCGGTTCGCCGGACGGCTGGTGGACGGGGTCGTCCTGGACCGCCTCGAGGAGTCCGGGCACGACGGCAAGCTGATGTTCGTCGAGCGGGTGGTGTCGGCCGAGCCGGTGCTGTCCGCGGAGCTGGTCCGGTTGTGCCGGGTGGTCGCCGACCGGCAGGCCGGCACGTTCGCCGACGTGCTGCGGCTCGCCGTCCCGCCCCGGCACGCCCGGACCGAGGCCGAACCGCCGGGCGACCCGGCCCCGCCGAACGCGGCCCCCGCCGCCGGCCCGGACGGCACCGGGTGGCGGCGCTACCCGCACGGGCCGGCGCTGCTGGCCGCCGTGGCCGAGGGCCGGACGGCGCACGCGGTGTGGCAGGCGCTGCCGGGGGAGGACTGGCCGGCCCGGCTGGCCGAGGCGGCGGCCACCGCGACCGCCGCCGGGCGGGGCGCGCTGGTCGTGGTGCCCGACCAGCGGGACGTCGACCGGGTGGTGGCGGCCGCGACGGCCCTGGTCGGCGCCGAGGGGGTGGCCGCGCTGACCGCCGACCTCGGCCCGGCCCGCCGCTACCGCACCTGGTTGCGGGTGCGCCGCGGCCTGGTGAAGCTGGTGGTCGGGACCCGGGCGGCGGCGTTCGCCCCGGTCGCCGACCTGGGGCTGCTGGTGATCTGGGACGACGGTGACGACCTGCACGCCGAGCCCCGCGCGCCGTACCCGCACACCCGTTCGGTGCTCACCCAGCGGGCGTTCCTGAGCGGGGCGGCGTTACTGGTGGGTGGGTTCGCCCGGACCGCCGAGTCGGCGCTGCTGGTCCGTACCGGGTGGGCCCGGGAGGTGGTCGCCGAGCGGGGGGCGGTCCGGGCCGCGATGCCCCGGGTGGTGGCCGTCGGTGACTCGGACGCCGCCCTGGCCCGCGACCCGCTGGCCCGCTCGGCCCGGCTGCCGGCGGCCGCCTTCGACGCCGCCCGGGCCGCGCTGGCGGACGGTCACCCGGTGCTGGTGCAGGTGCCCCGGGCCGGGTACATCCCCGGGCTGGCCTGCGCGTCCTGCCGGGAACCGGCGCGCTGCCGGCACTGCGCCGGGCCGCTCGCCCTGCCCGCCGGGACCGGGCGGGTCGGGGACGGGCTCGGCGAGGCGGTCGGGGCGCTGCACTGCCGGTGGTGCGGGGCGCCGGAGGCGGCCTACCGCTGCCCGGCCTGCGGGTCCCGCCGGCCCCGGGCCACGGTGATCGGCGCCGGGCGGACCGCCGAGGAGCTGGGCCGGGCGTTCCCCGGGGCGGCCGTGCGGGCCTCCGGCGGGGGCGCGCCGGTGCTGGCCGACGTCCCGGACGGGCCGTCCCTGGTGGTGGCCACCCCGGGCGCCGAGCCGTGGGTGGCCGGGGTGCCGGGCGGGGCCGGCTACGGGGCGGCGTTGCTGCTGGACGGCTGGGCGCTGCTCGGCCGCCCCGACCTGCGGGTCGCCGAGGAGACCTTGCGGCGCTGGCTGGCCGCCGCCGCGCTGGTCCGCCCGCACGAGCGTGGCGGCCGGGTGGTGGTGTCGGCGGAACCGGAGCTGGCCGTGGTGCAGGCCCTGGTCCGGTGGGACCCGGCCGGGCACGCCGCCGCCGAGCTGGCCGCCCGGGCCGAGGTCGGGTTCCCGCCGGCGGCGCGGATGGCGGCCGTCGACGGTGCCCCGGACGCGGTGGCCGACCTGCTGGACTCCGCGAGGTTGCCGGACGGCGCCGAGGTGCTCGGACCGGTGGAGCTGGCCCCCGGCGCGGACGGTGAGGAACGGGAGCGGGCGCTGGTCCGGGTGCCCAGCGCGGCGGCCCGGGGGCTGGCGACCGCGCTGGCCGCCGCCCAGGCCACCCGCACCGCCCGCAAGGCCACCGAGCCGGTGCGGGTCCGGGTCGACCCCCAGGAGATCGCCTGATCGCCGAGTGTGGCCGGCTCAGCCGGGTGGTCAGCCGCCGAAGCCCGGGATGCGGGCGCTCCGCCCGCAGGCGATCTTGTTGTACCGGCGGCCGTCCGTCGGGCCGCCGGCCGGTACGACGAGGCCGGACGCGTCCCGGCCGAGCACGCCGTCCAGGTGCGCGCCGGTCAGGTCCGCGCCGTCCAGCCGGGCACCGGTGATGTCCGCCCCGTCCAGGTGCGCGCCCACCAGGTTGGCCTTCCGGAGATCGGCCCCGGCCAGGTTGGCCCCCTCCAGGTGGGCCTGGTTCAGATCCGCCCCGATGATCTCCGCGAGCTCCTTGGGTGCGCCCTCGTCGTCGTCGTTGAGCCGCGCGTCGCCGAGGTTGGCGCACTGCAGCAGGGCCCCGCCCAGGAACGCGTCGCCCCACCGCGACCGGGTCAGGGTCGCCGCCCGGAGGTCGACCGCCGCGAAGTACTTGCCGGACAGCCAGCTGAAGTCCACCCCGGCCATCTGGGTGCCGTGCAGGTCGGCGCTGGCCAGGTCGACCGAGATGCCCAGCGGGAGGGTGGCGTAGCGCAGCACCAGCCGGCGGTTGGTCGGGCCGAGCAGGTTGGCCAGCTGCTTGGCGGCGTACTGCCGCTCGGTGGGCGACGGCGGCGTCGGCTGCCCCGGGGTCGCCGGCCCGGGAGCCGGGGCGGCCGGCGTCGGGGGCGCGACCGGCACGTCGGCCGCGCCGAGCCCGTCGGCGGCGGGGTCCACCACCGCCGGGTCCACGGTGGGCGCGGCCGGCACCGCCGCGGCCGGTGGGTCCGGCTGGCGCGGAACGGACTTGAGGTAGCTGGCGAGTACCTCGACGGCGGTGCCGTAGAGCAGCACCGTCTCCGACGGGTCGCCGTCCTGGTCGGCGTGGCGCAGCCGTTGCTCGACGTTGCGGCGCAGCATGATGAACCCGGCGATCCGCTCGGTCGGGGTGTCGCTGCCGATGGAGCGGATGGAGTCGGAGAACCGGGCCTCGACGGTCTGCCGCTCGTTACCGTCCTGGGCGACCTTGACCGCCCAGCCCCCGATGCCCGCCGCCGCCGCCGCGGCCACGGCGGCCAGCGCGGCCGATACGGCGGTGATCCGGTTGTAGGTCAGCGAGCGGCGTGACTGGCGCAGCTCCCGGCGCCGCATCTCCTCCTCGCCGGGTTTCCACTGCTCGCCGCCGTCACCGCGCAGTGACGCGGCCAGCGCGAGCACGGCCGGCTCCCACTCGGGCCGCGCGGCGGCCGGGTCGGCCGGCTCCGGGTCGGGGGAGGTATCGGCGACGGGTGGGGTGTCGGCGGGTGAGGTACCGGGGGCTGCGTCGGCGTCGGAGTCCGGCGACGGTTCGCCGTCCGGGGCCGGATCCCGGTCGGGCCGCCCGGCCGGCGTGGACCCGCTGTCCGTCACCACAACCCCTCCCGACGTCCGCCGTCGCGGTGATGATGCCCACGATCACGCCCGGGCGCGCGACTTTATCCGCCCACCGCCTTCGCCGGGCCGGTCGAACCCGCCGACTAGACTCGGTCCGGACGACCCCGCGACCAGGAGAGACATGGCAGTCCAGCCGATCAGGCTCTTCGGCGACCCGGTGTTGCGCAGCCGCGCCACCGAGGTCACCGAGTTCGACGCCGAGCTGCGCAAGCTCGTGAAGGACCTCGACGACACGCTGGCCGACGAGGGCGCCGCCGGGCTGGCCGCCCCGCAGCTCGGCGTGGGTCTGCGGGTGTTCGTCTACCACTGCGGGGAGTTCGCCGGGCACCTGGTCAACCCGACGTTCGACCTGGTGGGGGAGGAGGAGCAGGAGGGACCGGAGGGCTGCCTGTCCATCCCGGGGCTGGCCTGGTCGTGCACCCGGCACCTGCACGTGGTGGCCCGGGGCTGGAACATGCACGGCGAGCCGGTGACCGTGGAGGGCTCCGAGCTGCTGGCCCGGTGCATCCAGCACGAGACCGACCACCTGGACGGCGTGCTGTTCGTCGACCGGCTGGACCCGGAGACCCGCAAGCGGGCGATGGCCGAGATCCGCGCGGCCGAGTGGTTCGGCGAACCGGCCCCGATCGTCAAGGCCAGCCCGCACCCGCTGTTCGGCCAATCCCGGTGAGGCTGGCCTTCGCGGGTACCCCGGCGGCGGCGGTGCCCTCCCTCGCCGCGCTGCTGGACAGCCCCCGACACGACGTCGTCGCCGTGCTGACCAGGCCGGACGCCCCGACCGGGCGCGGCCGCAAGCTGGCCGCCTCCCCGGTCGCCGAGCTGGCCGCCGAGCACGGCGTCCCGGTGCTGCGCCCGGCCACCCCGAACACCCCGGAGTTCGTCGCGGAGCTGTCCGGGTACGAGCCGGACTGCTGCCCGGTGGTGGCCTACGGCGCGCTGCTCAAGCCGCCGGTGCTGGCCGTGCCGCCGAAGGGCTGGGTGAACCTGCACTTCTCGGTGCTCCCGGCCTGGCGGGGCGCGGCGCCCGTGCAGGCCGGTATCCGGCACGGCGACGAGGTCGGCGGCGCGAGCACGTTCGAGCTGGAAGCGGGCATGGACACCGGTCCGGTGTACGGCGTGGTCACCGAGACCATCGGCCCTCGGGACACCGCCGGCGACCTGCTGGACCGGCTGTCCCGTTCCGGTGCCGGGCTGCTGCTGGCCACCCTGGACGGGATCGAGGACGGCACCCTGGCGCCGGTGCCCCAGCCCGCCGACGGGGTGTCCCTGGCCCCCAAGGTGACCGTGGCGGACGCCGAGGTGGACTGGGCACGGCCGGCGATGGCGATCGACCGGCTGGTCCGCTCGGTCACCCCCGAACCGGGGGCGTGGAGCACGCTCGGGGACGAGCGGCTGGGGCTGGGGCCGGTGCGCCCGCTGGACCGGGCCGACTACGCGCTGGGTCTGGCGCCCGGCGAGCTGCGGGTGGAGAAGCGCCGGGTGCTGGTGGGTACCGGGAGCACGGCGGTGGAGCTGGGTGAGGTACGGGCGGCCGGCAAGAAGCCGATGCCCGCCCCGGACTGGGCCCGCGGCGCCCGCCTCGCCGAGGACGCCCGGCTGGGCGCGAGCACGGTGGCCCGATGACCCCGCCGGACGACCGCGACGGCCAGGGCAGCCAAGGCGGACAGGGCGGCGGACAGGACGGACAGGGCGGCGGCCAAGGCAGGTCGGGCGGCGGCGGACGCGGCCAGGGCGGTCGCGGCGGTGGCCAGGGCCGGGGTACCGGTCAGGGGCGCCGGGACGACCGGCGGGGTCGGCCGTCCCGCTCCGGGCCACCACCGAGGCGGAGCACGCCCGCGCGCCCACCGGAACCGGCCGGCGACCCGGCCCGCACCGCCGCGTTCGAGCTGCTCACCGCCGTCCGGGAACGCGACGCCTACGCCAACCTGGCCATGCCGGCGATCCTCCGCCGGCACCGGCTGACCGGCCGCGACGCCGCCCTGGCCACCGAGCTGGGCTACGGCGCCTGCCGGGCCCGGGGGCTGCTGGACGCGGTCATCGAGGCCTGCGCGGACCGGCCGCTGAACCGCATCGAGACCCACCTGATCGACGCCATGCGGCTGGGCGCCTACCAGCTGCTGCGCACCCGGATCCCGCCGCACGCCGCCGTGGACTCCTCGGTGGAGCTGGTCCGTCCCGGTTCCGGGTCCCGGTCGGCCGGTTTCGTGAACGCCATCCTGCGCAAGGTCGGGGAGCGCACCGAGGCCGAGTGGGTGGCCGAGCTGGCCCCGGACGCGGCGACCGACCCGGTGGGGCACCTGGCGTTCGCGCACGCCCACCCGAAGTGGATCGCCCAGGCGTTCCTGGACGCGCTGCACGGGTCGGTCGAGGAACTCTCCGCGCTGCTGGCCGCCGACGACGCCCGCCCCACCGTGCACCTGCTGGCCCGGCCCGGGGAGATCACCGCCGAGGAGCTGGCCCTGACCACGGGCGGCGAGGAGGCGCCGTACTCGCCGTACGGGGTGCGGCTGGAGGGCGGCGACCCGGCCGGGCTGGACGCGGTCAGCGAGGGGCTGGCCGCGGTGATGGACGAGGGCAGCCAGCTGGTCGCGCTCGGGCTGGCCCGGGCCCCGCTGTACGGTGCCGACACCGGCCGCTGGCTGGACCTGTGTGCCGGCCCGGGTGGCAAGGCCACCATGCTCGGCGGCCTGGCCGCGCTGGACGGGGGCACCCTGGACGCGGTGGAGACGGCCGAGCACCGTGCCGACCTGGTCCGCCGGGCGACCAAGGACCTGCCGGTGACCGTGCACACCGCCGACGGCCGCGACCCGGGCCTGCCGCCCGACGCCTACGACCGGGTGCTGGTGGACGTGCCGTGCACCGGGCTGGGGGCGCTGCGCCGTCGCCCCGAGGCCCGCTGGCGGCGGCAGCCGTCCGACGTGGCCGGGCTGACCGCGCTGCAGCGGGAGCTGCTCACCTCGGCGTTGCGGCACGTGCGGGTCGGTGGGGTGGTGGCCTACGCCACCTGCTCGCCGCACGTGGCCGAGACGCACGGCGTGCTGGCCCGGGTGCTGCGCGGTCGGGCCGACGTGGAGCAGCTGGACGCCCGGGCGGTACTGGACGGGGTGCCCGACCTGGGCGCCGGCCCGGCCGTGCAGCTCTGGCCGCACCGGCACGGCACCGACGCTATGTACCTGGCCCTCCTGCGCCGAACCGGATAGGCCGGACCGGATAGGCCGGACCGGGTGGGCCGCGCCGGGTGGGCCGGGTAGCGGTCAGCCGGGACGGCGGGCCCGGTGCCGGGCCACGTTGACCCGGTTGCCGCAGATCGCGGGCTCGCAGTACCGGCGGCGGCCGGCGCGGCTGGTGTCGACGAAGACGCCGTGGCAGGTGGGCGCGGCACAGCCCCGGAACCGGTCGTGGCCGAGGGCTTCGAGCACCGCCTGCAGCCCGACGACCGCCACCATGCCCAGCTCGTCGGCCAGCGTCGCGTCCGGCCGGGACCGCGCCTCCCAGTGCCAGGGGCCGTCGCCGACCCGGCCCAGACCGAGCCCGGTCCCGCACCGCAGGGACAGCTCGCCGGCCAGCCGGGTGGCGCGTTCGGCGTCCGGCGCCTCGATGATGTCCCGGAGCGGAGGGCGCAGCGCGCGGACCGCCGCGGCGTCGGCGGCGGTGGGCGGACCGGCGCGCAGCGCGTCCGGACGGATCGCGTGCCGGTGCAGGAACTCGACCAGCGCGTCCGCCGTGAGCAGACCGTCGCCGGTGCTCACCATCACCTCGGGCGCGGTGTTCACCAGCTCCGTGGCGAATCGGGCGTGTCGGGGGTAGTCGTCCAGCGGCACCTGCATGGCGGAACCTTCGTCGGTAAGGTGTAAAGATGCAGATTAACACTTACGCAGACGAGGTGTCCCGCGTCGCGGCCCGGGTCCGGCCGGTGTGGGTGCTGCTCGGCCTGCTCGCGCTGGCGCCGAACCTGCGCACCGCGCTCGCCGGGTATCCGCCGGTGCTGCCCTCCGCCCGCGACGAGCTGGGCGTGTCCGCGGCGGTGGCCGGGCTGGCGCAGAGCGGCGCCGTGCTGATGATGGCGGTCGGATCGCTGGTCGGCGCCGCCCCGGGCGAACGGTGGGGGCGGGAGCGGGCGCTGGCCGGCGCCGTCGGGCTGGTCGCGGCGGGCAGCCTGGTGCGCTGGTGGCCGAGCCCGGTGACCCTGGTCGGCGGTGGCCTGCTGATCGGGCTGGGCGTCGGGGTGGCCGGAACGCTGCTGGCCGGGGTGGTCAAGGAGCACCTGCCCGGGCAGGCGGGGCTGGTCACCGGGGCCTACGTGGTCGCGATGGCGGTCGGGGTGACGGTGGCCGGTGGGGCGGCGATCCCACTGGCCAGCGCGCTCGGTGGCTGGCCGGCCTCGCTGGCCTTCTGGGCGGTGCCGGCGGTCCTCGCGATCGCGGTGTGGCTCCCGGTCGCCCACCGGGCGGGCGGCGGATCAGGGTCGGCGGCCCGGACCCGGGTGGTGCTGCCCTGGCGGGACCGGTTCGCCTGGCTCGCCGGGGCCTACCTGGCCGGATCGTCGCTGCTGGTCTACGGCTGGCAGACCTGGTTGGCGCCGTACTACCGCGATCTGGGGTGGAGCCCGCACGCGGCCGGGCTGCTGCTCGCGGTGTGGGGGTTCGTGCAGATCCCGGCCGCCCTGGCGGCGCCCGCGCTGGCCGGGCGCCGGCGCCGGTGGCGGTTCTGGGCCGGCCTGACCCTGCTGCCCGCGGCGGTCGGCACCGTCGGCGCGATGCTCGCCCCGGACTCCGCGGCGTGGCTGTGGGCGGTGCTCATCGGCCTGGGCGGGGCCGGGTTCCCGCTCGGGCTGGCGGTCATCATCTGGCGCACCCCGGACGGCGCCGCGAGCGCGGCCACCAGCGGTCTGGCCATGGGCATCGGCTACACCGCCGCCGGCCTCGGCCCGGTGCTGATGGGGTTCCTCGTCGACGCCACCGGCGGGTACCGGGCCGCCATCGCGGTGCTACTGGGCGCCGTGGTCGTGCAGGCGGTCGCGATCGCCAGGATCAGCGACCCGCCGAGGACGTCCGGGGGTAGCGGCGCCGCGCCGTGACCGTGCTCACCGGCGTAATCTGCGGATGTGGCCCTGATGATCGCGCCGAGCATCCTCTCCGCCGATTTCGCCCGGCTGGCGGAGGAGGCCGAGGCGGTGGCCGGCGCGGACTGGCTGCACGTGGACGTGATGGACGCGCACTTCGTGCCCAACCTGACGCTCGGCCTTCCGGTGGTGGAGTCCCTGCTCAAGGTGACCGACATCCCGCTGGACTGCCACCTGATGATCGAGGACCCGGACCGCTGGGCCCCCGGTTACGCCGAGGCCGGCGCCCGCAACGTCACCGTGCACGTCGAGGCGGCCGCCGACCCGGTGAAGCTGGCCAAGGACCTGCGGGCGGCGGGCGCGCTGGCCGGGCTGTCGGTGAAGCCGGACACCCCGCTGGAGCCCTACCTGGACCTGCTCCGGCACTACGACACGCTGCTGGTGATGAGCGTCGAGCCCGGGTTCGGCGGGCAGAGCTTCATCGCCCACGTGCTGGACAAGGTGCGCACCGCGCGGCGACTGGTGGACACCGGGCACCTGAAGCTGCTGGTCGAGATCGACGGCGGGATCAACGCGGACACCATCGAGGCGGCCGCCGAGGCGGGTGTCGACTGCTTCGTGGCCGGGTCGGCGGTCTACGGTGCGGACGACCCGGCCGCCGCCGTGGCCGCCCTGCGGAAGCAGGCCGAGAAACACAGCCCGCACGAGGGAGTGCTGTAGATGTTCACCGGGATCGTCGAGGAGGTCGGCGAGGTCCGCTCCGTCACCACGAACGCCGACGTCGTGCGGTTCGAGATCGTCGGCCCGGTGGTCACCCCCGGTACCCGGCACGGCGAGTCCATCGCGGTCAACGGGGTCTGCCTGACCGCCGTGGACGTCACCCCCGACTCGGTGGCCGTCGAGCTGGTGCCCGAGACGCTGCGCCGCTCCAGCCTCGGAGCGGTGGCCGCCGGTACCCGGGTGAACCTGGAACGGGCCCTGGCCAGCGGCGGGCGGTTCGGCGGGCACATCGTGCAGGGGCACGTGGACGGGATGGCGGTGGTGGTCGAGCGGCGGATCGGGGACCGCACCGCCGAGCTGTTCTTCGACCTGCCCGAGGAGCTGGCCCGGTACGTGGTGGAGAAGGGCTCGATCACCGTCGACGGGGTGTCGCTCACCGTGGCCTCGCTGGACGGCGCCCGGTTCTCCGTCGCGCTGATCCCGACCACCCTGGCCGACACCACCCTGGCCGACCGGTACCCCGGGGACCGGGTGAACATCGAGGTGGACGTGCTGGCCAAGTACGTCGAGCGGCTGCTCGGCGGGTACCTGCCCGGGAACGGGGCCGTGCCGGGGGAGCAGGCATGACCGAGGAACCCGTCGACGGCCGCTGGGCGTCGGTCGAGCGGGCGCTGGCCGACATCGCCGCCGGCAAGGCCGTGGTGGTGGTCGACGACGAGGACCGGGAGAACGAGGGCGACCTGATCTTCGCGGCGGAGAAGGCGACGCCGGAGCTGGTGTCGTTCATGGTCCGCTACACCTCCGGCTACATCTGCGTGGCGCTCACCGAGCCGGACTGCGACCGGCTGGACCTGCCGCCGATGTACCACTCGAACAACGACGCCTTCCGCACCGCGTTCACCGTCACCGTGGACGCCCGGGACGGCGTCTCCACCGGGATCTCCGCGACCGACCGGGCGCACACCATCCGGCTGCTGGCCGACCCCGGCGCGGTCGCCCGGGACCTGGTCCGGCCCGGGCACGTGCTGCCGCTGCGGGCCAAGGAGGGCGGGGTGCTGCGCCGCCCGGGGCACACCGAGGCGGCCACCGACCTGGCCCGGCTGGCCGGGTTGCAGCCGGCCGGGGCGCTCTGCGAGATCGTGTCGCAGAAGGACGAGGGCGACATGGCCCGGGCCGACGAGCTGCGGGTGTTCGCCGACGACCACGACCTGACCCTGGTCACCATCGCCGACCTGATCGCCTACCGCCGCAGGTTCGAGAAGCAGGTCACCCGGGTCGCCGAGGCCCGGATCCCCACCGCGCACGGGCCGTTCACCGCGTTCGGCTACGACAACGTGCTGGACGGCATCGAGCACATCGCGATGGTCTGCGGGGACATCGGCGACGGGGAGAACGTCCTGGTCCGGGTGCACTCGGAGTGCCTGACCGGGGACGTCTTCGGGTCCCTGCGCTGCGACTGCGGCCCGCAGCTGGACGCCGCGTTGGCCACGGTGGCCGCCGAGGGCCGGGGCGTGGTGCTCTACGTGCGCGGGCACGAGGGTCGGGGCATCGGGCTGATGCACAAGCTGCAGGCCTACCAGCTGCAGGAGTCCGGGCACGACACGGTGGACGCGAACCTGGCGCTGGGCATGCCGGCGGACGCCCGCGACTACGGCACCGGCGCGCAGATCCTGGTCGACCTGGGGGTGCGGTCGATGCGGCTGCTCACCAACAACCCGGACAAGCGGGCCGGGTTGGAGGGCTACGGGCTGCGGGTGGCCGAGCGGGTGGCGCTGCCGATCCGGCCCACCCGGGAGAACCTGCACTACCTGCGGACCAAGCGCGACCGGATGGGCCACGACCTGCCGGACCTGGACGGAATGAGTGGTGACGGGGCATGAGCGAGCGCAGCGAGCGAACCGATGTCACAGCCGGCTCCGCGAACGCGGCGGCCGAGTGCAGCGAGGCCGGAAAGTGAGCGGTGAGGGGCGTCCGGCCGAGGACGAGCTGCGGGCCGAGGGGCTGCGGCTGGGCATCGCCGCCGCGCAGTGGCACCCGGGGATCTCCGACCGGCTGCTGGAGCGGGCGCTGGCGGTGGCCGCGAAGGCGGGGGTCACCGGCACCACCGTGGTGCGGGTGCCCGGGTCGCTGGAGCTGCCGGTGGTCTGCCAGGAGCTGGCCCGGGGCCACGACGCGGTGGTCGCGCTGGGCGTGGTCATCCGCGGCGGCACCCCGCACTTCGACTACGTGTGCGACTCGGTGACCGCCGGGCTGACCCGGATCGCGCTGGACGAGTCCACCCCGATCGGCAACGGGGTGCTGACCTGCGACACCGAGCAGCAGGCCCTCGACCGCAGCGGCCGCCCCGACTCGGCCGAGGACAAGGGCGCGGACGCCTGCCGGGCCGCGCTGCACACCGCCCTGGCTCTGCGCGAGCTGCGGGCCGCCCGGTGACCGAGTCGGGGGAGGGGACCGAGTGGCCGCTGGTCGCCCGGCCGCGCAAGGCCCGCTGGGCCGGGATCATCGGCGCGGTGGTGGTGGTGTCCGCGATGACCGGGGTGGCCGTGGTGCTCCGGGACACCTACACCGGGGTGTACTTCCGGTTCGCCGACCAGGTGGCGATGGTGCTGCTCGGGGTGTTCATCGGCGGGATCCTGCTGCTGTTCGCCCGGCCCCGGGTCCGGGCCGGCGCCGCCGGGGTCGAGGTGCGCAACCTGACCACCACCGTGCTGTATCCGTGGTCGGACATCCTCGGCTTCGGCTTCCCGCACGGCGCCACCTGGGGTCGGGTGGACTTCGAGGACGACGAGTACGTGCCGATGCTGGCCATCCAGGTGGTCGACGGCCAGCGCTCGGCCGACGCCATGCGCGGGCTGCGCGAGATGCACGCCCAGTACCTGCGGGAACACACGCCATGAGGGAGCGACCGTGACGGTCCGGCTGGGGGACATCGAGCTGCGCAACCGGCTGGTCACCTCGTCCAGCCTGCTCGGCTACGGGGTGTCCGACCGGGCCTTCTACGGGATGAGTCCGATCGCCCTGCTGGTGCCGCTGCGCCGGTTCGGCGCGGTCACCACCCGCACGCTCACCGTGGAGCCCCGCGAGGGCCACTTCACCAACCGCACCGACTGGGGCCTGAGCGAGCTGCCCGGGCTGCTCAAGCGGTACGGCACCGTGCTGCGCGGGGTGGACGCCGGGTTCATGAACGCGTTCGGCTGGTGCAACGTCGGCATCGACGCCTACCTGCGCGACTACTACCCGCGCACCCGCGACCAGCGCACGATCATCTCGCTGGGCGGGTTCTCCGCCGAGGAGTTCGTCAGCCTGGTGGACACGGTGAACAAGGCGGTCCCGGCCGGGGACATCGCCGCCGTCGAGTTCAACGTGTCCTGCCACAACGTCAACTTCGACTTCTCCCGGATCCTGGACGCGGTGCTGGCCGAGGCCGTCCCGCGCAGCCACCACCCGGTGATCCTCAAGCTGTCCCCGGACGTGGACTACCTGGACAACGCCCGGCGGGCGGCGCAGGCCGGGGTCAGCGCGCTGACCGCGATCAACACGGTCAAGGCGCTGCGGCTGGACCCGCGCACCGGCACCCCGCTGCTGGCCAACCGGTTCGGCGGGCTGTCCGGGCGGGCGATCAAGCCGATCGGGCTGCGGGTGGTCGCCGAGCTCCGGGACGCCGGGATCACCCTGCCGATCATCGCCACCGGCGGCATCCGTACGGTCGACGACTGCCGCGAGTACTTCTGGGCCGGCGCCGACGCGGTCAGCCTGGGCAGCGCGACCTGGCTGACCTCGTACCCCGGATACGCCCTGGCTCCGTTCCTCGCGTTGCGGGTGCGCCGGATGTTGCGGATCATCGGGAGTGGTCGGGGTTTACCGGATCGTGCTGTGATCTCGCCCTGATCGGCCGGCTGTATCGCTACAGTGCACGTCAACGGTGGTGCAGCAGTTGTCTCGACCCGAGGGCGATGAGGTGCGGAAGTGATCAGTGCGCTGGAGCGCACCCGCGCGCGCCGGCCGAAGGTCGTGCTGATCGACGCATTCGGCACGATGCTCCGGCTGGAGGGTCTGCGGCCCCGGTTCGTCGACGTCGGTCGCCCCGAGCACGAGATGGAGCTGTTCTTCGCCCGCACCCTGCGCGACGGCATGGCGCTCACCCTGGCCGGTGAGGCGCCGCCGTTCGCCGAGGTGGCCCGGTCGGCGCTGATCACCACCACCGGCCGCTCGCTCAGCGAGGAGGCCGTGCAGTACGTGCTGGCCGGGCTGGCCGAGCTGCCGCCGCACCCGGACGTGGAGCCGGCGCTGCAGATGCTGGCCAGCGCCGGGGTGCCGGCCTACGCGTTCACCCACGGCTCCGCCGAGGTGGTGTCGAAGGCCCTGGACCAGGCCCAGCTGCGCAGCTACCTGCGCGGGGTGCTGTCCTGCGAGACGCTGAACTCGTTCAAGCCGCCGCCCGGGGTCTACCACTGGGCCTGCCAGCAGGTGAACAACGCGCCGGCGCTGACCGCGCTGCTCGCGGCGCACTCCTGGGACGTGCACGGCGCCGTCCGGGCCGGGCTGATCGCCGGCCTGGCCACCCGGCTGGAGGGCGGCATGTCCGACGTGATCACCGCCCCGCACGTGGTCGCCGAGAACCTCGATGTGGTCGTCGAGCGGCTGCTCGCCCTGCCCACCAGCTGACCCGCCGGGGTGGGGACAACCCCACCGGCGACTGTAGGGATCCCGGCCCCGGTTCCGGGGGTTGGCTCGATCGAGGCGCGCCGGTTTCCCGGGCAAGGTTGTCACCAGATCCGGACGACCGGTCCGGGCAGCGACACCGAGGAGCCATCATGAGCGACTACGACGACGACTACGAGTACGACGAGGACGACGAGGACTACGACTCGGACGACGAGGACGAGGACGAGGACGACGAAGACGACGAGTGACCCTCAGGGCCCGCTCCCGGCCGCTACACCGGGAGCGGGCCCTCGTGCTTTCCCTACCGCCCTCCGCGTCGATCAGGAGCAGCCATGACCGTCCCGTACCCCGCCCAGGACCTGGGCCTGCCGAGCGTCGAGCTCGGTGCGCTGCTGGAGCACGCGTTGCGCGAGGCCAAGGAGTGGCAGCACCAGGCCGCCGACGGGTTCGCCGCGCTCAACTCGCACGCCGACTACGAGCTGCGGATGCGCACCCGGGCGCTGCTCACCGAGCACGAGACGATGATCAACCACTCCGAGCCGGCTCAGCTGGCCGTGGCCGACGCCGCCGTCCGGGCCCGGCTGGTCACCGAGGCACAGCAGGCCTACTGGGACCTCTACCAGGGGGCCGTCGCGGTCGCCGAGCGGGTCGCGGAGACTCTCGGTTCGCGCACCCCGCACCACTTCCCGGGGCTGCCCGTGGTGGCCCCCGACCAGCTGGTCGCCGGGCTGGCCGCGCCCCGCCCGCCCCGGCCCGGTACCCCGCTGCCGGCCCGCGTGCTGAAGGTGTTCCGGCCCGGGTGGAGCGGCATCATGATGGGCCTGATCGCCACCAAGCTGCTCGGCATCCACCTGCCCGGCGTGGTGATGGGCGGGATCGCCCTGGTCGGGGCCCTGGTGCTGGGCGGCGCGGCGCTGACCGGCGAGCGCAAGCGGCAGAAGGACCGGTTGCGCGGGGAGGCGGTCGCCGCGCTCCGCTCGACCGTCGAGGACTTCCGGCTCACCCTGGCCAAGCAGCTCAAGGACGCCTCCCGCGCCCTGCAACGGGACCTGCGCCGCTCCGCGTCGGCGCTGGCCGCCGACCGGGTCGCCGACCTGAGCGCCGAGCTCAAGCTCATCCGCGGCACCCGCACCCACTGACCCGCCCGTCAACTGCGCACTTGTCGTTGGAAGTAGCCGCGACAAGAGGCTCTTGTCGCGGTCTTTGCCAACGACAAGTCGGGTGGATTCCCGCGACAAGTGGGGGACGGCGCCGTGTGGGGACGGCGCGGGGGTGTTGGACCCGGGGCATAGGCTGGTCGCATCATGGCCGACCCGTCCACGTACCGCCCGGCGACCGGCACCATCCCGGAGGCGCCGGGGGTCTACCGGTTCGCCGACCAGCAGGGTCGGGTCATCTACGTCGGCAAGGCGAAGAGCCTGCGCAGCCGGCTGAACTCCTACTTCGCCGACCTCTCCAACCTGCACCCACGCACGCGGCAGATGGTCACCACCGCCGCCCACGTGCAGTGGACGGTGGTGACCACCGAGGTCGAGGCCCTGCAGCTGGAGTACAACTGGATCAAGGAGTTCGACCCGAGGTTCAACGTCCGCTACCGCGACGACAAGACCTACCCGGTGCTCGCGGTGACCCTGCACGAGGAGTACCCGAGGCTGCACGTCTACCGGGGCCCCCGGCGCAAGGGCGTGCGCTACTTCGGGCCCTACGCGCACGCCTGGGCCATCCGGGAGACCCTGGACCTGCTGCTGCGGGTGTTCCCGGCGCGCACCTGCTCGGGCGGGGTGTTCCGCCGGCACGGGCAGATGGGCCGCCCGTGCCTGCTCGGCTACATCAACAAGTGCTCCGCGCCGTGCGTGGGCCGGGTGACCGCCGACGAGCACCGGCACATCGTCGATGACTTCGCCGACTTCCTGTCCGGCCGCACCGACCGGATGGTGCGTGACCTGGAGCGGGAGATGGCGAGCGCCTCCGACGCGCTGGAGTTCGAGCGGGCCGCCCGGCTGCGCGACGACCTGGGGGCGCTGCGCCGGGCCATGGAACGCCAGGCCGTGGTACTCGGCGACGGCACCGACGCGGACGTCATCGCGTTCGCCCAGGACGAGCTGGAAGCCGCTGTGCAGATCTTCCACGTGCGCGGTGGCCGGGTCCGCGGCCAGCGCGGGTGGGTGATCGAGAAGGTGGAGGCGACCGACACGCCTCAGCTGGTGGCCGACTTCGTCACCCAGTTCTACGGCGAGCAGGCCGCGCTGGCCGAGTCGGCCGACGACGCCATCCAGCCGGTGCCCAAGGAGATCCTGGTCCCCGAGCTGCCGGCCGAGGCGGACACCCTCACCGAGTGGCTGTCCGGGCTGCGCGGGTCCCGGGTGGGCCTGCGGGTGGCCCAGCGCGGGGACAAGCGGGCGCTGGCCGAGACCGTGGCCCGCAACGCGTCCGAGGCGCTGGTCCAGCACAAGCTGCGCCGGGCCGGGGACCTGACCGCCCGGTCGGCCGCGCTGGCCGAGATCCAGGACGCGCTGGGGCTGGACTCCGCGCCGCTGCGGGTCGAGTGCGTCGACGTCAGCCACGTGCAGGGCAGCGACGTGGTGGCCTCGCTGGTGGTGTTCGAGGACGGCCTGGCCAAGCGGTCGGACTACCGCCGCTTCGAGATCCGGGACGGCGCCGAGCGCGGCGACGTGGGGTCGATCGCCGAGGTGGTCCGCCGCCGGTTCCGCCGCTACCTGGCCGAGACCGGCAGCGAGAACGGGACCGGCAGCGAGAACGGGACCGGGAACGGCACCGGGAACGGCACCGGGGCCGACGGTCCGGTACCGGGGATCGACCCGGAGACCGGCCGCCCCCGCAAGTTCGCCTACCCGCCGAACCTGCTGGTCGTCGACGGCGGCGCGCCGCAGGTGCAGGCGGCCGCCGAGGTGCTCGCCGAGCTCGGGGTGACCGACGTGGCGGTGTGCGGGCTGGCCAAGCGGCTGGAGGAGGTGTGGCTGCCGGACGACCCGGACCCGGTGATCCTGCCGCGCACCAGCGAGGGCCTCTACCTGCTGCAGCGGGTGCGGGACGAGGCGCACCGGTTCGCCATCACCTACCACCGGCAGAAGCGGTCCAAGCGGATGGTGGCCTCCGAGCTGGACGCGGTGCCCGGGCTCGGGGCGACCCGGCGGACGGCGCTGCTCAAGCACTTCGGGTCGCTGCGCAAGCTGCGCCTGGCGGTACAGCGGGACGGGGTGGACGCGGTGGCGGCCGTGCCCGGGATGGGACCGAGGACGGCGGCGGCCGTGGTCGCCGCGCTCGGGGTGTCGGAGTCCGGCGGGGCCGAGGAGGGGGCACTGGCGTGAGCGAGGAGATCGACACCATCGACGATGCGCTGGAGGGAATCGAGGTCGCGCTGGTCAGCGGCCTGTCCGGGGCCGGGCGGAGCACGGCGGCGAAGGTGCTGGAGGACCTCGGCTGGTTCGTGGTGGACAACCTGCCCCCCGAGCTGATCTCCACGATGGTCGACCTCGGCTCCCGGGCCCGCGGTGAGATCACCCGGATCGCCGTGGTGATGGACGTCCGCAGCCGGGCCTTCACCAACGACCTCTCCTCGGTGATCAAGGACCTGGACGCCCGCGGCTACAAGCCCCGGCTGCTGTTCCTGGAGGCCTCCGACCAGGTGCTGATCCGTCGGTTCGAGGCGGTGCGCCGCGGCCACCCGTTGCAGGGCGACGGGCGGCTGGCCGACGGGATCCGGGCCGAGCGGGAGCTGCTGGAGCCGTTGCGCAGCTCCGCCGACCTGGTGCTGGACACCAGCGCGCTGTCCGTGCACCAGCTGCGGGCGGCGATCGAGGGTGCCTACGGCAGCGAGGAGTTCGACCGGACCCGGGTCACCGTGCTGTCGTTCGGGTTCAAGTACGGGCTGCCGATGGACTCCGACCTGGTCGCGGACATGCGCTTCCTGCCCAACCCGCACTGGATCCCCGAGCTGCGTGACCACACCGGCAAGGACCGGGCGGTCAGCGACTACGTGCTCTCCCAGGAGGGCGCCGGGGAGTTCCTGGACCGCTACCACGAGCTGCTGCGGCTGGTCGGCGGCGGCTACCGCCGGGAGGGCAAGCGCTACCTCACCGTGGCGGTGGGCTGCACCGGCGGCAAGCACCGCAGCGTGGCCATGGCCGAGGAGCTGGCCCGGCGGCTGGCCGGCGAGGACGGCGTCTCGGTGAGCGTGGTGCACCGCGACCTGGGGCGCGAGTGAAGGCGGTGTGGTTGTGAAGGCGGTCGCGCTCGGCGGCGGGCACGGGCTGTACGCCACGCTCAGCGCGTTGCGGCTGCTCACCGACGAGCTGACCGCCGTGGTCACCGTGGCCGACGACGGGGGCTCCTCCGGCCGGCTGCGCGGGGAGCTGGGGGTGCTGCCGCCGGGCGACCTGCGGATGGCGCTGACCGCGCTGGCCGGGGCCGGCCCGGGGGAGGCGCTGTGGCGGGAGCTGTTCCAGCATCGCTTCGGCGGCACCGGGGCGCTGGCCGGGCACGCCGTGGGCAACCTGCTGCTGGCCGGGCTGATCGAGGTGCTCGGCGACCCGGTGGCGGCACTGGACCAGGCCTGCGACCTGCTCGGCGTGCGCGGCCGGGTGCTGCCGATGAGCACCGACCCGCTGGTCATCGAGGCCGAGGTGACCGGGCTGGGTCGGGGCGACGACATGGCGCGGATCCGCGGCCAGGTGGCGGTGGCCAGCACCCCGGGGCGGGTGCGGCGGGTGTGGCTGCGTCCGGAGCGGCCCCGGGCCTGCGCGGCGGCGGTCGAGGCCGTGCTGGACGCCGACCTGGTGGTGATCGGGCCCGGCTCCTGGTTCACCAGCGTGCTGCCGCACCTGCTGGTCCCGGAGCTGCGGCGGGCCCTGGTGGGGACGCGGGCGCGCCGGGTGGTGGTGCTGAACCTCGCGCCGCAACCCGGAGAGACGGCCGGGTTCAGCCCGGAGCAGCACCTGGCCGTGCTCTCCCAGCACGCCCCGGAGTTCCGGGTGGACGCGGTGCTGGCCGACGGCCGGGCGGTGCCGGTGCCCGGCCGGTTGTTCGAGGCGGCGGCCGGTCTGGGCGCCCGCGCGGTGCTGGCCGCCATCGGTGCGGCGGACGGCGCACCCAGGCACGATCCGGTCGCGCTGGCCCGGGCGTTACGGATGGTGCTGGATGGTGCTTCCGAAGAAATCGTCGATACCGCGAACCCCGGCGACACGCCGGACGTTGTACCGGGCGACACGCCGGACGGGGGGGTCCGCGCCGGCGGCCGAGAGGAGAACACGAGGTGGCGATGACCGCGGCGGTCAAGGACGAGCTCAGCCGGCTGTCGGTGGTCAAACCGTGTTGCCGGAGGTCGGAGCTGTCATCCCTGCTGCGGTTCGCCGGGGGCCTGCACATCGTCGGCGGCAAGGTGGTGATCGAGGCCGAGGTGGACACCGGTTCGGTGGCCCGCCGGCTGCGCCGCGAGGTGCACGAGCTGTACGGGCACACCTCCGAGGTGCAGGTGATCAGCTCGGGCGGGCTGCGCCGGGGCGCCCGGTACGTGATCCGGGTGGTCAAGGACGGCGCCGGGCTGGCCCGGCAGACCGGGCTGCTCGACCTGCGCGGACGGCCGGTGCGCGGGCTGCCCCCGCAGGTGGTGTCCGGCGGGGTGTGCGACGCCGAGGCGGCCTGGCGGGGCGCGTTCCTGGCCCACGGCTCGCTCACCGAGCCCGGCCGCAGCTCCGCGCTGGAGGTCACCTGCCCCGGCCCGGAGGCGGCGTTGGCGCTGGTCGGCGCGGCCCGACGGCTCGGGGTCAGCGCCAAGGCCCGCGAGGTGCGCGGCGCCGACCGGGTGGTGGTCCGGGACGGCGACGCGATCGGCGCGCTGCTCACCCGGCTCGGCGCGCACTCCTCGGTGCTGGCCTGGGAGGAACGGCGGATGCGCCGCGAGGTCCGGGCCACCGCCAACCGGCTGGCCAACTTCGACGACGCCAACCTGCGCCGCTCGGCCCGGGCCGCGGTGGCCGCGTCCGCCCGGGTCCGCCGCGCGCTGGAGCTGCTGGCCGACGACGTGCCCGACCACCTGCTGGCCGCCGGCCGGCTGCGGCTGGAGCACACCCAGGCCTCGCTGGAGGAGCTCGGCCAGCTGTCCGACCCGCCGATGACCAAGGACGCGGTGGCCGGGCGGATCCGCCGGCTGCTGCACATGGCCGACAAGCGGGCCGCCGACCTGGGCGTGCCGGACACCGAGTCGGCGGTCACCGCCGAACTCCTCGCCGACACCTGAGTCGACACATAGTCGGACCCGTGTTTGTGTGGCGGGCGCACATCGCCTGATCGGGTA
>JAESFN010000587.1_pt1 | contig 29429 bp, 27 predicted proteins | sample 9269411 | NCBI WGS metagenome assembly JAESFN01 (sample SAMN14505399, study PRJNA617100) | algae metagenome | isolation source: Iphinoe sp. HA4291-MV1 and co-occurring heterotrophs from trail next to... | place: USA: Maunawili Falls, Hawaii | collected 2009-07-25
CTTCTCCGAGATCTTCCAGATGTCCTGACCGAAGATCAGCACCTCACCGTCGTCCGGCTCCAGCAACCCGACCAGGTGCTTGATCAACACCGACTTACCGGTACCCGACGGGCCCAGGATCGTGGTGATCGCATCGTCCCGGAAATCCAGGTCCAGGCCCTGCAACACCTTGAAGCTGCCGAACGCCTTGTGCACGCCCCTGCACTCCATACTGTGCACGGCACGATCGTCCGAGAGGGTGCCGAGACCTCCATGCGGGCCACTCATCGTCATCGCAAGCTCCTCAAGCTGGTTCCAGCAGCCGGCGGAATTAACGCAGAGTTACCAGCTGTCGACGGCTCGTGATACTACAAGTACAGAAACTTAGTTGCCAAGACAGTAGGTGTTATCGGTCACGATCGTGTGGCCGCGCAGCGGTGGCTCGTGGCCGCCGACGAGTAGGGTGTGCTGAAATGGTCAGGTGACCGACGGCTACCGATGGGACGATCCCGACCCCCCCGCGCGCCGGAAGGAAGCGGGTGGCGACCTACCGGTCGGTAGCGCACGGTCACTACTGCTCAGCATCCTCGGCGCCTACGTGCTGCCCGGGTCGGATTCGGTGTGGACCTCGGCATTGCTGCACGTGATGACCGGCATGGGACTGGAAGAGCAGACCGCCCGGCAGGCCATCGCCCGGGCCGCCGACGCCGGGCTGATCAGCGGCACGAAGCACGGCCGGACGGTGACCTGGCAGGTGACCGAGGCCGGCCGCGCCGACATCGCGGAGATCACCCGACGCGCCGAGTCACTGCTCAACCCGCCGGCCGTGTGGGATGGCCGCTGCCTGGTCCTGGCCATCACGGTGCCCCAACAGTTGCGCGCGGTGCGCAAGCGGCTCTACAGCGGCCTGTACTGGCAGGGTTTCGGCAATCCCGCCCCCGGCCTGTGGGCCAGCCCGCACGCCGACCGGGTGGAGGAGCTGCGGGAGCTGATCGAGAGCCTCGGCCTGCACGACTCGACGATCACCTTCGTCGGCGGCACCCTCGGGGTGGGCATCACCGACGCGGAGATCGTCGAGCGGGCCTGGGACTTCAGCCACATCGAGGCCCGGTACGAGAAGTTCATCGAGACCTTCGAGAACCTGAGCCCGGAGCCCGGGGACGCGATGCTGTTCGCCCACCTGGCCCTGGTCAACGAGTACCGCGAGTTCCCGGCCATGGACCCTCAGCTGCCGGAGGACCTCCTGCCCAACTGGATCGGGCGGCGCGCGACGGACGTGGTCCAGAAGCGCAGCCAGGAGTGGGGCGCCCCGGCCCGGCAACGCTGGGCCGCCATCGTCGAGGAGACGGCGCCGTACCGCTGATCCGATGACCGCGCCTGATCACGAGCGGCCGCCGACCGCACCCGACGTGCGGTGCACCGAGTTGACCGTGACGCTGGGCGGAAAACCCGTCCTGCGCGGAGTCGATCTGTACGTCCCGGCCGGCGGCGTCACCGCATTGGTGGGTGCCTCCGGATCCGGCAAGACCACCCTGGTCAAGCACCTACTGGGGCTGCGGAGTCCGGACCAGGGCACCGTCACGATCGGCGGGCAGGACGTCTGGGCGAGTACCCCCGCCGAACTGCTCGAGCTGCGTCGAAACCTCAGCGCGCTGCACGGCGGCCCGACCGTGTACGAGGGATCGGTCTTCGCCTCGCTGTCGGTCCGGGACAACCTGCTCGCCGTCCTGCACGAGAAGCGCACCCACCCGGCCGGGGACACCGGCAAGATCGCGACCGCGAACCCGTACCTCAAGCTGTGGGTGGGGCGCGTGGGCCGGCGGGACGCGGACCCTGAACTGCTCGGGACGGCACAACGATGGCTCGACCGGCTCGATCTGGTCGAGGTCGCCGACCAGGGCATGCACGAGGTCTCGGCCGGGCTGCGCCGGCGGGCGGCGCTGGGCGCCGCCCTGGCGGTCGACGCGCAGCTGTACGTGCTGGACGATCCGGATGGGGCCATCGACGCCATCCACCGGAAGATCGTGGTGGACGCGCTGCTCGACGCGCACGCCCGCACCGGGGCGACCATGCTGATCGTCACCCACGACATCGAGCTGGCCCTGGCCGTGGCCGACCGGGTCGCGGTGCTGAGCCGGGGCCGGATCGTGTTCGACGGCGACCCGGACGAGGCGCTGCACCGGCTGCGCGAGTGGTACGGGCAGGAGGACGTTCCCCTGGTGCGGCGAACCCCGCCGGCCCGCCGGTCCGTCGAGTCCGCCTCCGGCGGCACCGGGCGCGCCCCGTCCACGTCGTCGGTACCCGGCGCGCTCGCCTCGGCGATCCTGATGCTGGTGTTCGCGGCGATGTTCGTGGCGATGGCGCTGGTCGTCGTCTACGTCGTTCCGCGGGGCTGAGCGGACCGCTAGATCATCGTGTGGCCACCGTTGACCGGCAGTACCTGGCCGGTGATCCAGGTGGACATCGGGGACACGAGGAAGAGCACCGCCCAGGCGATGTCGGCCGGGGTGCCGAGCCGGCCGAGCGGGTAGCCCCGGACCAGCTGGTCCGCCCCGTTGAGCGTCTCGATGACGTCCGCGTTGCCCGGGGTCACGGTGGTGCCGGGGGCCACCACGTTGGCTCGCACACCTCGGCCCGCCACCTCCTTCGCCACGCTCCTGGTCACCGCGATCACCGCGGCTCCGGCCCCGGCGTACACACCCATCGACCGCGTCCCGGTCCGCGCGGAGTCGGACGCCACGTTCACGATGCGGCCCTGGGTCGTGAGCAGGTCGGGCAGCACCGCCCGCATCGTGTTCACCGCGCCGATCAGAGTCACGTCCACCACCCGGCGGACATCCTGCGCCGCGGTGTCCGCGAAGGTGCCGACCGTCCACGCGGTGGCGCTGTTGACCAGCACCGACACCGGTCCGAACTGCTCGCGCACGACGGCCAGGGCGCGACCGAGGCCGACCTCGTCGGTGACGTCGGCCTCCGCCGCTATCGCGGTTCCCCCGTCGGAGCTGATCCGCTCGGCAACGGTCTTGGCGGCGACCCCCGACACGTCCAGGACGGCCACCCGCGCGCCGGCCTCGGCCAGCAACGCGGCGACACCGGCTCCGATACCACCGCCGCCACCGGTGACCAACGCGACGTCATCGCTCAGGTCGGTAACGACACTCATTCGTCAACTCCCGGCCGACGTGTCCGACCTCGACCAGGAAGTCGGATTCTCAACGCAATACATGTTCGATGCCTTAGTGACGCAGAGTGTAGTGCTTTGCCGAACGCGTGTCCAGACATGCGTACGATGATCAAATTGACTCAGAGTCACCGAATCCGACGGGTACGACTGAGTTGTGAGACGGTGCGATTTACCAACCGGTAGGCTCGTGGCATACTCCCCGGACCTTCGACACGACGGGGTGACGATCGTGGGCATGAACGCAGGTCAGCTCGGGTGGCATCCCTCGCTGGCCGCCGGCCCCGATGGCTGGCTGACCATCGGCGACGGTGAGGAGGTCGTCACCGTCACCGTCACCGGCGGGGTCGCGGCGGACCGGTCCGACGAGCTGTGGTCGGCCACCGAGGGCGCGCTGGAGACCGCCGACAGCCGGCTGGTCATCACCGACATGACCATGGCGACCGGCTTCGACGTCGGAACCATGCAGGCGCTCGCCCAGCTCGCGGTCTCTGCCCGCCGGCGTCGCCTCGATTTCTGCTCGGTGCTGCGGCCGCACAGCTCCCTGGAGCAGTACGCCCGCAGCCTCGACCTGGGGACCGTGCTACCGATCTTCCACTCCGCCCGCGAAGCGGTCGCCGCGAGCCGGGTGGGCTCGTTGTGGCCGGCCCTCCGGGCTTCGTAGAGCCGGGGTCAACGCAGGACGGGTACCCGGCGCAGCAGCACCGCCAGGCCGATCGCGGTGGCCAGCAGGGCGCTGATGTAGCCGGCCAGCCCGGTCCACCCGGTGTGCTCGTACACCACCCCACCCGCCGTGCCACCCACGCTGCTGCCCAGGTAGTAGGCGCACAGGTAGAGCGCCGCGGCCAGCGCGGGCACCCCGCCGGGCAGCAGCGCCGCGCGGCGGCCGACCCAGCCGCTGGCCAGCGCGTGCGCCCCGAAGAAGCCGACGGTGACGGCCAGGGTTCCGACGATCACCAGGGCCAGCCGGTCCGGCACGGTCAGCCACACCCCGACCAGCGCGACCAGCGCCGCCACCCACAGCGTGCGGCGGCGGCCCACCCGGTCGCCGAGCCGGCCGGCGGCGCTGCTGGCCCAGCTCCCGGCCAGGTAGGCCAGGAAGACCAGCCCCACCAGCCCGGCGGGCAGGTCGAACGGCGGCCCGATCAGCCGGAAGGTCAGGTAGTTGTAGAGCGTGACGAACGCCCCCATCAGCGCGAACCCGATGCCGTACAGGCAGGCTAGGCCGGGGTCGCGCAGCTGCGCCCGCAGCGCCCGGACCAACCCGGGCGGCCGGGTCCGGGACGGGGCCAGCTGGGGCGGGAGCAACAGCCGGAACGCCACGGTGCACAGCAGCGACAACCCGCCGGCCACGGCCAGCGCCACCCGCCAACCGCCCAGGTCGGAGGCCAGCACCGCGATCAGCCGGCCGGTCAGCCCGCCCAGGGTGTTGCCGGCGATCAGCAGCCCGATCGCGCCGCCCAGCCAGCGGGGCGCCACCTCGGCGGTCACGTGCGACATGGCCAGCGCCGGCAGCGCGGCCAGCGCCACCCCCTGCAGCGCCCGCACCCCGACCAGCACGGCGAAGGTCGGGCTCAGCGGGGCCAGCAGCTCCAACACCGCCGCGGCGGCCAGCGACCAGGTCATCACCCGGGCGCGGCCCCAGCCCTCGGCGACCGCGGACAGCGGCACCACTGACACCGCCAGCCCGATGGTGGTGGCCGACATGGCCAGGCTGGCCGTCGCGGCGTCCACCCCGAACCGCCGGGCCAGCACCGGCAGGATCCCCTGCACGCAGTAGACCAGCACGAACGTCGCCAGGCCCGCGCACCACATGGCCGCGCCCAACCGCCGGTAGGCGACCGTGCCCCGCTCGTGGCCGATCACGTCCGTATCCATGCCTGCCACGGTAGGAACCGCGCGACCGATCCGTCCAATGCATGAATATTCGGTGATCGATGCCCAGATGAATCGATTGCGGCACACTGCCAGGGTGACCGTCGACGAGCTGCAGTGGTTCGTGGTGCTGGCCGAGACCGAGCACATGACCGAGGCGGCGGAACGGCTGAACCTGGCCCAGCCGACCCTGTCCCGGTCGCTGGCCCGGCTCGAGCGGCGGCTGGGCGCGCCGCTGTTCGACCGGACCGGCCGGCGGTTGCGGCTCAACCGGTACGGCGCCGTGCTGCTCGAGCACGCCCGTCGCGGCCTGGCCGAGCTGGCCACCGCGCAGGAGCGGATCGACGGCCTGCGCGACCCGGACCGGGGCACCGTCCGGCTGGCCTTCCTGCACTCGGTGGCCACCTGGCTGGTGCCGGAGCTGCTGCGCAGCTACCGCGCGGAGTTCCCCGAGGTCCGCTTCGAGCTGCGCCAGGCCCCCGGCCACGAGCTGCTCGCGCTGCTCGAGGAGGGCCACGTCGACCTGGTCGTCACCAGCCCCCGACCGGCCGGGGTCGGACCGGGCTGGCACCCGCTGCACCGGGAGCGGCTGTGCCTGGCCGTCCCCGCCGGCCATCCGCGGGCCGGACATCCGCTAGCCGGGCGGCCGCTGGCCGGGCATCCGCTGGCCGGGCGGCGGCGCTGCCGGCTGGCCGAGGTCGCGGACGAGACGTTCGTGGTCCTGCAGCGGGGTTTCGGCCTGCGCGAGCTCACCGACGAGCTGTGCGACCGAGCCGGGTTCACCCCGACCGCCGCCTTCGAGAGCACCGAGATCCCGTCGATGGAGGGCCTGGTCGGGGCCGGGCTCGGTCTGGCCGTGGTGCCCGAGCCGAGGGCTGGCCGGGCCACCCCCGGCGTGGCCTACGTCCAGCTGGCCGACCCCGGCGCGCACCGCACCATCGGGCTGCTCTGGCGCCCGGACCGGCCGATGCCGCCGGTCTCCGCCCGCTTCGGCGAGTTCGTCCGCGCGCACGACTGGTGAGCTCAGCCCCGGTGCTGGACCGCCGCTCCGCCGGCCGACGCCGCGCGCAGCCGGGCCGGGGACAGGCCGAGCCACTCGGCCAGCACCTGGTCGGTGTGCTCGCCGGGGGCCGGCGGCGGCCCCTGGACGGCCGCCGGGGTCGCGGACAGCCGGGGTGTCGGGGCGGGCTGGGTGACCCCGTGCGCCACGGTGAACGTGCCCCGGTGGCGGTTGTGCGGATGGGCCGGCGCGTCGGCCATGGTCAGTACCGGGGCGAAGCAGGCGTCGGTGCCCTCGAGCACCGCGCACCACTGGGCCCGGGTCCTGGTCCGGAACACCGAGGCCAGCCGGCGGCCCATCTCCGGCCAGCGGGAACGGTCGTGCTGGTCGGGCAGGTCGGGCTCGTCGGCCAGCCCGGTCAGCCGCAGCAGCTCGGCGTAGAACTCCGGCTCGTAGGCGGCCACGGTGACGTACCCGCCGTCCGCGCACTGGTAGATCCGGTAGAAGTGCGCGCCACCGTCGGAGAAGTTCGTGCCGCGCTCGTCCGACCACAGCCCGGCCGCGCGCAGCCCGTGGAACACCGCCCCGAGCGCGGCGGCGCCCTCCACCACCGAGGCGTCGACCACCTGCCCGTGCCCGGTGCGGGCCGCGCCGAGCAGCGCGGAGACCAGACCGAGGGCCAGGAACATCGCCCCGCCGGCGAAGTCGCCGATCAGCGGGAACGGCACCGTCGGCGGCTGCCCGGCCGGGCCGAGATGGCCGAGCAGGCCGCTGAGCGCGAGGTAGTTCAGGTCGTGCCCGGCGGCCTGCGCCAGCGGACCGTCCTGGCCCCACCCGCTGAGCCGGCCGTACACCAGCCGGGGGTTGCGACCCAGGCATACCTCCGGCCCGAAACCGAGGCGTTCGGCCACCCCCGGCCGGTAGGACTCGATCAACCCGTCCGCGCGCTCGGCCAGCGCCAGCAGCAGCTCGACCCCCTCGGGTTGCTTGAGGTCGAGACCGACCGAGCGGCGGCCGCGGCCGAGCACACCCTGCGGAACCCCGGCCGGATCCGGTCCGCCGGCCGCGAAGGCGGCCCGGTCGATGCGCACCACGTCGGCGCCCAGGTCGGCCAGCAGCATCGCCGCGAACGGCGCCGGACCGACCCCGGCCAGCTCGACGATCCGGATCCCGAGCAACGGCCCTGACGGGCCTCGTGAGTGCGGAACCTTGCTATGGCCAGGATCCGCACTCACCGGGTCACGCATGCTCGTAGGCGGCCGCCAGGTCGACCTGTTTCCGCAGCTCCACCTTGCGGATCCGGGCGGTCGGGGTGCGCGGGATCTCGGCCACCGGCTGGATGTAGCGCGGCACCATGAAGCGGCTCATCCGCCCGGCCAGCCATCCGGCCAGCTCGGCCGGATCCAGCCCGGGCCCGCCATCGACCGGGACGACGAACGCCAGTACGTCCTGCTCGCCGTACTCGTTGGGCACCCCGATCACCGCGCACTCGGCCACCCCAGGGTGGGCCAGCACCTCGGCCTCCACCTCCATCGAGGAGATGTTCTCACCCCGGCGACGGATGGCGTCCTTGATCCGGTCACCGAAGTACAGGTTGCCGTCCTCGTCGTAGCGGCCACCGTCCCCGGTGTGGAACCAGCCGTGCCGCCAGGCCGTCGCGGTCTCCTCGGGCATCCCCAGGTAGCCGATGTTCAGCGTCCACGGGGTGTTGGACCGCACGACGAACTCGCCGAACTCTCCGGGCGGCACCGGGACGTCATGCTCGTCCACCACCCGGACCTGGTAGCCGGCCCGGGCCCGGCCGCAGGTCCGGGCGTTCGGGATGTCCCACGGCGTGATCACCGGCATGGACAGTTCGGTCATCCCGAACGCGGTGGCCAGCTTCACCCCGAACCGCCGCTCGAAGTCGCGGTACTCCGGCAGCACCGGGGCCATCAGCGCGTAGCGCAGCGGGTTGTCCGCGTCGTCCGGGCGCGCTTCGGCGGCGTACAGCAGCGCCGGCATCCCGCCGACCAGCCAGGTGAAGGTGCACCGGTGGGCCCGGATGTCGGCCCAGAAATCGGTGCCGCTCCACTTCTGCTTGAGCACGACACTCGCCCCGCACAGCGCGGCGCCGTAGACCGAGCCCTTGCCGCTCATGTGGTACATCGGGAACGGCGAGTACCGGTGATCGGACGGGCCGAAGTGCTCCCACTGCGGCTGCTGGAAGGTGGCCAGCAGCTGCGCCCACGGCGCGATCACCCCCTTGGACGGGCCGGTGGTGCCTGAGGTGTAGAGGATCGCGGCGACGTCGGTCGGCTCCGGGCCGTCGAACTCTTCCGGCTCGTCGACGGCGTCCAGCAGCTCCTCGGCCAGGTACAGCTCCACCCCCGGTAGCTCCGGCAACGGGCCCACCACGTCACCGGTGACCAGCACCCGGCGCAGGGTGGGCGACTCGATCTCGGCCAGCCGGTCCAGCCACCGGGCGTCGATGACGACGGTCGCGGTGTTCGAGCTGCGCAGGACGTGGGCCAGCATCCGGCCCCGGTAGTCGGTGTTGATCGGCACCTCCCAGGCCCGCAACCAGGCGATACCGATCCAGGCGGTGACCGAGGTCAGGCCGATCGGCAGCATCGTGGCCACCGTCTGCTCCCCGGCCACCCCCAGCCGGGCGAGCACGGTCGCCCAGCGTCGCGCCTCGGTGTCCGCGCGGCCGTAGCTGAGCTCGGGGCCGTCGACCACCAGCGCGAACACCCGCTCCGGGTCTTCCTCGGCCCGCCGCGCGACCAGCCGGGGCAGCACCCGGTCCCGGTCCAGCGCGGCGTGATCGAAGTGCTCCGTGTTCATGCCAGGCCGAGCAGCGCGGCGTTGTTCTCCCGCATCACCAGCCGGATCTCCGCCGGGTCCCGGCCGGCCAGCTCGTCGGCGAAGTCGGCCGGCTCGGCGATGCCCTCCGGGTGCGGGTAGTCGGAGCCGAACAGCACCCGGTCCGCGCCGATCCGGTCGATCAGCGCGGGCACGTCGTCCTCGGGGAACGGGGAGATGTGCACGTGCCGGCGGAACACCTCGCTCGGCTTCTCCACGACCTCGCCGCCGATCCCGGTGCGGCCCCGGGCCGAGCGCCAGGCCTTGTCCATCCCACGCAGCAGCGCGGGCAGCCAGCCGGCCCCGTTCTCGATCGACATCACCCGGATCGAGGGGAACCGCTCGAACAGGTTGTGCAGGATGAGCGCGGCCAGGGTGTCGCTGATGGGGCGCTCCATGAACGACGTGTACACCTGGAACGCGGTCTGCTTGTGCACCGGAGGCCGGGGGTTCTCGCCCCAGTGCGAGCTGTAGATCTCGCAGAACCCGGAGTCGCCGATGTGCAGCCCCACCGGGACCCCGGCCTCGGCGATCCGGGCCCAGAACGGGTCGTAGTACGGGTCCCCCGGCGAGCGCCCACCGGCCGGCCCGGTGCGCACCAGCACCGCCCGGGCCCCGGCCGCCAGCACCCGGTCCAGCTCGGTGACCGCCGCGTCCAGGTCGGCCAGGTTGAACATCGGCGCCGAGATGATCCGGTCGGCGTACGAGTAGCCCCAGTCTTCCTCCAGCCAGCGGTTGAACGCCCGCATGTTGGCCGCCGCCACGGCCGCGTCGTCGCCGAGCTCGTACTCCACGGTGCACCCCAGGGTGGGCAGCATCAGCACGGCCTGCAGGTTCTGGGCGTCCATCCTGGCCAGCCGGGCGTCCCGGTCCATGAACTCCGGGATCGCCTTGGGGTCGATCACCACGTCCTGGAGGCCGCCGATCCGGGCGTCGGTGTCCTCGACGGCGGTCTCGAACTTCTCCTCCATCCCGGCGAAGTACGCGCGCATCGAGCCGGGGGCGCCGATCCAGTCGGTCTGGGTCACCGACGCCGACGCCAGCCGACGGTCGCCGATCCAGATCTGCCCCAACCCGTTGGGTCCCTTCCGGATGTTCACGGCGGCGGCCGCGAACGCCGGCTCCATGTACCGGGTGAACGCGTCGTAGGGCTCGTAGTAGTGGTTGTCGATGTCGATCAGGCGGTAGTCGAGTTTCATGACCGGCGCTCCCCCGGGGTGAAGGCCACCGGCTGGTGGTGGATCGGGGAGAGCAGCACGCTGAACCCGCGGCCGCGGACCATCGGCGCCGAGGGTGTCACGTCCGGCATCCGGCGGACGACCTGGCGGAACAGGGTGCGCAGCTCCAGCCGGGCGTAGTGCAGGCCCAGGCAGGTGTGCGGGCCGTGGCCGAAGGTGGCGATGCCGGTGCCGGTGCGGGTGATGTCGAACCGGTAGGGGTCCGGGAACGCGTCCGGGTCCCGGTTCGCCGAGGGCAGGAAGATGGTGACGTAGTCGCCCTTACGGACCCGCTGCCCGGCCACCTCGGCGTCCTCGACGCAGTAGCGCTTGTGGTGCTGGGCGATGGTGGTCCAGCGCATCAGCTCCTCGACCGCCGTGGTCCAGATGGCGTCGTCCCCGGCGGCGTCCCGCTCGGCCAGCAGCCGGGCCTGGTCGGGATGGTGGAACAGCGTCTGCAGCGAGCCGGTGATGGCGTGGGTGGCCGAGTCCAGACCGCCGACGAACAGCAGCCACAGGTAGGCGAAGATCTCCGAGTCGGTGAGCGGGGCGCCTTCGTCGGTCTCGCCGCGCAGCACCGCCCCGACGATGCCCGGCCCGGGATCGTCGCGGCGCTCGGCGATCAGCTTCTGGAACAGCCCCATGCCGACCACGTTGAACTCCACCAGCGCCTCGCTGCTGGCGGTGTTGTGCAGCGTGGTGGACAGCTCCACCACCGGGTCGGCGTCGGCGTCCGGGATGCCCAGCAGCGCGCAGGCCGCGTAGATCGGGAACTTGACCGCGATGTCGGCGGCGAACTCGCACTCGCCGCGCTCGATCACCGCGTCGATCAGCCGGTCGGCGATCGCGGTGAGCTCGTCCTCCCAGGCGGCCATGTGCCTCGGGGTGAACAGGTGCTGGGTGACCCGGCGCAGCTGGCGCTGCCGGGGCGGGTCCAGGTTCAGCATGGCGTCCTCGCCGATCATGTCGGCGGTGACGTCCAGGAACGGGGACCTGGTGGAGGAGAAGTGCGCGGCGTCGCGCAGCACCCGGTAGACGTCCGGGTACCGGGTGACTGCCCAGAACCCCTGGCCCTCGGTGCCCAGCGCCCCCTGCTCGTTCCAGAACACCGGTGCCCGCTCGCGCAGCAGCTTCCAGGCCGCGTGCGGATCGCCGTACTGGTAGAGGTCGGGATCGACCAGGTTGACCTCGGCGACCGAGCGCACCGGCGGGTTCACCGGCTCGTACGGCGAGCTGGAGAAACCGGGCTCCACCCGGGGACCAGGGCTGATCGTCGACTGTGCCACGGCGCACTCCGAGAATAGCGGTGGACCGATCTCTACCTAGTTATCACTAAACAAACTGTGGCGGCCCCGGAGTGGCTTGTCAAGGGAGCGGATCCGGGTTCACGGACGGCGTTGGAAGAGCAGGCTGATCCGGTCGGTCATGTCGTCGACGTCGACCGCCTCGCCGCGCATCATGCTGTCCAGGGCGACGCCGAACGGCACCCCGAGCAGGGAGACGGCGACCAGGTTCTCCCGGCCGGCCGGCAGGTCCCGACCGGTGGCGGCCCGATGCAGCGAGGCGGCGGCGTCGCGCAGCCGGGGCCGGACGACGGCCTGGTAGAGCCGCCGCCCGCGCACCGGCTCCTCGTACAGGGCCACCGACGCCACCGGGGCGATCTCGGCCATCACCTCCAGGTGCACCCGGACCAGGGCCCGGACCAGCTCGGGGCCCTCGAGATCGGGATCGGCGGCCAGCCGGTCGGCCCGGGCCACCGCGTCGTCGAGCAGCGTGGCCAGGTGGTCCTCGACCGCCAGCCGGTACAGCTCCTCGCGCGAGCTGAAGTGGCGGTAGAGCAACGGCTCGGTCACCCCCGCGCGCTCCGCGATGGCCCGCATCCGGCCGCCGGCGAAACCCTTGGCGCAGAACACCTCGCGCGCGGCGACCACGATCTCCTCGCGGCGGGCGGCCGAGCTCAACCGCCGGGCCGCGCCCCCGGTCGACACGCCGGTCGTCATCGGGCGAGCATAGGCCCGGCGCCGACGGGCCCCGACCGGGCGCGTCCGGCGGTCACCGGGCGGTGATGGGCATCTCCGGCGGGCCGTCGGTGATCTCCAGGAACTCGGCGCCCTCCGGCCCGGCCGTCCAGGTGTAGTGCTTCTTCGGGGTGAAGTAGCCACACCCGGCCTTCGCCTCGCGGCGACCGTAGAACAGCGACCCGCTGAGCACGTAGGTGATCTGGTTGCGGTTGTGGTGGTGCGGCTCCACCTTCACCCCCGGCGCGACCTTGGCGTAGCTGACCGCCAGGGTGGGGCACTGCAGGATGAACGCCATGTCCATGTCGCCGCCGGCCGTGGCCAGGAACTCGTCCTGCTGATCCTCGGGCAGCCGGTCGGCGAGCTGCCGGGTGTTGATCGTCTTGAGGTCACGGGTGTCGTAGAACATGCCCCGGGTGCCGTTCTCGCTGCCCATGTCGCCGAACGCCTCGACCGCATCGTCGGACATGCCGACCCCTCCCGCTCTACCTAGTGATCACTAACCAATATAGCAGTGGTCTGCGTCACCCGGAAGGCGTCTTGGGCGGGCATTGACAACCTAGTCGCAGCTAGTTAAGCATGAGCAGGTTCCCGGCCCACGGAGGCGCCTCGTGACCAGCACCTTTGTCCGGTACGAGCCCTTCGAGCAGGCCGGCCGGGACCGGCTCTTCGAGACCTACCGGGCGCTGCGCGACGAGGCCCCGGTGTACCGCACCGACTCCGGCTACTGGGTGGTGTCCCGCTACGCGGACGTGCGCACGGTGCTGCTGTCCCCGGAGCGGTTCTCCTCGGCCGCCCAGCAGGACGAGGCGTTCGGGCTGTCCACCAAGATGGACGCGGACGCCGACCCGAGGGAGATGGCCAAGCTGATGGCCATCGTCTCGGCGATCCCGGTGGACGTCGGGGAGCTGCTGACCTCGCGGATCATCATCGGCGCCGATGCCCCGATGCACACCCGGATCCGGCGGATCGTGGTGCGCGGGTTCAGCCCGAAGCACATCGCGCGGTACGAGGCCCAGGTCAAGGAGATCATCGCCGAGCGGATCGCCGGGATCGAGACCGCCGAGTCCTTCGAGGTCATCGGCCAGCTGGCCGAGCCGCTGCCGGTGCAGATGATCGGGGACATCATCGGGGTCGCGCCGGAGGACCGGCACCTGATCCGGGACTGGTCGGACAAGTCCACCCGGGCCTGCCTGGGCGAGACCCGGGGCACCCTGGAGGCCACCGCGATGCTGATGGAGGTGCTGCGCGACTTCGGCCGGTACTTCGTCGGCCTGATCGAGTCGCGCCGCACCGCCCCCACCGACGACCTGATCAGCACCCTGGTCCGGGCCGAGGAGTCCGAGACGCTGACCACCACCGAGGCGGTGATGTTCCTGCTGGCCGTGATGGAGGCCGGCATGGAGACCTCCACCAGCCTGATCGGGAACATGGTGCTGGCCTTCCTGCGGCACCCCGAGCAGCTGCGGATCCTGCTCGACGACCCGTCGCTGGTGGACAACGCGGTCGAGGAGGCCGGGCGGTACCGGGCCCCGGTGCAGTTCTTCTTCCGCCGGGCCACCGGCGACCAGGAGCTGGCCGGTACCACCATCCCGGACGGGGAGACGGTGCTGCTGCTGATCGGCGCGGCCAACACCGACCCCCGGCAGTTCGGCCCGACCGCCGACGAGTTCGACATCCGCCGGGACACCAGCAGCGTGCTCACCTTCGGCGCCGGCCCGCACTTCTGCCTGGGCAACGCGCTGGGCCGCCTCGAGCTGCGCAACGTGCTGCGGGCGCTGGCCCCGCACCTGCCCCGGTTCGAGCTGGCCGACGAACCGCTGGAGCTGCAGGCCAGCTGCCTGGCCTACGGCTACGAGCGGATCCTGATGAAGGCGCGATGATCCCGATCGTCGGGCTGATGCGCCGCTACTGCGAGGAGTTCATCAACGCCCGCGATCCGGGCGTCTGCGCCGATCTGATGGTCGAGGCCTATCGGCAGCGGTTCGCCGGGCACGTCTTCTCCGACCGGTCGGTGTACGAACCGCTGGTGGCCGACCTGTTCGTCAAGTTCCCGGACCTGCGGATCACCATGCACGAGATCCTCACCGACGGCGACCGGCTGGCCACCCGCTTCACCCTGGCCGGCTCCTCCACCCGGCACGGCGGGAACAAGGCGGCCTGGGGCGGGATCGCGCTCTACCGCTGGGACGGCCGCCGGCTGACCGGGTGCTGGGTGGAGGAGGACCAGCGCTCGGGCCGCGAGCAGCTGCGCTCGGGCGTGTTCGAGCTCCCCGACCAGGCCCCCGGGCCGGCCGACCCGTTCGCCGCCCGGCCGGTCCCGCCCGAGCCGGGCGTGCTCGAGACCGCCCGATCCTGGCTGGCCCGCGGCGGCGACGGCCGATTGGGGTCCGCCCCGACGATCGACGAGCTGATCGTCAGCGGGCGCCGGTTCGCCTTCCACACCTCCAGCGCGACCGTGCGCGTGTCCGGAATGGCGAGCGTCGGCGGCGCCGGCCCGGTCACGGAGGTCAGCACGTTCAGCGACGGCGGGACCCCGTGACGATCCCCGAGTACGTCGACCAGATCGACGCGGAGTGGGTGTCGGCGGCACTGTCGCGGCGGTGGCCCGGAACGGTGGTGACCGGGCTGGAACAGGTCGGCACCCGGCCGGGCGCGGGCCACAAGCTGTTCCTGCGGGCCACCTACGCGGACCCGACGGGACGGCCGGAGACGTTCGTGGTGAAGGGCGGGTTCGTCCCGCGGGATCCCGACGAGTTCACCGTCGCCTGGGAGGCGATGACCCGGCGGCTGAACGCCGCCGAGGCGCGGTTCTACCGGGACTTCGCCGACGGCTCCGGGGTGGAGTCGCCGGCCTGCCACTTCGCCGGCCTGGACCCGGAGTCCGGCCGGGGCGCGGTGATCCTGGAGGACCTGACCGCGTCCGGGGTGCGCTTCGGTGCCTTCGACACCCCGCTGACGCCGGACACCGCGGCGGACGTGCTCGGCCAGCTCGCCGCGCTGCACGCCCGCTGGTGGGGCCACCCGGTGCTGGACGGCCCGGACCTGACCGACCCGCTGGTCGAGCGGAACGGGCTGCTGCACTGGTTCATCACCGAGGAGAACTGGAACGCCCAGCTCAGCCGGCCCCGCGGCGCCCGGGTGCCGGTCGAGCTCCAGGACCGGGGCCGGGTGGTCGACGCGGTGCACGCGATGTGGGCGGCGCAGTTCGATCCGCCGCTGACCGCACTGCACGGCGACCCGCACATCGGCAACCTCTACTTCCGCCCCGACGGCCGTACCGGGCTGCTGGACTGGCAGGTGTTCTCCCGGGGCACCTGGGCGGTGGACGTGGCCTACTTCGTCGCCGGTGCCCTGGACACCGCCGACCGCCGGGTCCACGAGCGGGCCCTGCTCGGGCACTACCTGCAGGTGCTGGCCGGGCACGGGGTCGACCCGCCGGACCCGGAGACCGCCTGGGCCGCCTACCGGCGACGCCTCTTCCACGGGTTCCTCAACTTCCTCACCCCGGCCGACGGCATCCAGAGCGAGGACTACAACGCCACCATGGGCGAGCGGTTCGCCACCGCGATCCTGGACCTCGACTCGTTCGACGCGGTCCGGTCACCCGCATGAAGTTCGGGCTGACATGAAGTTCGGGCTGACGCTGCCGTACGGACCGCCGTCCGCGCCCGGGGCCGGGGATCCGGACTTCACCCTGACCGTGGTGCGCCGGGCCGAGGAGCTGGGCTTCGAGTCGGTGTGGGCCGGCGAGCACGTGGTCAAGGCGGCCGACTACGCGCCGCTGTTCCCGTACGCCGAGGACGGCCGGGAGAACCAGGCGATGGACGCCGCCTACCCGGACCCGCTGGTGTGGCTGTCCTGGCTGGCCGGACAGACCTCGACGATCAACCTGGGCACATCGGTGATCGTGCTCCCGCAGCGGCAGCCGGCGGTCCTGGCCAAGCAGGTGGCCACCCTGGACCGGTTCTGCGGCGGCCGGCTGATCCTCGGGGTGGGCATCGGCTGGCAGAAGGAGGAGTCGGAGGCCTGCGGGTTCCCCTACCCCGACCGGGGCCGGCGCACCGACGAGTTCATCCGGGCCATGCGGGCGCTGTGGACCGAACGCGAGGCCACCTTCCACGGCGACTGGGTGCGCTTCGACCGGCTGTACAGCCACCCGAAGCCGGCCCGACCCGGCGGGCCACCCATCGTCGTCGGCGGGCACAGCGGGGCGGCCGCCGCTCGCGCCGGACGGCTCGGGGACGGGATGTTCGCGCTGGTCCCGGGCCCGGACGCGGCCCGCGAGCTGCGTCGGCGGATGGCGGACGCGGCGCGGGAGGCGGGCCGGGATCCGGCCGCGCTGGAGCTGACCGTGGGCCGACCGCCGGACGTCCGTGTGGTGCGACCGTCCGAGGTGCTGGACGAGGTCAAGGCCTACCGGGACGCCGGCGCCGACCGGTTGGTCCTGTTCCGGCTGTTCGACACCGACGCCGATGCGCTGGTCGCGGAGCTGGAGCGGTTCGCGGACGGGGTCATCGACCGGCTCTGACCGGGTCGGGCGGCTCCGGTAGGACGATCAGCTCGCTCAGCCGGGCGGCGACCTTGGGGACGTCCACCTCACGGCCGCGCATCAGGTTGTCCAGGGCCACCCCGAAGTGCACCCCGAGAATCGCCTCCACCAGCACGTCGAGCTCGTCCTGGGCCGGGGCCGCCGCGCCGTAGACCCCGCGGACGATGCTCAGCGTGGCCTCCTCCAGCCGGGGCAGGAAGACCTCCCGGTAGAACCGCCGCCCGGGCTCGAGCTCGGAGAACAGCGCCAGCGCCAGCAACGGGGTGAGCTCGACCATGCAGCCGAGCAGCTGCTCGTTGGCCCGGCGGAGCAGCTCCGCGCGGTCGGCGGCCGGGTCGTCGGCCAGCGTCCGGATCTCCGCGGTGAACCGGGCGACCAGCCGTTCGAGGGGCAGCTGGACGGCCGCCCGGTACAGCTCGTCCTTGGAGTCGAAGTGCGCGTACAGGCCGGCGTCGGTGAGCCCGGCCCGCCGCGCGATGTCCTTCATCCGGGTCCCGGACAGGCCGGTCTCCAGGAACGCCTCCCGGGCGGCGGCGATGATCAGGTTGCGGCGGTCCGGCCCGGCCATCCGTTCCCGGCGCCGCGCCGCGGTCGCCGGCCGGGCCCCCGCCGCCCGGCGGGATTCGATGGACCCCTCGAACAGCGCGGTGATGTGCGCGGCCGCCTCCGCGACGTCGAGCTTCTCCTCGGCCAGCACGGAGTCCATCACCACGCCGTAGTGCACCCCGAGGAAGCCCAGCGTGGCCAGCTCCGGATCCGCGCGCTGCACCGGCCAGCCGGCCGTGATCAGGGCGTCGACGGCCTCGGTGAGCTGCGGCCAGATCTGGGTGGTGTAGAACTCGCGGCTCTGCTCGCCCTCGGAGAACAGCGTCACCGCGAGCAGCGGGGCGATCTCCACCATGGCCGCCAGGAAGGTCTCGTTGGCGGTGGCCAGCAGCTGCCGGCGGCTCATGTCGGGGCGTTGCGCCAGCTCGTGCATCCGGCTGCGCACGGCGCTCACCAGGGCGTGCAGCGGCTCCTCCACGGCCTGGCGGAAGAGCTCGTCCTTCGACGGGAAGTGGTGGTAGATGGCGGTCTCGGTGACCTCGGCCGACCGCGCGATGGCCTTGATCGTGGCCCCCTCCGAGCCGGAGGTGAGGAAGACCCGCCGGGCGGCCGCCAGCACCTGCGCGCGCCGGGCCTCCGGGGACAGCCGGGTGCGCCCCGCCCGCTGACCCGTCACGCCCGACGCCATCCCGCCACGATAGCTCTACCTTGTTCAGTGATTACTCGGTAGCCAGAGGGCAGCGAGGGGCATCGCCACGAGCCGGTCGCCGAAGGACAGGACCTGATCTCCGGGGTAGAGCACGACGCCCCGCACGAACCGCCCACCGGAGGCGTCGAGCAGATCGCGCAGCCGGGCGAGGTGGCGGAAGTCGGCGGACGACACGGTCGCCGACGCCTTGACCTCGATACCGCCCACCCGACCGTCAGGCGCCTCGGCGACGACGTCGACCTTCGGGTGCCGGGTGACCCTGGCCAGCAGGTTGCGCGACCAGGCCGGCAGACGGACCACCATGAAGACGGTCTCCAGCAGCGGCAGGTACGTGGAGTCGACGGTCTGCCGCGCGAGCCGGACCTGTTCGGCAAGTCGTGTCACCACGAGCTGCTGCCCGGTCGTCGCCGCGACGGCCGCCAACAGGGTCGGTAACTCACCGGCATGCTGGATGCGGCTGATGCCCGGTACGTCACGACTCGTCACCGTGGTGAGGTATCCATCGAACCATCGTCGTCGATCCGCCGGCCGGATGAGCTCCTGCACCTCGGGGAAGCCGCCCGTGCAGATCCTCGCCAGATAGTCCGCCCGACCCGGGGGCCGGACGAGCTGGGTCACCGGCACGCTCGGGTCGAGCAGGTCGCCCAGCAGCGAGTCGGCCCGCTGGTCGATCCGCTCATCGACGCTGAGGAGCTCGCCCTGGGTGTACGGCCACAGATCGACGATGCCGGCCCGTCCGGCCAGCGACTCCGAGATGGTTGGAACGGTGAGGAACCGGGTCGACCCGGTCAGGAGGTACTGGCCGCGGGTCCTGTCGGTGTCCACCACGCGCTTGATGGCACGTAGCAGCACGTCGCCGGCGAGTTGGAACTCGTCGATGACCAGCGGTTTGCGGTAAGCGCTGACGAACGTGACCGGGTCGTCCGCGCAGGCACGCAGGAAGTTTGCCGTCTCCGATCCAAGCAGAATGGCGGCAGTAAACGTAGCAGATCGCGGCCATCAAGCCCGACAACCGCAGCCTAGACGCCGATAGCTACTTGATCGTGACTACTCGGTGGGCGCCGCTGGCCCGCCGCGCCGACTTATGGGGCCGCCCGGCCAACTTTGACCGGCCGGACCGCCCCGGTCCGCCGCCGATGCCATCGTGGCGGTCGGCCGGAACCGGGAGGGCGGACCCGATGGGTGATCTCAAGCTGACCAGGGACATGACCGACGAGGCCCGTCGCGGCCTCGGGAAGGAACGACCGGCCCGCAAGCACTGGAACGAGATCACCGCCGACACCATCCGCTACTTCGCCATGGCCCTGGGCGATGACAACCCGCGCTGGTACTCACCCGGACACAGCCTGGTCGCCCCGCCGACGTTCCTGTGGACGGCGTTCATGTCGCCGATGTTCTTCCCCAGCGAGTCGCCGGTACGCAGCCGGGGCGGCGGGTTCCCCGGCATGCAGGCGATCTTCGCCGGCGCCCGGTTCCGCTTCGATCGACCGATCAGGCCCGGCGACCGGCTTCGCGCCGCCAGCACCCGGATCGGCGTCGTGGACCCCACCCGACGGGTCGACGGTGACTACCTCGGACCCGAGGACGCCCTGCGCAGCGCGGTGACGGCCGCCCGCGCCTACCACCCCGATCCCGACGGGCCGTTCGTCCTGCAGATCGAGGAGCACCGCTGCGTCGACGCCGACACCGGGGAGCCCGTCGGGTCGCTGATCGAGAACGCGGCGCGGATCGAACCGGAGGCGATCGACCCGGCGAAGGGCCGGTGGGGCGGGTTCACCCCGCGCCGGTACACCCTCGAGGAGATCGAGCGGATCGAGGGTCACTACCTCACCGAAGCCGCGAACCGGCGCGGCCCGATCCCCCGCCGCCGCGCGGACGTGACCGTCGGCGAGCGGCTCCCGACCCTGGTCAAGGGGCCGCTGACGCTGCTCAGCCTGACCGCGATGTTCATCGGTGCACCGGCGTTCTTCAACCTCACCGACCGGGTGCTCTACAACTTCACCAGCCGGTTCCCCGAGTCGGTCAAGCGCGACCCGGAGACCAACATCGCCGTGGTGCCCGAGGAGATGCACTGGCACCCACACATGGCCACGCAGCTGAGCATGCCGGCCGGGATCGACCTGGGCAGCCAGCGCATCGGGTGGCTGGCGCACCTGGTCACCGACTGGATGGGCGACCACGGGGAGCTCACCGCGCTGGACGTGTGGTTCCACCGGCCGATGTTCCTGACCGAGACCGCGTGGTGCAACGGCACCGTGGCCGAGCTGCTCCCCGACGGTCAGGTACGCGTGGACCTGGAGCTGACCACGTTCGACGGTGAGCTGCTGTCCACCGGCTCGGCCACCGTCCGGCTACCCCGCCGTACGAGCTGAGTTCACCGGTCGGCCCGGGTGTCGTCCCAGGGGGCGACCCGGGCGGCGTTGCGGTAGGCGCCGGGCCGCCGTCCGGTGTGCTTGGCGAAGGCGTCGTAGAACGCCCCGATGTCGCGGTATCCGACCTCGACCGCGACCTCGGTGACGGTGAGGTTCGAGTTGCGGAGCAGGTCCTTCGCGGTCTCCACCCGGACCCGGCGCAGGTACTCCGTCGGCGAGTCCCCGGTGGCCGCCCGGAACCGGCGCGTGAGCGTGCGGGAGCTCATGGCGAAGTGGTGCGCGAGCTGCTCGATACCGGTCACGGCCCGGTGATGGGCCTCCATCCAGTCCTGGATCTTCAGCACCTCCACGTCACCGTGGTAGCGCTGACCGTCGAAGGCGCTGGAGGCGCTGCGATACCCGCGCTGCGAGTCGTTCAGCGCCCAGGCCGCGATCTCGGCGCCGATCCGCGGACCGTAGCGGCGCTCGATCAGCGTGACCAGCAGGTCGCGGCCGGAGTCCAGCCCGACGGCGCAGTAGATGCCGCCGGCGTCGGTGATCGCCCGCTGCGGCTGCAGGTCGATCGCCGGATGCCGCTCGCGGAACACCTCGACCTGAGCCCGGTAGACCGTGGCCAGCCGGCCGTCGAGCAGGCCGGCCTCGGCCAGCAGGTAGGCGCCCGGACCGTGCCCGACGAGTTCCGCTCCCCCGTCCCGCCAGGCCACCAGCGCCGGCACCAGCGCGCGGTTGGCCGCCGCCCCGGCCACCAGGTCGTTCCAGTAGCCCGCGATCCACACGAGGTCGCAGCGCGGGACGTCGGCCACCGCGCGGTCGGCGGCCAGGCTGATCCCCGCGCCGCAGACCACCGGGCCGCCGTCCTCGGTGACCGTGACCACCTCGTCGTCGGACTCCCCCCGCCGGCGGGAGGCGGACGCCGCCATGTGCAGCAGCTCCTTGGCCACGACCAGGCTGCTCGCCATGGCGGGGGTCGGCGCGAGGACGACGATCGTGGCCATGGGCACAGAGCTTGGCAGGTGCGGCACACCCGCCGCTCCGGGTGGGCGCCGGTGTCCCGGGCGGCCAAGAAGTTGGCCCCCGGGGCCATCGTGCGGCCGCCCGGCGGGTCCTAGCGTCGGGGCACAGCCGACGAGCGGGGACGAACCATGCTGGACCTGGGCTACCGCATGTTCGACGCGGACAACCACTACTACGAGACCCGCGACGCGTTCAGCCGCCACATCGAGCCCGCCTACCGGGAGCGGACCTTCCACGTGCGCCCGGGGCCGTCCGGCCGCGACCAGTGGTACCTGGGCGACGAGCCGTTCGGCTACTTCCCGCACTGGAGCTTCGAGACCGCGCAGAAACCGGGCGCGCTCAAGGAGGTGCTGCGGAACATCAAGTCCGGGGTGATCAGCAGCGACCGGGCCGAGGTGCCGATGGACCCGGCGTTCCAGTTCCGGGCGCCCCGGCTGGTGCGGATGGACGAGCAGCGGGTGGAGTCGGCGGTGCTGATGCCCACCCTGGGGGTGACCGTCGAGCACGTGATGAAGCACGACGTCGGGCTGACCTACGCGGTGCTGCGGTCGTTCAACCGGTGGCTGGACGAGGAGTGGGGCTTCGACCACCAGGGCCGGATCTACACCACCCCGATGATCTCCCTGCTCGACCGGGACGAGGCGGTCGCCGACCTCGAATGGGCCCTGACCCGGGGCGCGCGGGTGATCCACATCCGGCCTGGGCCGGTGGCCGGGCGATCCCCGGCCGACACCTGGTACGACCGGTTCTGGGCCCGGGCGGACGAGGCCGGGGTGGCAGTGTTCATGCACTCCTCGGACTCCGGCTACAACGAGCTGATCTCCCAGGCCTGGGGGCACCGGCCGAACCCCGGGGTGTTCGACGCGGACGCCTTCCAGTGGGCGATGTGCATGGTGGAACGCCCGATCATGGACACCCTGGCCTCCTTCCTGTTCTGGAACTTCCAGGGCCGGTTCCCGAACATCGCACTGGCCTCGATCGAGAACGGCTCCGGGTGGGTGGAGTACCTGCTCAGGTCCGTGGACAAGGGCCGGGGGATGGGCCGGAACGGGTCCTGGCCCGGCGGGCAGCTCACCGAGCGGCCCAGCGAGGTCTTCAAGCGGTCGATCTACGTCAACCCGTTCCACGAGGAGGACGTGCCGGGGCTGGTGCGGCTGATCGGCGCCTCGCAGGTGCTCGGTGGTTCGGACTACCCGCACGCCGAGGGGGTGTTCGACCCGCTGGAGTTCACCGAGGCGCTCACCGACCTGCCGGAGCACGAGGTGCGGCTGATCATGCGGGACAACGCCCGGCGCATCCTCAAGCTCGACGCTGCCTGACATGGACCGGGTGATCGCCGACATCCTGCGCGGCCGGGCGGACGACGGCCCGGACGAGCCGCTGTTCCGCTGCGGCGGCGATTGGTCGAGCGCCGGCCAGGTGGACGCGCGGTCCGACCGGCTGGCCCGGGGCCTGGCCGAGCGCGGGCTGACCAAGGGCGACCGGGTGACGGTGATCGCCGGCAACCGGGCCGAGCACGTGCCGCTGTTCTTCGCCCTGGCCAAGCTCGGGGTGATCCAGGTGCCGCTGAACACCTTCCTCAAGGGCGAGATGCTGCGCTACCAGCTGGCCGACAGCGGCGCCCGGATGCTGATCGCCGATACGGCCGGGGTCGGCACCGCCGCCCCGCTGCTCGGGCACACCGACATCACCGACGTGGTGCACCTGGACGAACCTGACTCCGAGCTGCCGCGCACGGTGGCCGGCTGCCGGTACGCCGACCTGGCCGCCGCCTCCGGCCCGCCGCCCCGGGTCGCCCTGAAGCCCGCCGACCTGCTGACCATCATGTACACCTCGGGCACCACCGGCCCGTCCAAGGGCTGCATGCTCAGCAACGGCTACTACGCCGCTTCCCCGGTCGCGCTGCGCGAGGCGGGCATCGTGGCCGAGGACGACCGGATCTTCCACAGCTTCCCGATGTTCCACCAGTCCGCGCACTCGGTGCTCATGCAGGCGCTGATCACCCCGGGCGGCTCGGTCAGCTACCAGGAGTGGTTCTCCGCCTCCAGCTTCCTGGCCGACGCCCGCCGCGACGAGGCGACCGTGCTGTGGGTGCTCGGCGCGATGGCGATGACCCTGCTGGCCCGGCCGCCGGAGCCGATCGACCGGGAAAAAGCGTTCCGGCTGGCGGTGATCGCCGGGGCGTTGCCGCCGGACGCCCAGGAGGAGTTCGAGCGGCGGTTCGCCACCCCGGTGACCGGGGAGATCTACGGCCAGACCGAGTGCCTGGGCATCACGTTCAGCCCGGTCGGCGGACCACGCCGGCGCGGCACGATCGGCCGGCCGTCCCCGCACTTCGAGGTGCGGCTGGTCGACGACGGGGACCGGGAGGTGCCGGCCGGGGAGGTCGGCGAGCTGGTGCTGCGCCCGCGCGACCCGGACTCCACCTACAGCGGCTACTGGCGCAAACCCGAGGCCACGGTGGCCGCCTGGCGCAACCTGTGGCACCACACCGGCGACAGCGCCCGGGCCGACCCGGACGGCTTCCTGCACTTCGTCGACCGCAAGCAGGACTGCCTGCGTCGGCGCGGGGAGAACGTGTCGTCGTTCGAGCTGGAGACGGCGATCGCCACCCACCCGGACATCAGCCAGGTCGCCGTGTGCGGGCTGCCGTCCCCGCTGGGCGAGCACGACATCAAGGCCTCGATCGTCTGGACGCCGCCGGACCCGCCGACCCCGGACGAGCTGTTCGACTTCTTCAAGCGGAACCTGCCGTACTTCGCGGTGCCCCGGTTCGTCGAGCTGCGGGCCGCGCTGCCGGTCACCGAGGCCACCGGCCGGGTCCGCAAGCACGTCCTCCGCGAGGAGGGGGTCACGTCGAGCACCTGGGACTTCGAGGAGCTCGGCTTCACCATCGCCCGCGCGGACCGGCGCTGACCCCCGGAGAGAACGGAACCCACCACATGACCGACACCGCCCGGAACTTCAGCCTCTACGACCCGGAGATCATGGCCGACCCGCACGCCGTCTACGACGAGCTGCGCAGCACCTGCCCGGTGGCGCACAGCGACCGGGACGAGGGCTTCTGGATCGCCTCCCGGTACGCCGACGTGGTGGCCGCGACCAAGGACCCGGCCACCTTCTCCAGTCGCTACATCATGATCCCCCGGCTGAAGTTCGGGCCGGACTTCGTGGAGCGCCCGCCGATCACCCTGGACCCGCCGCACCACACCTTCTACCGGCGGCTGCTGCAGCCCGGGTTCACCCACGTCCAGGCGCAGAAGTGGGAGCCGTCGATCCGCAAGATCTGCCGGGAGACCGCCGCCAAGCTGGCCCCGGCCGGGCGGTGCGAGCTGGTGAACGACTACTGCAAGCGGATCCCGCTGCAGTTCACCTGCGAGCTGAACGGGGTACCCACCGACATCGAGCCGGAGTTCACCCAGTGGTGCCACGACGTGGTGGAGTCGGCCGAGATGGAGGGCGTGCTGCGGGCCACCGGGGAGATGGCGCAGTACCTGGCCGCCCAGGTCGAGCAGCGCCGCGAGCAGCCCGGCGACGACATGATCACCTTCCTGATGAACAGCGAGATCGACGGGCAGCGGCTGCAGGGGCAGCCGCTGATCGCCACTGCGATGCTGATCCTGATCGCCGGGCTGGACACCACCTGGAACGCGCTCAGCAGCGCCATGCTGCACCTGGCCGCGCACCCCGCGGATCGGCACCGGCTGGTGGAGGACCCGTCGCTGATCCCGGTGGCCGTCGAGGAGCTGCTGCGGTTCTACGCCCCGGTGGTGCTGACCCGGGAGACCACCCGGGAGGTCGAGCTGGGCGGCACCACCATCCCGGCCGGCGAGCTGGTGCTGCTCAACTGGGCGGCGGCCAACCGGGACCCCGAAGTGTTCCCGGACGCCGACCGGGTGGTGATCGACCGGGCGGAGAACCGGCACATCGCCTTCGGCACCGGGGCGCACCGCTGCCTCGGCGCGGCCATCGCCCGGCTGGAGCTGCGGATCGCCATCGAGGAGTGGCTGGCGGTGGTCCCGGAGTTCGAACTGGCCGACCCGGAGACGGTCACCTACTCGACCGGGCACATCTGGGGCCCGCGCCGGGTCGAGGCGGTATGGGCGTGAAGGTCAGCGTCGATCCGGAGAAGTGTCAGGGCCACGGCCGCTGCATGATGTACGAGACCTCGATGTTCGAGTGCGACGACCTCGGCTACGCCTCGGTGCCCGGCGACGGCGCCGTCCCGGAGGCCAAGCACGAGCAGGTCTGGCTGGCCTCGCTGAACTGCCCCGAGCACGCCATCAGCGTCGACGAGTCGGGGTGACGGACTTCGACGGCCGGGTCGTCCTGGTGGCCGGGGCCGCCCGGGGTATCGGGGCGGCCGCCGCCACCCGGCTGGCCGAACGGGGGGCGAAGGTGGTGCTCGGCGACCTCGACCTGGCCGGCGCCCGGTCGGTAGCGGCGGCCATCGGCGCCGACCGGGCGCACGCGATCGGCTACGACCAGGCCGACGAGGCGTCGGTGGTCGCGCTCGTGCGGGAGGCGGCGGAGCACTTCGGCGGGCTGCACGGCCTGCACGCCAACGCCGCCGACATCTCACCCGCCACCATGGCCGCCGACCTCGACCTGGCCCGGATGACCACCGCCACCTGGGAGCGGGTGCTGCGGGTCAACCTGATCGGCTACGCCCTGCTCATCCGGGAGGCGCTGCCGCACCTGCTGACCAACGAGAGCGGGGCGATCGTCTGCACCACATCCGACGCGGACGATCTCGGCCAGCGCTCGCTGCCCGCCTACGCCGCGTCCAAGGCCGGCATCGACACCCTGGTCCGGCACGTCGCGTCCCGCTGGGGCAAGCAGGGCATCCGGGCCAACGCGGTCGCCCCCGGGCTGGTGCAGACCGAGACCGCGCGGGAGCTGTCGTCGTCGGCGCACGTCGAGAAGATGATCGCGGCCACCCGCAGCGACCGGCTGGGCACACCCGAGGACGTCGCGGCCACCGTCACCTTCCTGCTGTCCGACGAGGCCGCCTGGATCAACGGCCAGGTCTGGAGCGTCAACGGCGGCCTGCTGCTCCGGGGGTGACCACCTAGAGCTGGCGGTCCCGGCCGGCCCAGAACGGCTTGCGGAGCTCCTTCTTGAGGATCTTGCCGGCCGGGTTGCGGGGCAGCTCGTCGACGAAGTCCACGCCGCTCGGGCACTTGTAGCCGGCCAGGTCGCCCTTGCAGTGCGCGATCAGGTCCTCCTCGGTGGCGGACTCGCCCGGCTTGAGCACCACCATCGCGCGAGGCGTCTCGCCCCACCGCTCGCTGGGCACCCCGATCACCGCGCACTCGGCCACGGCCGGGTGAGCGGCCAGCACGTTCTCCACCTCGGTGGGGTAGATGTTCTCCGCCCCGGAGATGATCACGTCCTTGGTCCGGTCGCGCAGGTAGAGGTAGCCGTCGGCGTCCCGGTAGCCGACGTCACCGGAACGGAACCAGCCGTCCACGAGCACCTCGGCGCTGGCCTCGGGCCGGTTGAAGTAGCCGCGCATCACGTGCGGGGCGCGGACCCAGAACTCGCCGACCTCGCCCTCGGGGACGTCCGCCAGCGACCCCGGGTCGACCACCCGCACCGACACCCCGTCCAGCGGCACCCCGCAGGCCCGCAGCCGGTGGGCGTTCGGACCGTCCGGGTCGTGGTCCTCCGGCGGCAGCGACACCACGGTCGCCGTGGTCTCGGTCAGCCCGTAGGCCTGGCGGAACCGGCAGCCGAAGGTGCGGTACGCGCCGGACAGCACGGTCTCGGTGATCGGTGAGGCGCCGTAGAGGATGGCCCGCAGCGCCGACCAGTCCCGGTCGGCCACCCCGGGCACGGCCAGCATGAACTGCAGCAGCGCGGGCACCAGGCCGGCGTGGGTGACCCGCTCCCGGTCCATCAGCTCGACCAGCGCGTCCGGCGCCGGATCCCGGACGATCACCGCGGTGCTGCCGAACCGGTGCGCGGCCAGCGCCCAGGTGTGCCCGCCGATGTGGAACAGCGGCAGTGGGGCCAGGCACACCGCGTCGTCGGCGCCGATGCCCAGCAGGTCGTCCCACACCGACAGGCTGGCGGTGAGGTTGCCGTCGGTCAGCTCCACGCCCTTGGGCACCCCGGTGGTGCCGGAGGTGTACATCTGCAGCACGACCTCGTTCGCCGGGCCCCGCGGATCCTCGGCCGGGGCGGCGTCCACCCGGTCGGCGAAGGCGTCGGTGCTCAGCACGGTGGTGCCGTCCGGGGCGGCCTTCTCGACCGCCGCGAACTCCGATCCGACCACCCAGACCGCCGGGCGGGCGTCGGCCAGCACCTGGGACACCTCGTTGGCCGACAGCCGGAAGTTCACCGGGGTGAACACCGCGCCGAGCTTCGCCGCGCCGTAGGTGAGCTCGAAGTGCTCGGGACCGTTCTTGTCCAGCAGCGCCACCCGGTCGCCCGGGCCGACGCCGGCCGCGCGCAGGGCCTGGGCCGCCCGGTTGGAACGCTCGTCCAGCTCGGCCCAGGTGTAGGCGCCGGCCGGCCAGCGCAGCGCCGGATGGTCCGGCCGCTCCGAAGCCCAGGTCCGGACGATGTCTGAGATCAGCATCGGATCCTCACCAGATGTCCCCCTCCAGCAGCCGGCTGAACTGGGTGACCACGGCCTCGAGCTGCTCGTGGGTGCCGACGAACCCGGCGTACAGGCCCATCCCCCACATCATGGCCAGCAGCATCTCGGTCACGGCGGGCACGTCGATGTCGGCCCGGATGTCACCGGCCGCCACGGCCTCCCGCAGGGTGAGCTCGATGAAGCCGCGCACGTCGTCCAGCTGGCTGCGCGCCTGGTCGGCCAGCTCGGGGTGGCGGAAGGCGTCGAGCAGGGAGGCGGCGATGAACCGGGCGTAGGAACGGTCGGCGGCGTCGACCTGGGTGGCGGCCTCCATGAACGCGGACAGCCGGGCGGGCAGCGTCTCGGCCTCGGTCGCGGTCTTCAGCCCGGAGGCGACGACGGCGTCCCGGGCCGACTCGAAGAGCGCCGAGTAGAGGTCTTCCTTGGTATGGAAGTAGTGGTTGACCGCCGGCCGGGTGAGCCCGGCGCGCTCGGCGATCTGGGTCAGGCTGGCCTTCTGGTACCCGAGCTCGTTGAACAGCTCCCGGCCGGCGTGCAGGATCCGCTCCCGGGCACTCGGACCGTCGGTCTGCGGCGGCCGGCCGCGCCGCTTGCCGTTGCGCACCGCCGGCTTGGTGGCCATCACCGGGCGTTGAGGAGCACTACGTTGACGCGTACGGCCGATGCTCCTAGCATCACGCCAACAACCATACGCCATTTGATTAGAGTGGTTCCTGCGGATCTATGCCGAGTGGCGCGGCGATCCGGGTGGATGCACCGCAAGGCGGAGGAGGGCCCGATACCGTTGTTGTATCGGGCCCGACGACAACGCCGCGAGGCGCCGCCCGGGCGCCGCGACACCGGCTGGATGATCCGCAGGAGCCGCTCCCATTCTGAACGAGGACGCCGGATGACTCCGACCCCGCCGCCGGCGACCGACATGCTCGACAACCCTACCTGCGATCCCTCCATCGCCTGGACAACGGGCAACATCGCCGAGGCGTTCCCCGGCGTGTTCAGCACCTTCGGGTTCACCTTCATCGAGGAACCCATGGAGCTGGCCTTCCGGCGCACGTTCTACCGCCTCGGGGTGTTCCCGGCCAGCGCCATCAAGATGCCGGACCGGATCGAGGACCGGTTCTCCACGGTGTTCGCCGGGCGCGGCGCGGGGAACGTGGAGATGTTCCGGCGGATCGCGTCGGTCATGCCGGGCACCTCGGCCAGCAAGGTCGAGGAGCAGCTGTTCGGCAACGCCCGGGACGACACCGTCGACGCGAACTCGGTCCGCCGCTACCCGTTCATCCTGGGCCGCGCCCCGGTCACCCTGCTCACCCTGACCCGGCGGCACGACCGGATGTTCGCCGGGCTGCGGGCCTGGCGGCTCGAGCAGCTGGCCCGGGTGCCCGGGCTCGACGAGGCCGGCTGCCTGGCCGTGCTCGAGGACGCCCGGGTCCGGTTCCGCAAGATGATGACCGACCACATGCTGGTCCGGATGCTGAGCTCCAGCCTGGTCGAGCGGCTGGGGGACACGGTCGC
>JAESFN010000588.1_pt1 | contig 29421 bp, 17 predicted proteins | sample 9269411 | NCBI WGS metagenome assembly JAESFN01 (sample SAMN14505399, study PRJNA617100) | algae metagenome | isolation source: Iphinoe sp. HA4291-MV1 and co-occurring heterotrophs from trail next to... | place: USA: Maunawili Falls, Hawaii | collected 2009-07-25
CGGCACAGATCTGGCGAAAACGTGGAATTCGCGAGCTAGGCTTTTCCTGGCGGCCGACTCTCGCCGCCTGGTCATGCAACTCCCACCGTAGCGAGCCTTCCACATGGTCGCCCGAATCCTGGCTGCCGTCAGCGTCGTCCTTCTTTCCGTGCAAATCGGTTTGGCCTGCACGGGCGTCACCCTCGAGGCGAAGGACGGCACGGTCATCAGTGCCCGCTCGCTCGAATTCGGGCTCGAGCTCGATCCGGCCATCCTGTTCGTCCCCCGCGGATTCAAGCTGACGGCCGACCTGGGCGAAGACAAGCAGGGCGCCACCTGGACATCGCGCTATGCCTGTTTGGGCATGAACGTGTTCGGTCAGCCGCTGTTTGCCGAAGGCCTGAACGAAGCCGGCTTGGGCTGCGGCGCGTTCTACTTGCCGGGCTACGCGGAATTCGCCGCGCCCTCGGCCGCGAACGCCGAGCGGTCGATCCTTTCGGTGCATGTGGTCTCGTGGATCTTGGGCAACTGCGCCACCGTGGCCGAGACCAAACAGCGCATTCAAGAGATCGATGTCGTCAGCGGCAAGTTGACGCAGATTCCGGTCGAGATGCCGCTGCACTATCGCGTGACCGATGCGACCGGCGCCGCGATCGTGATCGAATACACCAAGGGCGGCACGCTCAAGGTGCATGACGCTCCCTTCGGCATCATCACCAACTCGCCCACCTACGATTGGCACATGACCAATCTGAGCAACTACACGAGCTTGCAAGCGGCCGACGTGCCCACGCTCGAGATCCAGGGGCAATCGATTCGCGAAGCGGGCATCGGTTCGGGCCTGCTGGGCATCCCCGGCGACTACTCGCCGGCATCGCGATTCGTTCGCGCGACAGTGCTGCAAGCCTTCTCGACTCAACCGGCCGACGCCAAGGCGGCGGTGAACCTGGCCCTGCACTTGCTCAACAACGTAGACATTCCGGTCGGTCCGGCGAGCGAGCAGATCAAGGGCCAGACGCACTATGATCGCACCGAATGGGTGTCGATCTCCGATCTGACGCATCGTGCATTCTATTTCCGCACCTACGACAACCAGCAGCTTCGCCGAGTGGCACTCGACTCGTTCGACTTCGAGGCCAAGAACGTCACCACGATCCCGCTCGGTCCGGCGCCGTGGTATCAAGAGGTCAACGGACCGCGCACCGCCGCCAAGTAAACGCTGCTGCGGTTGAGTCAGCATTTCAGAAGGGCGGCCGGCCCATGAGTTGGCCGCCCTTTTTCGTTTTCGTTGCTTGCGTCATCGGGCCATAGAGCTTCGTACGCGAAGCGATTCAGCGCTGCCTGAACAAAACGAAATTCGTGCAATTCCCCGACGATCTGGCTAAACTGGTGGCGAGTCTTCGCGATCATCAGTCGTCTTTCTTTTGGGCATGCAATGAGGCACGTTGGACGTGGCCGCGCCGGGCGAGGCCGGCAACTCGGGGCAGAGCTTCTCGAATCCCGTTGGGCATTCAACGTCGCTCCCAGCGGAGTGACGCTCGATCCAGGGATCGTGCCCGAGAATTCGGAACTGCTGTCCCTGGTCGGGCAATTGAAGGTCAGCGATCCCGATGCGGGGGACACACACCGCTTCATCCTGCTCGATTCGGCCGGCGGGCGATTCACGCTCGATGGCGACAAGGTCGTGGTGGCCACGGGACCTGAGCTCGACTTCGAAACGTCTCCCTTGCTGTCGATCACCGTGCGCGCGATCGACGCCGGCGGGCTCGCGGTTGACGCAACGTTGCCGATTTTGGTGACCGACCTCAATGAGCCTCCCACCGACATCGAGCTCGATCCCCGTCAGGTGTTCGAAGACTCTGGCGTGGGGTTCGTAGTTGGACAGCTCAGTTCGGCCGACCCCGATGCCGGGGATTCGTTTACGTACGCGCTCGTCGATTCGGCAGACGGTCGCTTTGCGATCCAAGCGGGCCAGGTTGTGTTCGCGGGGGGAGCGGGACTGGACTATGAAGCGCTCACGAGTCACGTCGTGCGCATCAAAGCGACCGATGCAGGCGGCTTGTCGTTCGAGAAAGATCTCGAAATCGAAGTCACCAACGTCAATGAGCCACCTACGGATCTAAAACTGTCGAACCTCGTACTGCCGGAGAATTCACCGGCAGGCACGGTGGTAGGTTTGCTTTCCGCCAGCGACGTGGACTACGACGCCGCGGGGCTCGTACTGCTCACCTCGCCAGACGGTTCCGCTTGGCTGGCCAATCTGGGGCCCGAGGCCGTTTCGTTCGACGCTTATCAACTCGAGTCGGCGCAGGGTAAGCTCTCGCCCACGGGTTGGCGAAGTCTGGCGGATTGGGCGGGGAGCAACGCGGCCGAGGCGCTTTCGGTGCTTGGCCCCGGGGACACGGAAATGGCGGCTGGCTGGGAAGAAGCCGGCCTGTTCCCCGAGTTTCTCGGGGAGTTCAACGTTGCGGCGACGGCCGAACTCGCGTCGAACGAGGTCGTGTCGCTCGGAAAGCCACTGCTGGCTGGCGCGCTCGCCGATGTGCGGCTCACCTATCGCGAAACGGGAGCCAACGCCGGAATTCGCACGGCCCCCGTGCTCGACCAGCGACCACTGACATTCGAGCTCGTGGGGGGCGATGGTCGTTTCGAGGTCGTTGGCAACCAACTCAGGGTCGCGGCGAACGCCAAACTCGATTTCGAAACGGGTTCGAAACTGCCCATTCGAGTTCGAGTCGTCGATGAAGGGAACCTCAGCGTCGAAATGGGCCTCGTTGTTTCGCTCACCAACGTTAACGAGACGCCTGTCGTCGCCGCGCCCGTCCCGACGATCGTTGTCACGGGCGGATCATTGGCCTTGCCAGGCTTCAAGGTGAGCGACCCCGACATCGTGCGCTCGGCCGGCGATCAGGCTCAATACCGCTTCGCTCTCTCGTCGGATCGCGGGACTTTGTCGCTCGGTTCGTGGGTGGGTCTCGAGATTGTCGAGGGCGCCAATGGCTCGTCGGCGCTGACGATCGTCGGATCGCTGAACGCCCTCAATGCCGCCTTGGCGACTCTCACATATCAAGCGCCCCTCGACTATGTCGGCCCGATTGAAATCACCCTCGAGGCCAACGACCAAGGCTACACGGGGGCGGGAATCGCACTGACCGGGATCGGCACGGTCGAACTCACGGTCAACGCTCCGCCGGCCGCCACCGGCCTCGTTCCCAATGCCGACTTCGATGGCGATGGCGACATCGACCTCACCGACTTCGGCCTGCTGAAGGCCAACTTCGGCGCGAGCACGCCCCGGGCGCCGGGAGACGCCGATCACAACGGCAAGGTCGATCTCACCGACTTCGGCGTGCTCAAGGCAAGCTTCGGCCGTTTGTCGACTCAGGATGACGACGTACTGCTCGCCCTGGCCATCGATCAAGCAACGCGACCGCTCAAATAGGCTTCGCACATATGATTCTCGTGAAATTGGATCTTCGCTCGATGTCGATTTCTTGCTCGATGCGTTGCCTTGGAGCGATGATCGTGGCGCTCGGCTGCGCAAGTTGGGGCGCGTCGCCGGCGCGTGCCGGCTGGGTCACCAGCATTGAGGCAAGCAATCCGCTGAATTGGTTTCCGTTCGAAGAGACTTCCGGGGGCACGTTCGCCGATCATGGCCGTGAGCCGCTCGTCGGCGTGGCCGATCCGGGCGCCGAAAGTCCGGTCGTCAATGTCCCGGGCTTGGTCGGCAAAGCGGTGGAGTTCAACGGCCTGAACGATCGGATCGTGCTCAACGGCAATCCGGTGAGCGGCGACTGGACCGCGGAGTTCATTGTCAAGCGAACGACCTCGTCGCCCACCTCCGCAAAACTCCTGCGCGGAGCGCCGTTCGAATTGCCGGGCTCCTCGCTCGACCTCGAACAATTCAACGGCACCAAGCAAGTTGGCTATACAGAATTTGGCGCCAAGAACCATGTGTTCGAGCCGGGTTACTCCACGCCGGCCGATGCCTTTGTGCATCTGGTATATCAGCGCATTGGCGACCAAATGAAGCTCTACGTAGATGGCCAACTCGAAGGCACCGGAAAGAAGACGGTCGACATGCCACGGTTTCAGTTGGGCGACAACACCAACGAATCGATTCTGGCCGTGCTCGACGAAATGGTGCTCTACGATCGCGCGCTTTCCAAAGCTGAAATCAACACTCACTTCCGCGCAACCTCGGAACCCGACACGTTGCTCGGCGACACCAACGGCGATCAGACCGTGGGCCTTGGCGACTTTGCCGTGCTGAAGGCGAACTTCGGCCGCACCTGGACCAGCTTCGGCGACGCCAATCTCGATGGCATCGTCGACGATAAGGACATCGCCGCGCTCAAAGTCGACTACGGTAAGCCCGTTGGCGGCGACAACGACTTGAACGGCGACGGCCGCGTTGACATCGGCGACTTCGTAACCCTTAAGCAAGGAATGGGGACGCGGCTGGGAGTAGCCATCGGCGATCTCAACGGGGACGGCGCCGTCAACATCTCCGACTTCGGCCTGCTCAAACAGCAATTCGGCGTAAACGGGGCAGCGGCCGTGCCAGAACCCGCCGCGTTGCTGACCGCGTTGCAAGCGGCCTTGCTTGCGGGTTTGATGGCGATGCGCCGCCGCTGGCCCCGTCGTTGACGACCGCCAAGCTATTGGTGAACCACGTCGCGCACGAACTTCACCTTCGGCTTCACGGCGCCCGGCATTGCCTCGGCCTTGAGATATTCGGCCACATAGCGCACCGGCTTGCCGTGTTCGGGGAGCTTGAAGTTGTCTCCCTTCTGCAGAATGGCGCGAGTTTCGGAGATGCCGCCGAAGTCGCGGCCGCCCGCCGGCTGGCAGGGGAACCAGTGCCCCTTGCCCTCTTCGTCTTCGAGATAGAACTCGGCGTAGCAGTGCCCCGGCACCCACACCGTGCGGGCCGGAATGTTGTTGGCCCGGCACATGGCGATAAACAGCGACGACAGTTCTTCGCAGTCGCCGTAGCCGTCGCGCAGCGCCTTGAGCGCGCCCTTGATCGGCCCGTTGCGATACTCAACCTTGTCTCGCGCGTGATCGTAGAGAGCTTCGACCTGCTCCCAAGCGCCCGTCTTGCCTTCGAGGGCTTCCTTGGCCGTGGCGCGGATCTTGCCGTTGCGCGATTCGATGAACGGGCTCGGACCCAGATACTGCCGCATCGAGCGGTCGAGCTTCTTGGGAATGCGATATTTCGAGGTGTCTTCGGGCGGCAAGATCTTGTGCCGCCGAATCTCGAAGGTCACGAGCGCGTGCGCCTCTTGGCCCGCCGCCAGCGCAGGCGCCTGGATCACCATCTGTTTCACGGTCGGGTTGAGCGGCGAGGGCTGCTTGAACTCGTAGCGCACACTGGGAGAAACGTCTTCGGCCACCAGCTTGACCTCTTGCTCGGGCCAGTCGATGGGAATCGCCAGCGTGCCGTACATCGAGCCGCAGGGGCCCTCGGCCGCTTCGACCCGCATGCCCATGGTCACGCGCTGCGTGGCCTGATCGCCGAGCTTGGTCGCGTCCTTGGGCGCATCCTCGAACTGGGCGTGGGCCGGGGCGGCGAGCACCAACGCGATCAGGCAGAACAACAGGACGCGCATCGCAAACTCGCTCCGGGCCGGCAGACGGGAAAGGCAGGCCGACAAACGCCGCGGCCACGTTCCCTTGGTGGCAACACCCTATTGTAATCGCCGCGGGCGGATCGGGGCAGCAAGTCTGTAGCGGTCAGCGAAAGTCTGCGGGCGGGCGGCACGGAACAATGCGGTTTCCAACGCTTGCAACGCGCCCCCGCGCCCCTTACGATCAGAGCGTTCTAGCGGCCCCCAAAAGGGTTGCGCCGCTTGGCCCCACCGTTCTTCCCCGGGTTTTGCCCGTCGCCCTCCGCTTTGTCGGTTTCGAGGAGCCCTGCATGAATTCCGTCCGTGGCAAGCTGTCGCTGATGATGTTCCTTCAGTACTTTGCCTGGGGATCATGGGGGGTGTCGGCGGGCGGCTACATGGGCGGAACGCTCAAGTTCTCGGCCGCCCAGATCGGCTGGGTCTACGCCACCACGGCGATCGCCGCGATGGTCTCGCCGCTGTTCGTGGGCTTTGTGGCCGACCGCTACTTCTCGACCGAGAAAATTCTGGCCACCCTGCACGGCGTGGGCGCGGTGCTCCTGTTCTTGGCCGCCAGGCAGACCGAGTTCGGCCCGCTGATGACGATCATGCAGGTTTATGCCCTGCTGTTCATGCCGACGCTGGCCCTCACCAACTCGATTTCGTTCCAGAACATTGGTAATCCGGAACGCGAGTTCCCGCAAATCCGCGTCTGGGGCACCATTGGCTGGATCGCAGCCGGGTGGGTGGTCGGGTTCGGACTCGGCGAAGCGAAGGAAACGTTCTTCTACCTAGCGGCCGTGTCGTCGGCCGTGCTGGCGATCTACTGCTTGATGTTGCCCCACACGCCCCCCAAAGGCGCAACGAGCGGCGGCGATGTGCTCGGCGTCGAGGCGGTGCGGCTGCTCAAGGAGCCGTCGTTCGCGGTGTTCGTCGTCGTGTCATTGCTCATCTGCATTCCGCTGGCCTTCTACTACACGTTCGCCAACAGCTTTTTGGTGCAAATCAAGGGCGACTTCCCCACGTTCTTCCAGTACCCCACGGCGCTGCAGACCATTGGGCAGATCTCCGAGATCTTCTTCATGGCGGCCATGCCCTGGTTCATCGTGCGGCTGGGCGTAAAGTACATGCTGCTGGTCGGCATGTTCGCCTGGGCGGTGCGCTACGTGTTCTTCTCCACGCTGAGCTTCCCGCTCGTGATGGTGGGCCTGATCCTGCACGGCGTCTGCTACGACTTCTTCTTCGTGGCCAGCCAGATCTATGTCGACGCCAAGGCCCCGCGCGATCTGCGGTCCAGCGCCCAGAGCTTTATCGCCTTCGTCACGCTCGGCGTGGGCATGTTCCTCGGATCGCAGATCAATCCGCTGATCGTGGAACGTTATAAGCAGACCGCGACCGGCCCGGACGGCGCTGCCCTGTACGATTGGGACCGCATTTGGCTGTGGCCCGCCGCCATGGCCGTGGGCACCGCCGTGATGTTCTGGATCGGCTTCCACGACAAGATGGCTAGCCAAAAGAACGCTGCGGCGGGCGAGGCGACGGCTTAGGTCGGCCCGCCACAATTGCGGAAGTTCCCCCCACGTCATCGACGAGGGGCTAATCACACGGCGGGTGCCCGGGGTCGAGCCCAAAGGCGAGCCCCCGGAACTGCTATGCCGCCGTTTGCGGGCCCAAACTAGATTACGCGCTGCGAGAAGAGCGCCGCGGCTCCTCGGAGTCGTCGACATCATCGTCGTCCGATTCCTCGTCCCAGTCGTCGGCTTCGCCCGTCTCGTCGAGATCTGACTCTTCCTCGTCAGCGTCGTCTTCAGCTTCTTCCCAAGGAACGCTGGCAGCCTTGCGCGCCTGGGGAGCGGCGGCGGGCGCCGGCAACGAGAGCTTGGAGCCGCCGCGTTTGCCGCCGGAGCCCCCTTCGGCTTCGGCCTGCTTCTCTTCCCACTGCTCGACGGTGAGCAATACCTCGCGGGCTTGCGAGCCGGCGTATTGGCCCACGAAGCCGTCTTCGGCCATGAAGTCGATCAAGCGGGCTGCGCGGCCGTAGCCAATGCCCAGTGACCGCTGCAGCAATGAAACGCTGCCGCGCCCTTCGCGGACCACCACGTCGATCGCTTGCTGGTACAGCTCGTCGCGGCTCTTCCACTGGTCGCCGCCCCCTTCGCCCGCGGCCGGCGTCTTGAGTTGCACGAGCTCCTTCACGAACTGCGGCTCGGTGGTGGCCACGAAGTCGACCACGCGGTTGATCTCTTCGTCGCTCACATAGGTGCCTTGGCCGCGGAGCAGCGTGCTCGTGCCTGGCCAGAGGAACAGCATGTCGCCGTTGCCGAGCAACTTGTCGGCCCCCATTTCATCGAGCACCACGCGGCTGTCCGTGCGGCTGGCGACTTGGAAGGCGATGCGGGCAGGCAAGTTCGACTTGATCAAGCCGGTGATCACGTCGACGGTCGGCTTCTGAGTAGCAAGAACCAGGTGAATGCCGACGGCACGGCTTTTTTGGGCGAGGCGAATGATGTGGTGCTCCACTTCCTTGGGTGAGGTCATCATCAGGTCGGCCATTTCGTCGGCCACGATCACGATGTACGGCAGGTGCAGCGGAATCTGGCTCCGCTCCTCGTCGTTCTCAGGCTCCAGGCGCTCCATCAGCTCTTCTTCGCCAAGCTGGTTGTAGGAGCCGATGTGACGCACGCCGGCACGGGCCAGCAGCGCGTAACGCTCTTCCATCTTCTCGACGGCCCAGGCCAAGATCGCCTCGGCCTTGCGCATGTCGGTGACGACGGGGTGCATCAGGTGCGGCAGCCGCTTATACGGCGTCAGCTCGACCATCTTCGGGTCGATGAGCAGCATCTTCACTTCGTCGGGCCGCCGGCTCATGATCATCGACACGATCAGCGTGTTGAGACACACGCTCTTGCCCGTGCCCGTGCGGCCGGCGATGAGCAAATGGGGCAGGGTGGTGAGGTCGACCACCATCGGGTTGCCGGCTACGTCCTTGCCCAGATAGATGGGGATGCGGGCTTGCCGCTGCTTGGCGGTGACGGCCTCCATCACCTCGCGAATGCGCACCATCTGCCGCTCGTGGTTGGGCACTTCGATGCCCACCGTGTTCTTGCCGGGGATCGGCGCCACGATGCGGACGCTGGGCACTCGCAGGGCGATCGCCAGATCGTCGGCCAGGCTGGTGATCTTGCTGAGCCGCAGGCCGGCCTCGAGCTCGACCTCGTATTGCGAAATGACCGGACCGGTTTCGATCTCGACGACACGGACCTGGAAACCAAAGCTCTCGAAGGTCTTTTCGAGCACCTTGGCGTTCTTGCGGACTTCCTTTTCGTAGTCTTCGCTTTCGATGAACTCGCCCGGCTCGAGCAACTCGATGGGGGGCAGTTCGTAGTCTGCGCTGCCATCGTTCTGGCTGGCCGCATCAAGCTCGTCCATCACGCGGTCGCGGTCGGTCTGACCGGGCCGCTTGATGCGCAACGACGAGGGCACATCTTCGGCTTCTGCCTCTTCCTCAACGTCCGCGTCGGCAGATGCAGCAGCAGTCGCGGCGGTAGCGGCCAAAGTCGTCGGAATTGGCAGCGTGGAGGGGCCGCTGCCAGGCTTCAAATCCGTGGCGTTCTGCAGTGCGCCGCGGCGTGACTTGAGCCGCGGCCCGGCCAGGCCGTCCGCGTCAGGGCTGTCCATCAGGTCGCTGCGTTTCCCGCCCAAGGAAAGCGCGCCACCGCGACCGGCCGCCACGCGGCGGCCGACCGAGATCAGTTGCCGGCTGGGCGTCTTTACGAGCCATCCGGCGCCGGTGACCAGCACCAGATCGGTGCAAAGCAGCAGGCCGGCCGCGAGCACGCTGAGGGCCAGCACATAGCTGCCGAGCAGGGCGAAGTTCGCTTCCAACAGGCCGCGGGCGGCCGCGCCCAAATATCCGCCAGCGCCAATCGCCGGGCCAGGCGACAAGCTCAGCGGCGCGAGCGCTGCCAGCGTCGTCAGGCCAATCAGCGACAAAGTCCAGCCGGTAGCGCGGCAAACCGGTTCACCCGGCTCGCGCTTCGTTACGATCAACCCCAGCAACACGCCCAGCGTGATCAGCAGATACCAAGCGCCCAGCCCGAGCGACTGAAACAGCAGGTTCGCGGCCACGGCGCCGGCGCGACCGCAAATGTTCGTCGGCTCGGCGTGAGCCGGAAACACGAGCGCCGTGGGCGGATCGGCCGGATCATAAGTGATCAGGGCCGGGCCCAGGAAGGCAATCAGACCCAGCAGGCCAAGGGCCAACAGGGAGTTTTGCAGGCGGGGGTGGGTTTGCATCCAGGCAGGTGGAGTAGGCCAGCGGAATCGCCGACCGCACAACGCGGCCGATCGACCGTGGGCGCTCCATGCCCGAACAGACCTTGTCCCTCAAGGAAAGTGTATGCGCGTAAAAGCTGCCTCTGGGCGACAAGTGGGCTCCGGTGAGGCGAAAAAACAACACGGGTGGTGCGGTGGCGCCGGTTGGGGCGACCTGGCAGGTGCGCGGTGAAGGTCTCGATCACAGTCGCTTCCCCGATTTGGAGGCTCCGGGCGCACGCGCGTTCAAGGTCTGGCGGATTAGGGAATGCCCCCAGTTCCCACTAGGTCGAGCCCCCCCTTTTGACGAATGGGGGCCGTGGACTCCCTAGTAAGCGACTGGTGCGGCCGTGGGGTTGGCGTCGATCTAACCTTTGCTGGCCGTGCGAACAGAGTTAAGATGGGGCAAAAGGGCCGGCAGATTTACCCCAAGCGGCAAGGTTTACCAAGCCGGCTTGGGATCGTGCCTCCAGCCTTTCCGGAACGCGGCTCGCATGAAGTTCTTCGCCTTTCACCTGATGCCCTGGGACCGGCTGCCCGACGACTTCGAGCAGCGCTACCGCTCGGCCTGGACCTGGGTGCCCAATTCGCTCTACGACCCGGAGCACGGCCACGAGCTGTACAACCGGTTCCTCGACGAGTTGGTGCTGGCCGACGATCTCGGCTTCGACGGCGTGTGCGTGAATGAGCATCACCAGAACGCCTATGGCACGATGCCCAGCCCTAACCTGATGGGGGCCATTCTCGCCCGGCAGACCAAGCGGGTGAAGATTGCCGTGATCGGCAACGCCTTGCCGCTCTACAACCCGCCGACGCGGGTCGCCGAAGAGTTCGCCATGATCGACGTGATCAGCGGCGGCCGGCTGATCGCAGGCTTGGTCGTTGGCGGCGGACCCGAGTACTACAGCTTCAGCATGAATCCCACGCACGCCCGGAGCATGTACTCCGAGGCGCTCGACCTCGTGGTGCGGGCGTGGACCGAACCGGGGCCCTTCGAACATTACGGCGAGCACTGGAAGCTGCGGAATGTGAACCCTTGGCCGCGCCCGCTGCAGCAGCCGCATCCGCCGATCTGGGTGCCAGGGGCTGGCAGCGTGGAGACCATCGACCTGGTCGCCAAGCGCCGCTACAGCTACATGGGCATTCCGTACTTCCACCTCAGCGTGTTCCAGAAGAACTTCGACAGCTTCCGCCAAGCCTGTGAGAAGCACGGCTACACGGCCGACCCCGAGCAGATGGGCTGGCTGCTGCCGATCTACGTGGCCGAGACCGACGAGCAGGCCTGGGCCGAGTATGAAGAGCACCTGTGGTTCTTCGCCCGCAAGCTGCTCAAGGGGCTGACGATCATTCCGCCAGGCTACACGAGCCCGCGCAGCATGGCCCGCATCAACAAGTCCATGTCGCAGTTCATGGGGAATGTGACGACGCGCGAGGAGATTGAAGCAGGCGGCTACGCTGTGGTCGGCAGCCCTGCCACCGTGCGGCAGAAGCTGAGCGAATACGTGCATACGCTCGGGGTGGGCAACCTGCTTGGGTTGTTCCAGCTTGGCACGCTACCTGCTGACCTAACCAAGAAAAACATGACCCTGTTCGCCCAAGAGGTTCTGCCTGCCTTGCGGCGAGAATTCGAAACGGCCGGCAATGGCCAATTGGCTGCAACCGGCGGTTGATGCAGGAAGCGCGGTCTGATCGTCAGACTATCTGAACTGGCACAAGGAGCGTGCCCCCCGGGTCCACGAGAACACATGAAACCCAGCACTTCCTTTCTAGACATCGCCGGCAAGAAGACTCAGCTCACGCGGGGTGGCGACGGCCCCCCGCTGCTGTACTTGCACAGCGCCGGAGGAGAAACGGAGTGGATGCCGTTTCACGAGGCCCTGGCCAAGCATTTCACCGTCTACTTGCCGGCTCACCCGGGCTTCGCTTTGTCGGAAGGGCTGAGCGCCGTTCGCGACATCTACGACTACGCCTGGCACTATGTCGACCTGCTGGCGGCCCTCGACCTGGGGCCCGTGCCCGTGGTTGGCTTTTCGCTGGGCGGCTGGACGGCCCTCGAACTGGCCGTGCTGCGCCCCGAGCTCATCTCGCGCATGGTGCTCGTGGCGCCCGCCGGACTGCGGCTCGAAGAAGCGCCGATGGGGGATGTGTTCGACGAAGACCTCGACGAAAAGCGGGCGATGATCTTCTACGATCCCAACGGGCCGCTCGTGAACCTGGCCATGCCGACCTCGTATCACGACGAGCGGATCTTGATGTGGCTCAAGGCCCGCGAGGCGACCGCCCGTGTGGGCTGGAACCCGTATTTGCATAATCCGCGGCTGGTGCCGCATCTGCGCCGCGTTCCTTGCCCCACGCGGATCTTGTGGGGGCGCGAGGATCGGCTCATTCCCCTGGCGCACGGCGAGCGGTACGCTGAACTGTTGCCTAACGCCGAGCTGCAAGTGTTCGAGCGCTGCGGGCACATGCTTCCTTTCGAATTCCCCGACAAGTTCAGCGCCTCCGTCCACGAGTTCGTTGCTAGCGAGCCGGTCGGGGTGCGCTAAGCAACTCCGAGTGCCATGATTGCCGACTCGCAACTCGAGGCCGCCACTCCAGGCGTTCTGCCGCTCGCACCGCTTCGCCTGGGTTCGGTAGAAGTCGGCTTCCCCGTCGTCCAAGCCGCACTCAGCGGCTATAGCGACTGGCCCATGCGCTTGATCGCGCGCCGCCTGGGCGCTTCGTACGCCCTGTGCGAAGTGATGCTCGACATCTTCGTGGCGCAGATCAATCAGCGGCACAAGAACCGGCGCTACTTGTGGGTAACGGACGACGAGCAGCCCGTGGGCGGCCAGCTCATGGGCGCTAACCCTGAAGACTTTGGCCCGGCCGCGGTTCGCTTGGTCGAAGCCGGCTTTCGCGTGGTCGACATCAACTTTGGCTGTCCGGTAAAGAAGGTGCTGGGGCGCTGCCGGGGCGGCTACTTGTTGGGACAGGTGCAAACGGCGCTCGAGATCGTTTCGCGGGTGCGCGAGGCCGTGCCGGAGCATGTGCCGGTGACGGTGAAGATGCGCCGCGGCCTCGACGACTCGCAGCAAAGCCGCGACAACTTCTTCGCCATCTTCGACGGCGTATTCGCCCGCGGAGCGTCCGCCGTGACGTTGCACGGCCGCACCGTGCAACAGCGCTACGTCGGCCCCAGCCGCTGGTCGTTCCTCGCGGAAGTGAAGAAGCATGCGCCCGAGCGAACGGTGCTCGGCAGCGGCGACTTGTTCACGGCCCAGTCGTGCCTGGACATGATGCGCGAGACGGGCGTGAACGGCGTGACCGTGGCGCGTGGAGCGATCGGCAACCCGTGGATCTTTGCCCAAGCGCGGGCACTGGCTGCCGGCGAGCCGCTGCCGGCGCCGCCGTCGGTGCATGAGCAGCGCGAGGTGATCCGCGAGCACTTCCGCCTGGCCGAAGAGGTGTATGGCCCGCAGCACTGCGGCCGGCAGATGCGCAAGTTCGGCATCAAGTACTCGCGGCTTCATCCGCAGCCGCAAGAAGTGCGCGACGCCTTCATCGCGGTGAAGGAGCCGGCCGACTGGGCCACGGCCTTCGACCGCTGGTACGCCGACGACCTGCCGGGTCGCTATCCGCCGGCCGGGCCGGAGGATGAATCGGAAGAGTGCGAGCCGGGTTAGCCGGCCAACAACTCCGCCAAGTGCAGCACCTTGATCGGTTTGCCCAGCCGTCGCAGGCGGCCGCCGAGGTTCATTAGGCAGCCGGTGTCGGTGGAGACCACCGTGTCGGCGCCGCAGGCGTCGAGGCAGCGGACTTTGTCGTCTACGATCGCGGTCGAGATGTTGGGATAGCGCACGGCGAACGAGCCGCCGAACCCGCAGCATTGATCCTGGCGGGCGAGGGGCACGACCGTGAGCCCGGCGACGTGCGCGAGCAGCGTGTCGACCTCGCTCTGCTGACCGAGCATTCGCAGGTGGCAGGCCGAGTGATAGGCCACCTGCCCTTCATACCGCGCGCCCACGTCGGTGACGCCGAGCCGATTCACCAGCAGATCGCTGAGCTCATAGGTGCGTTCGGCGAGTGCCCGCGCCTTGGGCCCCCACACCGGATCAGCGGCTAGCAGCTCGGGATACTCGACCTTAACCATCGCCGCGCACGAGCCGGAAGGCGTGACCACCGGATCAGCGGCCGAAAAAGCCGCGATCGTGTGCTTGGCCTGCTCGCGAGCCAGGTCAGCAAAGCCGGAGTTGTACAGCGGCTGGCCGCAGCAGGTCTGCGCCTCAGGAAAGGTCACCTCGTGCCCCAACCGCCGCAACAACCGAACCGTCGCCTGCCCCACGCCAGGCCGGAGAACGTCGGCCAGGCAGGTGATCATGAGTTGAAAGGTCATGCGAGGTTGCCCGTCCAGGCACGCGTTGTTACCACCGCAGCGGCGACTGCCAGGCTTCCTTCAGTTCAGCCAGCCCGGCGTCGACTCGCGTCGCGCCGCCGCTCCCGTGAATGACCACGCGCCCGTCGGACGTCACCGTGCCGATCTGGGCATGCGGCAGCTCGCCCATGATCGTCTTGAAGCTCAGCGCGGCGTCCGCCGGCACTTCGCACAAGAAGCGCGTGTTCGACTCGGAGAAGAGCAGCGCCGTGTCGAGTTCGTCCGTCGCAAGTCCGCCCAGGTCGTGCGGAACATTCGCCAACTCGAGCTGCGCCCCGAGGCCGCCGGCGAAGGCCATTTCGGCCGCGGCTACTGCCAGGCCGCCTTCGCTCAGGTCATGGCAGGCGCGCACCAAGCCGGCGTCGATCGCCGTGTGAATGGCGAGGAACGTGCGGCGAGCGCGCTCGGCGTCGACCGTGGGCACTTGTCCACCCGACCAACCTTCGACCAGGCCCAGATGCGAGCCGCCGAGTTCGTTCTTCGTCAGGCCGACCAAGAACAGCAGGTTGCCGGGCTTCTTCAGATCCATGGTCACGCAGCGCGAGACATCGGCCACTTGCCCGAGGGCGCTGATCAGCAGCGTGGGCGGAATCGCGATCGAAACCGTGCGGCCATCGGCGTCGGGATAGCGGAATTCGTTGTTCAGGCTGTCCTTGCCGGAGATGAACGGCGTGCCTAGGGCGATCGCCAGGTCGTAGCAGGCGAGCGCCGCGCGGACCAGCGAGCCCAGCGTTTCCGGTCGCGAGCAATCGCCCCAACAGAAGTTGTCGAGAATGGCGATCTTCCGCGGATCGGCCCCCACGGCCACGCAATTCCGCACCGCCTCGTCGATGGCGCTCGTGGCCATGTGATAGGTGTCGTAGTCGCCATAGTGCGGGTTCATGCCGCAGGAGACGACGAGCCCGCGCCGCGAGCCGAGCAGCGGCCGCACCACGGAGGCGTCGCCGGGGCCGTCGTTCGTCACGCCCACGAGCGGCTTGATCACGCTGCCGCCCTGCACCTCGTGATCGTATTGCCGAATCACCCATTCCTTGCTCGCCACGTTGAGCGAACCGAGGATGCGGAGGAGGGCGCTCGTAGGGTCCGCTGTGCGGACCAATGGCTCAACCGTAGGCAACGACTCCACCGTGGGTGCGTTGGTCCGCACGGCGGACCCTACATACGTTGCCTGGCGAACGATGGGTGGCCGGCCTTCGTGCAGGAACGCCATGCTCAGGTCGGCGACCTGCTGACCTTGGTACTCGAGCTTGAGCCGCCCGGTAGGCTCGAACACGCCGATGGCGGTCGCCTCGACCCCTTCCGACGCGCACAGCGAGTGGAACTCGGGCCACTTGCCCTCCGGCACCGCCAGCACCATGCGCTCTTGCGCCTCGGAGATCCACAGCTCCGTGTAGCTCAGGCCGGCGTACTTGCTCGGCGCCTTCTCGAGCTGCACGACCGCGCCAATCTCCTCGCCCATCTCGCCGACGGCGCTCGACAGGCCGCCTGCGCCGCAGTCGGTGATGGCGTTGTAAAGATTCTTGTCGCGGGCGGCCAGGATTACGTCGACGACCATCTTCTCGGTGATCGCGTTGCCGATCTGCACCGCGCCGCCAGAAAGGTCTTCGCTCTCGCTGGTGAGTTCGGCCGAGCTGAAGGTCGCGCCGTGGATGCCGTCGCGCCCGGTGCGGCCGCCGACGACCACGATCAAATCGCCCGGCTTTGGCTCCTTGAACGACTTGTCGCGGGGAATGATGCCTACGTTGCCGGCATACACGAGCGGATTGCCCAGGTAGCGCTCGTCGAAGTAGAGCGCGCCGTTGACCGTGGGAATGCCCATCCGGTTGCCGTAGTCGCGAACGCCGGAAACAACGCCCTTCATCACGCGCCGCGGATGCAGCACGCCGGGGGGCAGCGATTCGGGGGGCGTATCAGGCGGGGCGAAGCAAAAGACGTTCGTGTTGCACACCGGCTTCGCGCCCATGCCGGTACCGAGCGGATCGCGGATCACGCCCCCCAGCCCGGTGTTCGCGCCGCCGTAGGGTTCGAGCGCCGAGGGATGGTTGTGCGTCTCGACCTTAAAGACGACGTTGTACTCGTCGTCGAAGCGGATGATGCCGGCGTTGTCTTTGAACACGCTCACACACCAGTCGTCGGTCCCCAGCTCGCGGCGAATCTCCTGCGTGGCGGCGAAGATCGTTTCCTTGAGCATGTTCTCGAACCGCCGCTCTTGGCCATCGGGCCCGCGATAGGCGACTCGGCCTGCCAGCGTCTTGTGGCTGCAGTGCTCGCTCCAGGTTTGCGCCACCGTCTCGAGCTCAACATCGGTTGGCTCGCGCCCCAGGCCGCGGAAGTGCGCCTGGATCGTTTGCATCTCCTCGAGGCTCAAGTAGAGCTGTCCCTGCTTGCTGAGCCGCATCAGCCCGTCGTCGTCGAGCGAGCCGAGCGGCACATGCACCAGTTCGAAGCGATAGTCGCCGCCGACCGCCAGGCGATCGAACGGTAGCGGCCCCACGATCGCCTGCTCGATGGCGTCGTTGGCCAAAAGTTTGGAGCAAAGCTGCTTGAGCTGCGCTGGCGGCAACTCGGAGAGCCAGTATTTGCGGAGCGTGCGCACGGTCTGCGCCGGCACGCCCAACTCGGCGAGCGCAGCCTGCGCGCTCTGGGCCACGGGGTCCATCACGCCCGGCTTCGGCAACACATGCACGAGCTGCGGGCGGCCGTTGGGAGGCGTCGTCAGCGCGGCGTCTCCCACGGGGGCGATCACCGCCCGTTCGACCACGCCGTCGACCAGCAGTGCCCGCGCGGCGAGTTCCACCTGCGCGCGGTCGAGCGGCCCTTCGAGCAGATAGCCGTGGGCGACGGCGACCGAGATCGGGCCGGCGAGCCCTAAATCATGGGCCTCGGAAGCAATGCGTTCGGCCGCGCGATCGGTTTGGCCGGCGGCCGGATAGATGTCAACTTCCCAGAGCATCGAAGCCTTCGCTGAGTTCCCTGGCTTGCCAAGACTCGCGGGGCGATGCGACAACAGCGCGCTCCGCGAAACGAAGCCACGAGTCTAGCAAGTTCGGCCGCTGGGTTCATCTGGCTGCGTGCAGAGACCAATTGCGTCTAACGCAATCCCGAGGTCGGCGTGTAGCAAACTTGCGGCGGATTTCCCCCCCCGTCATTGACGGGGGGCTAAAGAGGGAAGACGACGCAATTGGCCCCCGGCGAGTCGCCGGGGGGAGAAGGATCGTTGTGGCGAAAGAGACGATCGAGTATCGGTTGAACTAGAGACCATTAATGCGAAAGGGGGCGGCCGTTATGAACGGCCGCCCCCAGCTTTATGCGCGTTTCAAATGCCCTATTCGATCATCCGCCGCAGCAGGATCGTCTGTTCCGCGTTGTGGTCTTCCCCGGGCTCGAAGGCCGTGGGTTGTGTGCGGTCGATGATGTAGAAGGCCCGGTGGCGGTTGATCTGCCCCGTGTCGGCGCCGAGTTCGGCGCCCAGCCAGTAACCGTCCGGATACGCGTCGACATTTGCGTTCGCGCTCGGCACCGGCTCCGCCTCGAAGTATCCCACTGTCAGCCAGACCGCGAACACGTTCGAACGCGTGGTCGTCGTGCTGCCCAGCTTGAGCGGCAATTGATAGCGGAAGTACGGGTTGCGCTGCGAGTTCCGGTACGGATGCTCGAGGTCGGCGCTATTGCGCGGAGACAGCCGCGGGTGGCCTTCCGACGCGAAGGGCCGGCTCGGCGTGCTCAGGGCGGTCGAGCGCAGCAGCGTCGACTCCACTCCGGGCCACAGGGCGCCCTGATGACTGGCGATGCCCAGGTGGGCGCCGGAATAGGAGCGGAACGGGTTGCTCGTATAGCTCGGCATGGGGCCGGTGGTCGTCTGGTTCGGGGCCGCCGGATCGTTCGACGCCTGCTGGGGCGCGAAGCCGCGACGGCTGAGCACCAGATCGTCGTAGGTCGCCCGCACCCAGGTGTCGGTGGCCGGGTTCCTGCCAGCGGTTGGAGCGCCCAGCAGGGCCCGCCAGGTCTCGAGGCTGAACACCGTGTTGATGTTGACCTTGCCGGGCTCGCGATAGCGAGAGAGCACGTTGAACGGCGGGCGGAGCCGCAACTCGTCGACCTTTCCGTTGCCCGGAGCGCTAGTGCTGCCGAACACGGAGCTTTCGAGAATCGTTTCCGTACCGGCGAAGCGGGAAGGCGCGTGTACGAATTCGAGCAGACGATGCATTTGCACCGGCCGGTCGTCTCCCGCGCCCTGCGACGAGTCGAGGAAGCCCATCAGGTGCCCAAACTCGGCCGGCTGATTGGCGCTCGCGGTGTAGGGGTTCACGTTCCCCGCCTGCCCGCGCACCGTGTGCTGCAGCAGCATCGAGGCCGGGTTGCCGCGCGGCACGAGCAACAGCTCCATGTGGCTGGTGAAGGGGCGATTGTTCCAAGGGAACCACGGGAAGGGCGCAGGCTGGCCCCCAACCTCGGGCTCGCCTTTATAGGGGGAAGTGCGCTGGCTTGGAGTACCATAGGTATGGTTCACGAAGCCAAAGGTTTGGCTCGATTTCCCACCGACTGGGCCCAGCGGATCGGTCAAGCTTCCGCCGGCCGGCGCCGTGGAGACCATTTGCCAAACATTGGGCATGTTGCCCATCGACATCAGGCCGCGCTGGCGAACGTTGTAGGGCTGGACCGGCGCTGGCGACTCTGCCCCCACTTCGTCAGGGTAGGCTGCGTCCTCATCACTGGAAAAGACCGCCAGGTCGATGATCATGCTATCGACCGTGATGTACGGATTGGTCAGTTGATCGAACGGGATCAGAGGATTCGCCAGGCGTTGCAGACAGACGCGGCGCGCGGGCGTTGATCCCTGATTCGAAAGGGGAGTATTCACCTCTTCGTTCAGAAGCTCGTTGTCGAAATCGAGTGCCACATCATCTGGCCCTCCGGCATAGGGCGCGTTGTCGTCGGCGTTCTCAGGGCCTTTCATCTTATAGCCATCGTGGGGCTCGCTGATGCTGAAGCGGAGCTTTTCGCTGGGCGAAAGGATGTTGACCGCACCTCCGCTCAACATCACCGGCGCAATCAAGACCGGCAGCACCGGCTTTCCGCCCGTGAAAGAGGTCAGGCCGCCCTTGCCCGAAACGCTCCCGGCGGCAAGGAACTCGAGATGGGGCGCATCGTTATCGCCCACGCGTTCGCCGACGAAGATTTTGGTCGTCGCGGGAGCGGTCGGCTGCGAGCTCGGCGCAACCACGGCGTAGTGCCCAGGCAGTAGAAACATTTGGTCTGGCCGGCTGGCCAGGAAGAAACGCCGCGTAGTGCCCTGTACATCGTCGATCACCTGCGGCTTGTAATTCACGAAGTAGGCGACTCGCTCGATTTCCGACGGCATCAAGAACAGGCTCGCGTGGGCTTGACTGATACGCGAGGCCGCCTTGGTGGGGATCGCCAACCGCCACACGGGCGCCACGGTTGTTTTAGCCAGCCCAGTGTCTGCGAAGGCAGCCAGATTGAGCGCCGTATTGTTCTTGGCGCCGTCTTGCAACAGGTCGGCTTCGCGATTGACCCCTTGCGGCGTGTACAGATCCCGCGAAGGCGCGTCGCTGGGCGCCTGCGGGTTGTAGAGCTCGATGATCAGATTTCCTTGGGGCCGAGCGACCTGATCGATCGTAGTATCTTCGTCGCTGGGATCGCTGCCGCCGACTCGCCCACGGTGAGCCGTATCATCCTTCGTGCGCCGGTTGTGGAACGCCAGCGTTTCGGTGATCAGCAGCTCCGGCCGTTCGCAGCCCCACACCTCGTTGCGGCGTTCGCGGAGCACGCCTGAATTCACGTTGAGTTGGTCGGGACGGCCGTCGACATCCCAGGGGTGCCCATCGCCGTTCTCGTCGGTGAACGGCAGCGGGTCGTACTCGAAGTACGTCATGATGCTGTCGCGGTCGCAGAAGTCGACCACGTTCACCGCCCACTGGGCAAGCGCCCGCGCCGTGCGCAACTTCACGTCGCCAACCGCGGTGTTCGGCGAGGGCGCCGGCAGTTGCGGAGTGTTGCCCGCGTTGGCCCCGATGCCATCGCACACGAGCATCGCCAGCACATACAGTTGCCGGGCATAGATTTGCCGGGCGTACTGCCGCTGATCGAGACCGTTGATCTTGGCGTTCGGCGCGAGCGTCTGACCGTTGTTGTGAATGAAGTACGGATTCGGCTGGTTGGGGTTCGTCGAGGGCACTCGGTCGTTGTCGAGCTCAGTCGGGATCGGCTCATCGACCACGCCATTGCCGTTGCTGTCGATGCCGTCTCCGAAGGGCCGATTCAGGTTGAACTTCTGCCCCAAAAGCATCTCAGGCGAGAAGTAGAAGCGAATCGCAACGGCGACCTGACTCAAATTGAACTGTGCGCCGGCGGTCGCCTGCATCCGCGCTTTGAGCAGGTCGATGACGGACAGCGCCTGCTTGCCGGGCAACGCGCCGGCCAACTCGGGCACCGTTTGCACGCTCGGAGACGGCAGATCCCAACTGTCGGTCGTCACCAGCTTGCGGGCGGCCGCGGGAACTCGCCCCGTGCCATAGAAGGAGTTGAAAGCCAGTTGCGCGATCCGCGAAGGAAGCGCGGCCGCGTCGCGGTCTTGATAGCGGAGCAGGTGCTCGAGCTCGTACACGGTGAACGGCGCATCGAGCGGGGCGCTCCACGAGCCCGTGGTTGCCAAGCCGGCCGACGCGCGCGCCGCCGGCCGCGAGAGATCGAACTGATACGGGTTGTTCCGCGTGATGCCATAGACCATGGGAGAATCCCAGTGCGGGCGGCCAAGGAAATTCCATCCGCCGGCGCCGCGGTATTGCGGATGGCCGCGATAGTCCAGGCCCACGAAGCCCACGCCCCACATGTCGGGCACGGTGCCGTACGACGAAGCGTCGCTGGCGAAATCGGCGAAGCAGTAGTCGGCGTTCGTGGTGGGATTGCGATGCGGGTAGTGGCCCCACTTGGCCGCGCGCAACAGCGCGCCCACGCCCGCCAGGCCCGCCTGCGGCCCCTGCTGCCCAGGAGGGCCGACGCGCCACGATTGATCGTTGTCCGACATCTCGCCGTACCGCCCCGGCAACCGCTGCGGACCCGTCACCGTGGGATTCTCGGGCGAGGCGCCCTGCAGCAGCCGGCGGTATTCGGCCGGATTCGAGAACAACACGCTCAGATTGACATCCGCCGGGCCGAAGCCCAGGCCGAACAGGGTGATCATCTGCGCGACCGCGGCGCCGCGGGGAAAATTTGCATTGTTATCCGCCACGATCGACTCGCTGGCGTTCTGTTCACTCGCCAGCAAATGCCCAAAGCTTCCGTGCGCGTTCAGGTTCAGCCGGCCGTCGAGATCAGTGCAGAGAATGGCGACGAGCGGCTTATAGAGCCGGCCGTCGGGCCCCGTTTGCACGGGATACCCAGGGTCGATCCACACGCTGTCGGTCAACCCGTCGCCGTCGTTGTCGACATCCCAGGGGGGCGCCAAGGGCTGGGGGTTGGCGGGGTTCGAGTTGTCGACGCGAGTGTTCCAGGTGGGATCAGCTTCGTACCGCGGATTCATCGCGTGAAACCGTGGCGACTGCTGAACGGGCCGGAACGAAACACGCCGCGCGATCGCCTTGAGGTTGTCGGCCGCCTCGCGGTTGAGGAACACCGTGGGGGTAACGTTGAGCCGTTCCGCCCAGTAGTTGATCAGATCGGGCCGATGGTACGACGGCACCGGCACGTAGCTGCCGGAAAGCGGGGTGGGCGTTCTCTCGTGCAGCGACGAGGCCCCCGCCTGGTTGCCCGGCGTGGGCACCTGCATCGCGAGAAACATGTTGTGGTGATCGACGGCGTCGTAACCTTCGTCGTTGAGCGAGAGCGACATCGGGTCCGTCGAGCTGTTGATGACGCTCAACAGGGCCGCTTCGTACTGCCGGTAGTCGTTTGGCGTGTATTTGGGCAGCAAAACCTGCGGGAGAGTGACCGTTTGGTTCTGATAATCGAGCAGGCCGGTGGTCGGGTTATAGCCCAGCCCGGTGCCGTTGTTCGGCCGGCCGTTGATGATGAACCGCGGGACCGCATCGGTCGACGAGACGGCCGCGACCGCCGAATCGCGGTCGAACGACTGCACGTACAGGTGAGCGGGCTGGCCGCCGGCGGCCGGATGGTATTCGAGGATGCGCGTGCTGCGCCCGGCCGCGGGACCGGTGGTGAAGGTCAGGATCGCGCCGCCGTAGTAGCTGGGCAGCGGGCTCAGCTCGCGGCGGTTGCGGGGAATTCCGGGGCGCTCGTCGGGCTGAATCGTGAGATCGTAGATCTGATTGCCCGTGCCGAGCAGCGGCTGCACCGTGCTCCAGTCGCTCACGAGTCTGCCGAACACGTGGTCGTTGCCGTAGAGGTCTTCGAGCAGCGAATCGTAGCGGAAGGGAGAGCTCAGGCTGCGCGAGCCGCGAAGTAAATCGAGCATCACGCGGTGCGCGGTTTCTTGCGGCGGATTGCCATACTGCTCGATCTTGGCGGTCGAGGCGGCCGAGCGGACGACCTGCCGCGAGGTGATCAGATAGGTGACGATCGTGACCGAGAACAGGGCCAGCATGCTCAGGCAGACCAGCAGCAAGATGCCCCGACGCGGCCGGCGCCGCGAAAAGTAGGGTCCGCTGCGCGGACGAACTTGCCTAGGGGATGCGATGAGTTGCGACATGAGTACCGTCTCCTGCGAGCGCTGAGCCGGCTTGCCTCCGGCGGGATGCTCGCGGTCAATCAGATGAGTGTGCGGTCGTCGGCGCTGCTGGCTGCCCGCGCGCCAAATCGCTCTTCCTAGGGAAGAGGCTGCTTAGGTGATTTGCTATTGGTAGCCGTTGAAGAACGAGGGGCGCTCGATGCGCATGGTGCGCTCGTACACGCCGACCACGCCTTCGGGAACGATGGCGAAAACGGGAACTGCGTTGGTTGTCGGCGGAGTCGGCCAGGGCCATTGCGGCCCGGCTAGGCTCAAGCGCCACAACGTTCCTTGCTGGTTCGCGGATCGAATGCGATACCAACGAAACAAGCCGCGCGACTTTTCCGCATTGTTGGGGCTGGCACACAGCATCAGCCAGCGACCGGGCTTGAGCGACCCCGAAAGATCCAGGTCCGACGTCAACTCGATGTCGCCGCCGAGCCGCAGATTCGCAGCGTTCGAAATCGGCAGCACGCGTTCCGCGGCTTGCAGGTCGGCGATCATGCCGCGCGCCCCGAGCGCACGCTTATGGGCGACGGCGACCGAGACCGTGAACGTGTCTTGGTCGGCCGCCTGCATGTCTCGGACAGCGGTGGCGAACCAAGTAAAGTTGCCGTCGAAGGTGCGGGCCAACGTGGAATCGCTCCGGAAGGGAATCGCCATCCGATCGCCGTCGGCGGGGCGTTCGAAGACCAAGTCGTCATCCGACATGCAGAGCCGCTCAGCAAGCAATTGCTGCATGGCGGGCGCCGCCGCGGCAAGCTTCAAGGGCCAAACCCGCTGCATCCACGGCTGGCCATTGACGCGCCCGGCGGGAAATACGCCGGCCGCCGCGCCATGCCGGGCGATGGCCAAGGGGTCGAAGCAAAACGCGTCTCCCTGCTCGGAATCGAGCCGAGGATTGGCGCAAACCCATTGGTTGGGCGGCGTCTGAGCGCTGCGCGGAATGCCCAGGGGGGGCTTGAACATGCCTTGGATCTTGAGGTCGCGGAGGACCTGCCGGCCGACGATGGCCTTCTGCTCGTCGATCGCCCCGCGCGACATCATGGCCTGCCCCACCGGGATCAGCGCCGCGAGCCCCAGCAGACCGATAGTCATGACGAACATCGAGATCAACACCTCGATGAGGCTCAAGCCCGCGCGGTAGGGTCCGCTGTGCGGACCAGAAACAACGGCCGCCGGGCCGCGCCGCTTGACCGTGGCTGATTGGTCCGCACAGCGGACCCTACGAGAGCCGCGAAGCATTAGCGGCCTCCCGTGGATTGGGCCATGCGGGCGAAATGCCGCGATTTAGCCAGGGGCGTAACGCCCAAAGCTTCCTCGCTCGTGAGGGCGGCCAACTCGGTTACGGTGATGCGGCCCGTTTGATGTCCTACGGACACGAACCAATGACCCGTGTCCTCGTAATTGAAACGCACGCCGGTCTCGTCTGAGCTTTCCTGCGACTCGCCGGGATAGACCTTTTCGCGACGGCCCACCAACAAGTAGACCGGCTCGGTCGGCCGAAAATTCACCCCTCCGCGGCAATACACGCGGTCGATCGCGCCGGAGGGCCCAAAGGTGATGACGATCGGATTCGTGTCGATCGTGGGCGTGGGCACGTCAGGATTCGGGACCGTGTGGAAGGTACCTCCGGGAAAAGCTGCTGATCCATCGCCGATTTTGCCTGCTGGCAGGCTGTCGAGTCCTGAAAGATCGAGATCGATGACCGCCGAGCCAGGCAACTGCAACGGCGCTTCGTTCGAGCGCATCGGCTGCCGCAGAATCTGGAACGGCACGCCCAGCGGCATTTCAGGCACGCTGGAGTTCGTATGCAGGTCGACCGGCAGGAGCCGCCAGGGGAGCGAGTTCGGCTTGAGATAGCCGTTGGCGTCGAGCTTGTTCAGATCGTTGACCCCGATCTGATACAGGCGGCCCTGATAGTTGAGCTTGATCAGATCGCCCGGCCTGACAAAGCTGGGCGGCACTTGCTCGACCGTTCCGTTCGGCGCGACGATCTTCGCCAGTTGGTTGCCGGTGACGACGGCCCGAGATCCGACCATCTGACCGCTGTACGGCAGCGGCGTGACGGCCAAGTACACGTTAACGCAGAAGTGCAGGCCGCCGGTGTCCGACAGCGCCTTCAGGTCTTCGGCCTTGGCATTGGGCGGTGGTGTGGGGAACCGCTCGAGCCAAATCCCCACGGGCCGGCCCAGCTCGAGCGCCTTGGCGCGGGCGCCCGCAATGAAGGCCGAGAGCTCGCGGGCGCCTTCGCGCGTTTGCCGGACGCGGCTGCCGGGCGCCAACAGCGGAATCGCCGCCACGGTGACCATGATCAAGATCGTGACCACGATCAGCAGCTCGATGAGCGTGAAGCCCGCGCGGTAGGGTCCGCTGTGCGGACCAATACGACCACGGCGCAAGGGGCCGATGGCCGCGATCGCAGCGTTCCCGCCCGCGCATTGGTCCGCATAGCGGACCCTACGGAGTTCGAATTGTCGGCGGGGTGTGGTCATAGGGCGTGGGGAACGTCCGACTCGCGATCCTTCGCGGGGGGCTACTGCACGAGCAGCAGATGGTTGTGAAGGTTGTCGACATAGTCACTGCCGCCAGGCACGTCGTTCTGCTCATCGACGGGGCTGCCGATGCGCTGGCCGGTGTCGGAGTCTTGGTAGTACGGGTTGTTTTGCTGCACGGTGTAGCTGAACATGTTCGCTCCCCGATCGCCCATGAACAGCCCCAAGCGACCGTCGGGACCGGCCGAGTAGATCAGCGGGAACAGTGCAAACGCCTCGGGGAACACGCGCATGGGATCGAACGGATCGGGGTTCTTGACGGGATCGCCCGATTGCAGGTCGGAGAGCGGGGCAACGAATCCCGGCGCCCAGCGCAGGAACGAAATCGGCCGGCCCCAACCGTCGAGGAACTCCGGCATGCCGTCGGCGTCGGTGTCGCCGATTTCGCTGGCGCGAAACTGCTCGATGCCCCCTACCTCGTCGGCCGGGCCCATCGTGATGATCAGGTACAAGCACTCCGCGCTTTGGTATTGCGCCGTCGGATCGGCCTGCTTCTCTTGCTTCACTGCCAGATAGCGCTGCTGATAGGCTTGCCAGAGAGCGGGGGGAGCGTTCTGCAGCACAACCGCATTGCCGGTGATGTCGGTCCAGCGCTCCGGCATTTCCATCCGCATGAGCTCTCTCAAGGCCTTGACCCGGATTTTCGCCATGTCGGCCGGGGAGACCCGCTCCGGCAAAACGATCGGCGGCCGGCGAGTTTGATACGACTCCCAGCGGTCCATCAGCAGCCCGTGTAGTTTGGCGATCGTGCTGCGGGTCTTGGTCTCGCGCGCCGACTCCTGCGCCGCGAACATGGCGAACACGGCAGCCGCGGCCAGAATGCCCATGATCGAGATGGCGATGAGCAACTCGATGAGGGTGAAGCCGGCACGGTAGGGTTCGCTGTGCGGACCAATCTTCGCGCGCTCGCTTGCCGGTTGCGCATGCCCTACCGCCACGCCTTGGTCCGCACAGCGGACCCTACGGGCGCGTGCGTCGACCTCGCGACGAGCTGCGTCAAGTTGGCGCGAGCACCCGGTCATTGCGGAATCGCATCCTCGAGCTTGCGCTCGGCGAAGTTGGTCAGGTTGTCGTTGTCGGCCGAGGTGTAGCCGGCGCCGGAGGGGAACCTTCGGGAGACGGTTGGCTCGGCGGTCGTGAACATGCTGTCCTGGCCGGCGGCCAAGAGCTGAAACGTTTTCGGGTTCGCGAATTTGTCCGCGGTAACGTCGCTCCCATAGGGCGTCACCAGCGCCCCAGGCATGCCCGGGATATCGCACTTAACCGTGCCGCCGCCGGGATGCATGTACGACTTGGCGTTGAAATACACGTACGGCAGATTGCCGTAGGGGGGCAGATACTCGTACCAGCCGTCGTTGTCGGTATCGACCAGCCGCACTTCGTCGAAGCCGAGCGAGCCTTTTTTCCAACCGGGTTTGTCGGCCAGATTCTTGAGCTCGGCGACATCGGCCACGAAGGGCTTCGTCGGATCGGCGCGGAAGCCAAGCAGCTTGGTTGAGCCAGATCCTGCGGGCGCCGAGTATCCGCCCAGGAAGAACACAAGCGCCTCCGAGGCGATATTCAGTCGCGATTGCGTGAGGTCGGCGCCGTTGAGCGGCGTATCGGGGGTCAGCGTATTGGGCTGCGTGTAGCGCGGCGCCATCTTCGAAAGGTGCGAGCGAATGCCCTGCGCACGCGCCGGACCGGGAATCGTGCTCACATACGCCAAATCGGGCGGATACGAACCTTTCGTGCCGTAGTAGCTCTGCAGATCCGTTTCGATCATCTTGATGTCCATGGCGATCTTGCCATTCTTGGCCGACACCATGGCCACGCTGGCCGCATACAGCGCCATGCTGGCCAGGATGCCGATGATCACGATCACGGCCAGCAGCTCCACCAGCGTAAAGCCGCGCCGCGCGACGTGGAGATGAGTCGACTTCATGGAAGCTCCTTCTGGCTGGGATTGAACCACGGAGACACGGAGGCACAGAGAAGAAAGCTCAGACACCCAAGGCACGGCGCGGACGTCCACAGCACATTTCACAAACGGGCAGTTGTTCAAGCCATCGCTCATGCAAACTTCTTTGTGCCTTGGCGCCTTCGTGGTTCGGAATGCTCTTCTGCCCTCTCCGTGTCTCTGTGTCTCCGTGGTGCAGATTGGCTTAAGTCAGGCTTTGGATCAGGCTCACCAGGGGCACGAACAGGGCGATGACGATGAAGCCCACCGCGCCTCCCAGGAAGATGATCATGATCGGTTCCATCAGGCTCATCAGCGATTCGGTGAGCACGGCCACCTCTTCGTCGTAGGTGTCGGCCACCTTGTAGAGCATGGTGTCGAGTTCGCCCGTTTCCTCACCCACGTCGACCATGTTGACCACCAGGTCGTCGACCACGCGCTGCTGGCTCTTCATGATGTAGAGCAGCACGCCCACCACGGGGATGAAGAAAAAGAAGAAGAACGCGGTGACCGGATTGAAGGCCGGCTTGGAGTATTCCTTGAGCGGCTTGGCGATCGACTCGCCTTCGCGAATCGATTCCGAGACCTTGCCGTAGAGCACCTCGAACACGGCGTTGCCGGCCGTTTCGCGCGTAATATTCAGCGCTTCGAGAATCGGCACGCCGGAAGACACGAGCGTGCCCAGGGTCCGCGTGGTGCGGGCCATGATGTTCTTTTCCACGAGCTGCCCGAACACCGGCATCTTGAGCGTGAACAGGTCCCAGCCCGAGCGCCCCATGCTGAATTTTCTAATCAGCTTGACCATCAGCCAGATGCTGACCGGAATGCCGGGGATCAGATACCAGAAGTTCACGCAGAAATAGGAGACGTTGATGAGCAGCACCGTCATCGGCGGAAGCGGCACGTCCATCTCGTCGAAGATCTTGATGAACTCCGGCACGATCTTGATCATGATGAACGTGAGGATGCCCACCGCGACCGAGATGACCACGACCGGGTAGACGAGCGCGCCTTTGATCTTGCGTTTGAGCGACTGAGCCCGCTCTTTGAACTCGGCCAAGCGGCGCAAGATGACTTCGAGCGCACCGCCCGCCTCGCCCGCCTTGATCATGTTCACATACAGGCGATCGAAGGCCTTGGGGCTTTTGGCCATGGCCTCGCTGAGCGTGGCGCCGCCTTCGATCTCTTCGCAAACGTCCATCAGGCTGTTCTTGAACCGGCCCTTGGGGGACTGGTTCTCGAGAATCCGCAGACTGCGGAGAATCGGCAGGCCGGCGTCTTGCAGAATGGAGAGCTGCCGGGTGAACGCGCAGATGATCTTGGAGTTGACGCCGCCGATGGCGAACGAGCGCGAACGCTTTTTGCCGGCGCCCTTGTCGGCGGTTTTGCGGGCCTTCTTGACGGAGATCTTCGTGACGAAGTACCCCATCTGGCGAATTGTCGCCTGGGCCTCTTCTTCGCTCGCCGCCTCGAGAACGTCCTTGATCTCCTGGCCGGTGGCGTCCATCGCCTCGAATTGAAACGTCGGCATCGCAAAGCTCCTGACGAGCGTATGGCCGGCAGCGAGTCGCCAGGGAAGGGCCGGCGAACAAGGACTGCAAGCTACTAACGGTTATAAACGGGTTTGGTGCTTTTCGCCCCGATTTGGCGTATTTTCTTTAGGCTTCGAGGATCGTTTCGCGCACGACCTCTTCCAGCGAAGTCAGCCCCCCCAGGGCGGCCGCCATGCCGGCGTCGCGCAGGGTGATCATGCCGTAGCTGCGAGCACGATCGCGGAGCTCGTCGGTCGAAGCGTTCCGCATGATCATGTCGCGCAGGTCGTCGTTCATGATCATCAGCTCGAATAGCCCCACGCGCCCCTTGTAGCCGGTGTTGTTGCAGGCGTCGCAACCGGCGCCGCGGAAATAGATTTGCCCGGCCACGTC
>JAESFN010000589.1_pt1 | contig 29312 bp, 24 predicted proteins | sample 9269411 | NCBI WGS metagenome assembly JAESFN01 (sample SAMN14505399, study PRJNA617100) | algae metagenome | isolation source: Iphinoe sp. HA4291-MV1 and co-occurring heterotrophs from trail next to... | place: USA: Maunawili Falls, Hawaii | collected 2009-07-25
CCGACGGGCTTGAGGACCCCGGCGGCCGACAGGTCAGGCATCGCCCACCTCGCCGTTGCGCGCCACCGTCGTCTCCTCGCGCGGACCCCGGTGCCCGCCTGTGCCGTCAGCGGTTACAACGACGAGACCCAGCTCACGTGACGGGGGTTACGGCATTTAACGCCGATTCGAGCCGGTCCAGCGCGGAGGCCATTCCCGCAGATCAAAGCCATGATGATCTTCTGGTGGTCGCCGGGGTCGAGGAGTTGGATGCTGCGAAGAATATAGACACTTGGTCGCTCGGCGGGCCTCGGTGCGGCGGTCGGGACCGGTCGGGGGGACGCTGATCTAAACTCGGCCCACCGGACGGTCGGGTCGGATCGGAGGGGGTCGCGGGTGACGGTGCAGCCCGATCCTCGCGACCGCGTGCGGGTCAAGAAGACCGCCGACCTGGTGGCCGACCGGATCCGGGCGCAGATCGCCCGGGGCGAGCTCGCCGAGGGCGACTGGCTGCCCACCGAGGCCGAGCTGACCCAGCGCTTCGGGGTCTCCCGGCCGACCCTGCGCGAGGCCTTCCGGTTGCTCGAAGCCGACTCGCTGGTCCGGGTGCGTCGCGGACCGCCCGGCGGCGCCCAGGTGCACCTGCCCGGCCCGGAGGCCGCCGCGCCGATCTTCGGGTTGCTGCTCACCCTGGCCGGGACGACGGTGCACGACCTCTACGAGGCCATGGTGGTGATCGAGCCCTCGGCGGTGCGCCGGCTCACCGAGCACGGCACCGACCTCGACCACGACCTGCTGGAGCGGGCGCTGGACGAGATGGTCGAGGCGATGGCCGCCCCGTACAGCCAGTCCGCCGGCGCGTTCGTGCGGTTCCACCAGCGGCTGGTGGAGCTGGCCGGCAACCAGACCCTGTCGCTGGTCACCGCGCTCCTCGGTGAGGTCATGACCCGGCACGTGACCGCCCTGTACGGGGAGGAGCGGCTGAGCGTGGCGGAGACCGCGACCCGCAACCGGCGGGTCCTGCGTGCCTACCGGACCCTGCTGACCCTGATCCGCAAGCGCGATGGCGCCGAGGCCGAGCGGTTCTGGGTCGAGCACATGCGTGCGGCCAGCGGCTACCTGCTCCGCGACGCGAAGGCGGCCCGCCGGCAGGTCATCGACCTGATCAGCTAGTGGTTCGTCAACGAGGGGACATCCGGATCGCCCCGTCCAGGCGGATCACCTCGCCGTTGAGCATCGGGTTGGCCACGATGTGCCCGACCAGTGCGGCGAACTCCGTCGGGTCGCCCAGGCGGGCGGGGTGCGGCACCTGGGCGCCGAGGGAGTCCCGCAGCTCCCGGGGCGCGGCCTGCACCGGCGGGGTGTCGAACAGCCCGGGCGCGATGGTGACCACCCGGATCCGCTGGGTGGCCAGGTCGCGGGCGATCGGCAGGGTCATCCCGGCGATGCCGGCCTTCGCGGCGGAGTAGGCGGCCTGGCCGATCTGGCCGTCGAAGGCGGCCACCGAGGCGGTGTTCACGATGACGCCGCGCTCCTCGCCGACCGGGTCGTGCCGGGCCATCCGCTCGGCGGACAGCCGGATCACGTTGAACGTCCCGATCAGGTTGATCTCCACGATCCGGGTGAACTCGGCCAGCGGGTAGACCCCGCGCTTGCTCAGGATGCGGATCGCGTTGCCGGTGCCGGCGCAGTTCACCGCGACCCGCAGCGGGCCCAGCCCGTCCGCCACGTCCAGCGCGGCCGCGACGTCGTCCTCCGCGCGGACGTCACCGGGGGCGAACCGGACCGCGTCGCCGAACCGGGCGCCGAGCCGGTCGGCCAGCTCGGCGCCCGGCGAGCCCGGCAGGTCGAGGATCACCACCCGCGCTCCGGCGTCGAGCAGGGCCTCCGTGGTCGCCCGGCCGAGCCCGGATGCGCCCCCGGTCACCAGGGCCGCGCCGTCGTTGATCCGCACCCGTTTCTCTCCTCACCGTTCGACCGGCCCGTGCGGGCCGGTTCAGCCGTCCCCGAGCGTGAGCCGCAACGACTCCAGGCCGAGCGTGCCACGCGGCCACACGATCTCCGGTTCCGCGCCCCCGGCGATGCGGTACTCGGGGATGCGGCGGTGCCACTCCTCGTACACCAGCCGCATCTCCAGCCGGGCCAGGTGCGACCCCAGGCACCGGTGGACCCCCAGCCCGAAGCTGGCGTGGCTGTTCTCCGGCCGGTGGAAGTCGACCTCGTAGGGTCGGGGGCAGGCCGCCTCGTCCCGGTTCGCCGCCTGCAGGTGGGCCGACACCTTCGTGCCGGCCGGCAGCAGGCGCCCGTCGATGGCCACCTCCTCGGCGGTGACCCGGGGCAGGAACGGGGCCGGCGGGTCCAGCCGGACCAGCTCCTCGACGGCGGCCGGGATCAGCCCCGGATCGGCGACCAGCTCGGCCCGGCGGTCGGGGTCGCCGGCCAGCCGCTGCATGCCCATCCCGAGCGCGTCGGTGACGGTGTCCAGCCCGGCCAGGACGAACAGGAAGCACAGCCCGACGACCTCCTCGTCGGTCAGCCGGTCGTCCCCGTCGAGCGCGAGCAGCCGGGTGAGGACGTCGTCGCCGGACGTGCCCCGGCGGGTGCCGACCAGCTCGTTGAGGTAGCCGAACAGGCCCAGGGCCTGCTCCAGCTCCTCCTGGGTGACGTCCGCGCGCAGCGCCCCGCCGGAGTCGCTCAGCCCGATCACCGTGTCCTTCCAGGCGATCAGCCGATCCCGGTCGGCCGCCGGCAGGCCGAACAGGGTCAGGAAGGTCATCGTCGGGAACGGCACCGCCACCTCGGCCACGAAGTCGCACTCGCCGCGGGCGGCGATCGGGTCGAGCAGCGCGCCGAGCTCGGCCCGCAGCGGCTCCTCCAGGGGGCGGATGCTGCGCGGGGAGAAGAACGGCTGCAGGATCCGCCGGTACCGGGTCTGCTCGGGCGGGTCGAAGGCCAGCGGCACCAGCGGCAACGGGCTGCCGAGCGCGTCGAAGGCCTTCTTCGAGGAGAACACGGTCGGCTGCTTCAGCACCGTCTCCACGGTCGCCGCGCTGGTCAACACCACCTGCCCGTCGATCGTCGTGCTCCCGCCCCGGGCCCGCAGCATCCGCCAGGCGTCGTCCCGGTGCCGCCCGACCGGCAGGTCGGCGGCGGCCAACCCGGCGCTCGTGGTCTCCGGGCCGGTCATTGGTGTCCCCAGTGCGCCAGCAGGTCGTCCACCGAGGTCAGGGTGGCCAGCATGGCCAGCGTGTGGCGCAGCGCCAGGCGCGCGTAGTCCGGCGGGGTGCCGCCCACCGCGTCGGTCGGGATGACCACCGCGAAGTCCTCGTGCACCAGGTCCCCGGCGGCCAGCGGGAGGGCCAGGTTCACCGAGACCCCGGTCAGCACGACCGTCCGCACGCCCCGACCCCGCAGCACCGGCATCAGCTCGCTGCCCTTGGTCGGGCACAGCCCGTGGTGTCGAGGGATGACCAGGTCGCCCTCGCCCAGCAGCTCCGGCAGCACCCGGGTGTCCGGGTGGCCCGGGGCGAAGTGCGCGGTGCGCGGGGCGAGCGTGCGCCACAGCGGAGCGGTGCCGGTGGGGTTGCTCCCGCCGAGGCCGCCCTCGTAGGTAGCGTGCACGACCGTCGCCTCGGAGGCCCGCGCCCCGGCCAGCAGCCGCCCCAGCCCGGCCAGCAGGGGACCGGTGTCGTCGCGCAGCACCGGCAGCACCGAGTCGGGGCCGAGCACGCCGCGCTGGCACTCCACGCAGACCACGGCGGTGTGCCGGGGGTCGCCGAGATCTCGATCGCCGGCCATGGTCAGGCCCGGTGGAAGTGCGACCGGGGCCGGTGCACCAGCTCGACCAGGATGCCGTTCGGGTCGCGCAGGAACAGGATGGTCAGGCCGTCGGTGAGCTTGGTGCCCGGCAGCTGGAAGGTGTACGGCGGCTGGCGGGTGATCCCCTGGTCGCGCAGCGTCCGGTAGGCCGCCCACACGTCGTCGACCGCCAGGGCGAACCGGTAGAGCCCCTGGTGGAACGGGGCGCCGTAGCTCGGCCCCTCCGGTTCGGGCCCGGACCAGCGGGTGAGCAGCACCGACAGCGTCGGGTCGTCGGTGGCCACCAGCGGCCGCTCGGCGGTGATCGCCCGCTCGGCGCCGCCCGCCCACGGGCCGCCGGGCAGCGGAGGCGGCTTCCCCTCGGCGAAGCCCAGCCCGCCCCACCACGCCGTGGTGGCCTCCAGGTCGCCGGTGACCACCCGCAGGTGGCACTGCTCCGGCCGCTCGACCGGCCCCCGGTACACCTCGACCCACAACCGCTCCGGGTCGCGCAGCAGCAGCCACCCGTCGGCGCGGGCGACCACCTCACCGCCCAGCTCCGCCGCCAGCTCCGCCGTCCGCCCCAGGTCCGGCACGGTGTACGCGCAGGACTGGATGCCGTGGTCCCACGGGTCGGCGTACGGCGAGCCGACCGTCGGCGGGCTGATCCAGCTGACCAGCTCCAGCGACGACGTCCGCCTCGGCCCCCGGTGGTCGTAGAGGAAGGCCGCCCGGCTGGTGGTGGGCATCCGCAGCCCGAAGGCGATCCCGTCGGCGTCCTCGGAGGCGCTGCGCATCACCGTGTCGAGCGCGAACACCTCCGTGTACCAGCGCTCCACCCGGTCGAGGTCGACGCAGTTGTAGTTCGTGTGCAGCAGCCGGTGAACGTCGATGCTCACCCGTCGGATCGTGCCGACTGTGTGACGTAGGTGTCAAGTGCTGCCGGTCTGGTCCTACCGTCGGGCTCAGGACCGGCTCGGGGTGTTGTTGACGGTAGTGTCAAACAGTCGTACCGTCGGGCCGTCGTCCGACGCCGGAAGGTGCGCAGCCGTGTCCGAGACGCCCCAGTTCACCGAGGCCCCCATCTTCGACGCCGACGGGCACATGTACGAGCTGCCGGAGGCGGTCACCCGGTACCTGCCCGAGCGGTACCGCAAGGCCGTCCAGTTCGTCCAGGTCGGCCGGCGGACCCGGATCGCCATCCTCGGCCGGATCACCGAGTACATCCCGAACCCGACCTTCGAGGTGGTCGCCCGGCCGGGCGCGCACGAGGCGTTCTACGGCAACCGCAACACCGAAGGCCGGACGCTGCGCGAGCTCACCGGCCGGCCGATCGCCCCGCTGCCGGCCTTCCTCGGCCCGGAGGCCCGGGTGGCGATGCTGGACGAGCAGGGCGTGCGGGAGTCGTTCATCTACCCGACCCTGGCCAACCTGGTGGAGCACTCGGCGGCCGAGGACCCCGAGCTGGTGGTGGCGATCATCCACTCGATCAACCGGTGGATGCTGGAGACCTGGGGCTATACCTATGGCGACCAGACCCACGGCGACCGGCTGTTCATGACCCCGGTGATCAGCGCCGCCCTGGTCGACGACGCCCGCCGCGAGCTGGAGTACGTGCTGGAGAACGGCGCCCGGGTGGTGCTGATGAAGCCCGCGCCGGTGCGGGGGCTGCGGGGTTGGCGTTCGCCGGCGCTGCCCGAGTTCGACCCGTTCTGGCGGGACGTGGAGGCCGCCGGGATCCCGGTGGTGTGGCACGCCAGCCAGCCGCCGCTGATGGACTACATCGACCGCTGGGAGCCCCCGACGACCAACAGCGCCTTCGAGATGAGCGCGTTCCGCTGGGTGGCGCTCGGGCACCGGGAGATCTCGGACATGCTGGCCAGCCTGATCTGTCACGGCACCCTGACCCGGTTCCCGAAGCTGCGGATGGCCAGCGTTGAGAACGGCGCGTCGTGGATCCGCACGCTCATCGAGGACCTCAAGGGGGTGCACGGCAAGATGCCGCAGAACTTCGACGAGCACCCGGTCGAGGTGCTGCGGCGCAACGTCTGGGTCAGCCCGTTCTGGGAGGGCTCGGTGGAGCAGGTCGTGGAGTGGATGGGCTGGGATCGGGTCATGTTCGGCTCCGACTACCCCCACCCCGAGGGGCTGGAGACCCCGCGCGGGTACTTCGCCTACGCCGAGGGCATGAGCGAGAAGCGCACCCGCGACTTCATGGGGGACAACGCCCGCCGGCTGATGGGCCTGCCGATCGCCGCGCCGGACCAGGACCCGGTGCCCGCCTGACCGCGGTCACCCTCGGGGCTCGCGCGGGAGGCCGAGCACGGTCTCGGCGAGGATGTTGCGCTGTACCTCGGAGGTGCCGGCGTAGATGGTCCCGGCCCGGGAGTTCAGGTAGCTGCCGAACCACGACGCGGTGCTGTTCGCCGCGCCCGGATCGTCGGTGCGGAACCCGCGCAGCGGTGGCCGCCCGGTCAGGACCTGCCCGCCGGCACCGAGCAGCTCCAGCGCCAGGTCGGTGGCCCGCTGGTGGTACTCGCTCCAGTAGAGCTTGGACACCGAGGACTCCGGTCCGGGGGTGGATCCGGCCAGGTAGCCGGTCAGCACCCGGTAGCCGAGGCAGCGCATGGTCTCCACGTCGACGTAGAGGCGGGCGAGCTGGTCGCGGACCAGCGGATCGTCGGCGCGACCGCGCTCGCGGGCCAGCTCGACCAGCCGGTCGTACTCGGCGCGGAACAGGATCGGGTTCACCGCCGCCTCGTCGCCCCGCTCGTAACCGAGCAGGGTCTGGGCCACCTTCCAGCCGCCGTTCACCGGCCCCACCACGTGCCCGGCGGGGGTGCGGGCGTCGTCGAGGAACACCTCGTTGAACTCGGTGTCGCCGGTGGCGGAGCGGATCGGGCGCACGGTCACCCCGGGCTGGTCCATGGGCACCAGCAGGAACGAGATGCCCCGGTGGCGGGGGGCGTCCGGGTCGGTCCGGGCCAGTACGAAGATCCAGTTCGCCCGTTGCGCCTGGGACGTCCAGATCTTCTGGCCGTTGAGCACCCACTGGTCGCCGTCCAGCACCGCGCGGGTCCGCAGCGACGCCAGGTCCGATCCGGACTCCGGCTCCGAGTAACCCTGGCACCAGCGGTCGGCCCCGGACAGGATCCGCGGCAGGAAGTGGCGTTTCTGCTCGTCGGTACCCCAGAGCAGCACGGTGTTGCCGACCATCTTCAGGCCGAACGTGTCGTTGTGGCCGCCGTACGGGACACCGGACCGGGCCAGCTCCTCCATCAGGACCACCTGGTGCAGCTTCGTCAGCCCGCGCCCGCCGTACTCGACCGGCCAGGTGATGCCCAGCAGCCCGCGCCGGACCAGCGCGGCCCGCCACCGCTCGACGAAGTCGTTGGCCTCGGCGGTGTCCTCGAGCGCCCCGATGCCCGCCCAGCCGGCCGGTAGTTCCTCGGCCAGCACCGCGCGCACCTCCGCCCGGAAGCGCTCCGCCTCCGGCGGGTAATCCAGATCCATGGTGTCCGAGGGTGTATCGACCGCCCCCTCCGCGCAAGCCCAGCGGAAATGACCCGACCCGATGTGTCGATCCCGGGCGGACTCCTTCGTCGGTGGGGTGATCCGACCGAAACAGAGGAGCTGAGAACGATGCCGAACACCGACTACCTGACCGCCACCATGACCGTCGACCGCACCCCGGACGAGGTCTTCGCGGCCGTCACCGACGTGCGCGGGTGGTGGAGCCGCAACATCATCGGCGACACCGCCGCCCGGCACGACGAGTTCGTGTTCACCGACGACAGCGGCTACCCCGGCGAGACGGTCCGGGAGCACAAGGGCATCCGGTTCTGCCGGTTCCAGATCACCGAGGTGGTGCCGGGGGAGCGGATGGTCTGGCGGTGCGTCGACGCCGACCTCACCTTCATCGAGGACCGCGACGAGTGGACCGGCACCACCGTGACCTTCGACATCTCACCGTCCGAGACCGGCAGCACCCTGCGGTTCGTCCACGAGGGACTGACCGCGGCGGAGTCCGAGTGCTTCACGGAGTGCTCCCGGGGCTGGAACTTCTACATCACCACCAGCCTGCCCCAGCTGATCACCACCGGCACCGGCCGGCCGATCCCGGCGTACCGGACCTGATCAGCGCCCACCGGACTCGGTGAAGGGATACCGCAGCTGGGCGAGGTAGCCCGTCGGGTAGTCCGGTTTGGCCGCCATACCGAGATCGTCGGAGGTGAAGCGGTGGCCGGGGTCGTAGGAGTACGTGCGGTAGAGGTGGTCCCAGATCAGGGTGAACAGCCCGAAGTTGACGTCACCGACCCCGGCCCACTTGAGGTGGTGGAAGCGGTGCCCCTCGTTGAGCGCGAGCAGGTACCTCGCCGGCCCGACGCGGTAGTCGGCGTTGGAGTGCTGCAGCAACAGTTGGACGGCGACGGCCAGCGCCAGCACCCCGGCGACCTGGACCGGGAGCCCGATCAACACCAGCGGCGCCACGCCGGCGGTCATCTCCACGGCCTGGTGCAGGGGGTGCTTCATCAGGCCGTTGAGACCGTAGAACCGGGTGACGCTGTGGTGCACGGCGTGGAACCGCCACAGCACGCCGATCTTGTGGCTGGCCAGGTGCACGGTGGTGATGCCGAAGTCCGCGATGAGCACGGCGAGCAGCACCTGCACGGCGAACGGCCAGTGGTGCGGCCAGATCCCGGGGCCCGGATAGACGGCCGCGAGCAGCGGCAGCACGGCGACGCTGGCCAGGATCATCGACTCGTTCACCGCGGCGTGGATGCGGTCCCGCCGGGTGTCGTCGTGGTCGGCGTTCCAGGTGTCGTCGTAGGGGATGAGCCGCTCGACGGCGAACGAGGAGGCGATGGCCAGGGCCAGCAGGGCCAGCAACCACGTCTCCTCGGCCCCGGCGGCGGCCAGGGCGACTCCCGCGCCGTTGATCCCGATCAGCAGGAACGGTGCGTATCCGTAGCGCAGGATCCGGCGACCGAGGCGGGCCGGCCGGGCGATGGTGTTCGGCATGGCCCCAGGCTCGCCGACGGCGGGGTGGGAGCGATTGAACGATTCGGCTGGACAGCCTCAGACCCCGGGCTCGATCTCCACCGCGACCCCCCGGCTCAACGCCGAGGGCGCGAGGCCGAACGTGGCCCGGCAGGTCCGGCTCAGGTGGGCGCTGTCGGCGAACCCGGCCGCGTGGGCGGCGTGGGTCAGGTCGCCGCCCTCGGCCACCCGGGCGATGGCGGTCATGATCCGCAACCACAGCACGTACCGGCGCAGCGGGAGGCCGACCTGCTCGGTGAACACGTGGGTGAGCCGGCTGGTGGAGATGCCGACGCGGGCGGCCACGTCGCTGACCCGGACCGGCCCGTCGGCGATCATCGCGGGGAGCAGCGCTCGGGCCCGGAGCACGCTCGGATGCTCCACCGGGGCGGGCAGCCGCCGTATCTCCGGGGCGAGCGCGTCGGCCAGCGCGGCCACGGCCGCCCGGGGTTCCCGCTCGTCGGGCCGGACACCGTCCAGCACCGCGTTCCCGCCGTCCGACCAGCCGGGCCGGCGGTTCAGCGCCGCGCCCAGCGTCGAACCCGGGTCCACGAACAGCGCGACCGCCCGATGTGCCCCGACGGTGATCGCGTGGCCGGTGTCCGGCGGGATCATCAACCGCCGCCCCCGGTGGGCCCGGCCCCGGTCGTCGACGACGGCCAACTCCGTCTCCGCGACCATCAGCTGCACCGCGTGATGCGCGTGCCGCCCGGTCGCCCCGACCGCGCCGAGGTAGGCCAACACCCCCGGCATGAGCAGGGCGGAGCCGGCCCACGCCGACTCCCGAGCCGTCCCGTCCGCGTCCACGACCGATCTCCGATCCCGTCGACCCGGCCCGATGATGCCCCAGCCGGTCCGACGGGCGTTCAGCAGCAGCGGCCCTCCGGATGCCGCTCCTGGTAGTCGGTCCGCGCGCGCCAGAACTCCCGCTCGGTCATCGGCGGACCGGTGTGGCCGCACCGGTGGTGGTGCGCGAGGTACTGGTCGTAGGCATGCTCGCCCAGTACCCCGCGCACCCACCAGAGCACGCCGCGCAGCGTCCGCATCAGCCCCGCGTTCAGTGGTGGCCCGCCCGTGCCTTCGGCGGCACGGCCTCCGCCCACTGCCGCTCGAGCTCGCGCTCGGCGGGCAGTACGACGAACCCGGACGGGGCGTAGATCCGCGACGGCACCGGCGAGACCTCGGCCGTCGGGCGCCCACCCGCGCGCAACGACTTGATGGTCGCGATCAGCGCCGCGCCGATCACGATCAGGGTCAGCACCACGAACAGGACCGACAGGGTGCCCTGGATGAAGGTGTTGCGGACGACGGCCTCCATCGCCTCGACGTTCTTCGCCGCGCCGAGGCTGGTCTTGCCCTGGGCGAGCGCGTCGCGGTACGCCGAGTGCTGGGCCCAGTACCCGATCGCCGGCACCGAGGAGAAGATCTTGTACATCGACGCCGTGACGGTCACGGCGGTCGCGAAGACCAGCGGCACCAGCGGTACCCAGAGCAGGCCGATGCGACCGCGGCCGGCGACGATCGCCAGGCACACCGCCAGCGCGATGGCCGCCAGCAGCTGGTTCGCGATGCCGAACAGCGGGAACAGCGTGTTGATCCCGCCGAGCGGATCGGTCACCCCCATCAGCAGGATCGCGCCCCAGCCGGCCACCATGACCGCGGTGCACAGCCAGGCCCCCGTGCGCCACGAGGTCTCGCGGAAGCGCGGGGCGAAGTTGCCGAGGAAGTCCTGCAGCATGAAGCGGGCCACCCGGGTGCCGGCGTCGACGGCGGTCAGGATGAACAGCGCCTCGAACATGATGGCGAAGTGGTACCAGAACGCCATCATCCCGGAGCCGCCGATGAGCTGCTGCATGATGTGTGCGAGCCCGACGGCCAGCGTCGGGGCCCCGCCGGTGCGGGAGACGATCGACTGCTCACCGACGGCGTTGGCGGTCTGCGCCAGAAGGTCCGGCGTCACGCTCACCCCGGTCAGCCCGAGCCCGTTCACGAACGCGGCGGCGGCGTCGACCGTGCCCCCGGTCATCGCGGCGGAGGCGTTCATCGCGAAGTAGATGCCCCGGTCGATGGAGAGCGCGGCGACCAGCGCCATCACCGCGACGAACGACTCCATGAGCATGCCGCCGTAGCCGATCAGGCGCGTCTGGCGCTCCTTCTCGACCAGTTTCGGCGTCGTGCCCGAGGAGATCAGCGCGTGGAAGCCGGACAGCGCGCCGCAGGCGATGGTCACGAACAGGAAGGGGAACAGCGGCCCGGAGACCACCGGCCCGCCCGCCGCGCGGCTGGCGAACTCGCTGACCGCCGGCGCGGTGATCACGGGCTGCACGACGACGATGGCCACGGCGAGCAGCACGATCGTGCCGATCTTCATGAACGTGGACAGGTAGTCGCGCGGCGCCAGCAGCAGCCAGACCGGCAGCACCGCGGCCACGAAGCCGTAGACGATGATGCCCCAGGCGATGGTGGTGCGGTCCAGGGTGAACAGCGCGGTGCCCCACTCGGTCTCGGCCACGGCGCCGCCGCCGATGATCGCGGCCATCAGCAGGACGAACCCGATGATGGACACCTCGCCGACCTTCCCCGGCCGCAGGTAGCGCAGATACACGCCCATGAACAGGGCGATCGGCAGGGTCATGCCGACCGAGAAGACGCCCCAGGGGCTCTCACCCAGGGCGTTGACCACCACGAGCGACAGGATCGCCACGATGATGATCATGATGGCCAGCGTGGCGAGGAGGGCGGCGAACCCGCCGACCACGCCCAGTTCCTCGCGGGCCATCTGCCCCAGCGACCGCCCGCCGCGGCGCATCGAGAAGAACATCACCAGGTAGTCCTGCACCGCACCGGCCAGGACGACGCCGACGATGATCCACAGCGTGCCGGGCAGGTAACCCCACTGCGCGGCGAGCACCGGGCCGACCAGCGGGCCGGCCCCGGCGATGGCCGCGAAGTGGTGGCCGTAGAGCACGCGCCGGTCGGTCGGCACGTAGTCCTGGCCGTTCTCGTTGTACTCCGCGGGCGTGGCGCGGCGGTCGTCCGGCCGGGTGATCCGGTTCTCGATGTAGGTCGAGTAGAAGCGGTAGCCGATGAAGTAGGTGCACACGGCGGCGAACACGAACCAGATCGCGTTGACCGTCTCCCCGCGGACCAGGGCGAGCATCACCCAGGACAGGCCGCCGAGCAGGGCGATGCCCACCCATACCGCGATCCGCAACGGCGTCCACTTGCGACGCTGCTCGTCGAGCACCTCGTCGGCGACGGCGGGCGGGGGTAGGTCCGGGTCGACCGCGAGGGTGCCCTCGGGGTCGGGCAGGTCGGTGGATCGCGTGGTCATCGGGCACTCCCCGATCTCGTCGAGCCGAAGGTGGGCCGTGGATGCGCGGTCAGGTCCGGTCCTGTCGCCATGAGCTCTCCAGCCTGCAGTGCCGAGGCGCCCTCGCCCCGGCTTCACTCCATCAGTTGCCGACGCCACCGGAACGGTTGACACGAACTTCAAGATCTTTTCGACGGTGAATCTATGGACAGTGCCCCGGGGCGCCGCGTAGTTTTTGGCCGACCGACAGGCAAGGACACCGATGGGGAACTGGGTCCACACCATCGCGTTCGTGGCGGTGCTCCTGTCCGCCTCGGTGCTCGCGGTGGCCGCCCGCTGGGTCCGGCGAAGTGATTCACTGCCCGATCTGCCGGGGTGGGCGCTGGCCGACCGTTGCTGGGGCCCGGTCGCCACGTGGTTCCTGCTCGGCGGGTCGATCTTCACCGCGTACACGTTCGCGGCGGTTCCCGGCCTGGTCTACGCGGCGGGGGCGATCGGCTTCTTCCCGTTCGTCTACACCGCCGTGCTCTGTCCGGTCCTGTACTTCCTGCTGCCCCGGTTGTGGACCGCGGCTCGACGGGTGAACGCGGTCACCGTCGCCGACTGGGTGCGCAGCCGGTACGACTCACCCGGGCTGATGCTGGCGATCGCGCTGACCGGGGTGCTGGCCACCATGCCCTACATCGCCCTGCAGCTGCTCGGGGTGCGGGCCGTGCTCATCGCCGGCGACCTCTACCCGCCGGGTCTGTCCGGCGACCTGGCCCTGACCGCGGTGTTCGCCGTGCTCGCCGTGGCGACCTACCGCAGTGGGCTGCGCGCGCCGACGGTGATCGCCATCCTCAAGGGCGCGCTGATCTTCGGGGCGACGATCGGGGTGCTCGCCGTGGCGCTGGGTCGGCTGGGCGGCCCGGAGGCGATGTTCCTTGCCGCCGAGCAGCGGCTGGGCCGGACGAGCGACCGCTCGCTGCTGCTGGACCCGACGCTCGGGCCGGCCTTCGTCTCGCTGGCGCTGGGTTCGGCGCTGGCGCTGCCGATGTACCCGCACGTGCTCACCGCCGCCTTCTCCGCGTCGGGTCCGACGCCGCTGCGCCGGGCCTGCCTCGCCATGCCGGCCTGGACCCTGCTGCTCGGCATGTTCAGCCTGCTCGGGGTGGCCGCGCTGGCGTCGGGCATCGAGGCGCCCCCCGGCCGGGCCGAGATCGCCGTCCCGCTCCTGGTCTCGTCCATCCTGCCGCCGCTGGCCAGCGGCGTGGTCTTCGGTGCGCTCGCCGTGGGCGCGCTGGTCCCCGCGGCGGTGATGTCGGTCGCGGTGGCGACGTTGTTCACCCGGAACGTCTACGCCCCGTTCTTCCACCCGACGGCCACGCCCAAGCACGAGGTGCGGGTGGCCCGGTCGGTGTCCGTGGTGGTGAAGGTGGCCGCCCTCGGGTTCGTGTTCGGACTGCGCGAGCAGGATGCGATCAACCTCCAGCTGCTGGGCGGCATCTGGATCATGCAGACCATTCCCGCGGTCGCGCTCGGCGTACTCTCGGGCTGGTGGCATCGGTACGGACTGCTGGCCGGTTGGCTGGCCGGCATGGCGGTGGGGACGGCGCTCGTGGTCATGCGCGGGTTCACCTCCGTGGTCGGCGTCGGATCGGTGCAGCTCTACGTGGCCCTGGTCGCGCTCGCGATCAACCTGGCGGTCGCGGCCGTGGCCACGGTGCTGCTCGACGGCCGGGGCGTCCCCCGGGAGCGACCGGTGGTGCCGGCGTGAACGACATCGGGCCGGCCTCGGCCGTGGACGTGCAGCAACCGCGCAGCGATGACGCCGAGCGGGACCGGGCGGTCGAGGAGCTGTTCGCGGCCCACCGGCTCCCGCTGACCCGGCTGGCCGTCCTGCTGGGCGCCGACGACGCCGAGGACGTCGTGTCCGAGGCGTTCTACCAGCTCTACCGGCGCTGGCGGCGGCTGCGCAGCGCCGACGCGGCGGCCGGCTACCTGCGCTCGGTCGTGGTCAACCAGACCCGGATGCGGATCCGGCACCTGCAGGTGGTCCGCCGGCACCTCGACCGGGACGCCCACGGCGCCCCGGCGGTGATGTCCAGCGAGGCGATGGCGGTGCTGCGTGACGACCAGCAGGCGATCGTGCTGGCCCTGACCGATCTGCCGACCCGGCAACGCGAGGCGCTGGTGCTGCGATACTGGATGGAGCTGCGGGAGAACGAGATCGCCGAGGCGATGGGGATCTCCGCCGGCGCGGTGAAGACACACGTGTCGCGCGGAATGGCCGCCCTGTCCCGGGCGATGGAGGAGCGCCGATGAACGAGTTGGGCACGGACCAGCGGCTGCGGGATGCCCTGCAGGCGTTCGCCGACGGCGTTCCCGCTGCCCCGGAGAACTCGGTCTCGGCGGACTACCGCCGGGCCAGCGCCGGATGGCGCCGCCGCTACCGGCGCCGCCGGCTGGTGCTGGCCATCCTCTCGGCGTTCGTCTTCCTCGCCGCCGACGCGATCGGGCTCTGGGCGCTCAACAAGGCGGACCCGGACGCCCACGTGATCTTCTCCGATCCCCGCCCCCCGGTGAGCTCCCAGGTCCCGGTGGTCGGCGTCGGCCAACCCTGACCCGTACCGAACGATCCACGACGCCGTACGTGCCGGTGCCGGGCGCCGGAAGGCCCGGTGGGGCACCGAGCGCCCACCGGGCCGCGTTCCCGAGACGTCGATCAGCGACGGCGATGGCAGAACCGGCGCTCGTTGCGGTCGTAACCCCAGGTGTAACCCCGGTCGAATCCGGCGGCGAAACCGCGTTCGTATTCGTCCCGGTTGAACGACCGATTGTTGTTCCGGCGCTGATCGTGCCGTCTGCAGTCCTGTTTCGCGTCCCGCAGGCCGGCATCCCGGCCCTGGTCGAATCCGACGCGGAAGCCGTCGAAATAGGACCGCCTCCCCTCGGGGTTCAGCGGCGTCGCCGCGCCGCGGTTCCCCTCGGACCAGGCGACGAGCCGAACCGGAGCGTGCGACGGCTCGGCGGCGAATGCGGTTCCGGACATGATCCCGGAGCCGAGAGTCGCGATCGCGATGGCGATTCCGATGGCAGGTGAAGTTCTCATGCGATTACCTCGATTCTGATCTGCCAGAACGGTGAGCGAATCACCGGGCCGGCGACGGCGTATGACGCACAAAGTCCATCGCACGGCGTCCGGGAACCCTCCCGAGCGCGCAATGGCACCCGCCGCGTTCGGCCCCGACCTCGGGTCGCGTCAGTTACTGCCCGTGTCGACCACGACCACTGACGCTGAACTCGACCAGCTGACATATGCGCGGCGGCCGTCCGGACTCACGGCCAGAGCGGCCCGATATCCGCTTCTCGATGTGCCCACCGGCACGCTGGCGATCGTGGTGTGGGCGACCATGTCGATCACGTGAAGGACGCACGGGCTGTCCCCTGAGGACGTAGTGCGTGTCAGCGCGTATCCGTGCTGTCCGTCGGGCGATACCGCTACATCTTGTACTTGACCGGAGTCCGCTGGCAGGGGCATATCCGCTGTGGTGGTGTTCGTTGCTTCGTCGACGAACGCGAGCCGATTCGCGTAGCCGAGCAACAGGGTTTCGTCCGAGCCTGCCGCGACAGAACCCGGGGCCGTTGTGCGCGGTTCCGCCACCACAACGGCCCTGGTCGTCGTGTCCAGGACGCGCAACCCACCCTTGCAGCTGACATAAAGCCGACGGCTGTCGCGTGAGATGGCCACGTCCTCGACGTCCTGGTCTCGACCACAGCCCATATCCACGGTGTCAACGACCGTGTTGGTCGAGGTGTCGACGAGCCGGACCGACCCCTTGTCGTAGTAGTCGTAGACGTACGCGCGAAGCCCGTCGGGGGCTACGACCACCCGGGACGCCAAGCCCACGCCCCCTGGCGGAGCGATCTTGGCGATCACGGCGTTGGAGACCGTGTCGATCACGAGTGCGTTGCTGGGCACCGCGTTGATGGTGGCGAGAACGAGGCGACTGTCCGGGGTCACAGCCAAGCGGTAAGGGCTGAAGTCAGCGTAATCACCTATCTGGAGCTCGCCGGCCAAAGCGTTTCGGGCCGGATCGAGCACAGCGATGGATCCCTTCCCCCGCCAGCCCTCCCGCCGTTGATCGTCGAACTGTGCGACGAAGACGCGTCCGTCCGGCGCTACGGCGATGTCTTGCGGGGACGCGGCGAGCGGGATGGTCGTCACCACCGAGGGTTGGCGGACCAGCGGTGACGCGCTTCGGTTTCGGGCGAGCGCAACCACCCCCGCGGCGATCAGCGCCAGTACGGCCAGACCGATGACCAGCGCCTTGCGGGTGGAGATGGATCGCCTTTCCCCGGTCGCGGTGCCCACGGTTGTGACCGGCGGTTCCGGTGTTGCGATCGCTGCGGTCGGAGCGCGTTCGGTCGGTGGCGGCGGTGTCGGCTCGCCGAGATCCTCGGAGCGGGTCGGTGTCACGGAACTGTCGGCGACGGCCGGCTCGTCGACGGTGGGTGGCTGCGTCGTTGTCGGTGGGGGAGTGATGGCGACGCGGAGGGAGTTCGTTACGGCTCGGCGGGCGTCGGTGGCGAACTCGGTGGCCGTGGGGTAGCGCTCGTCGGGGTCCTTGGCCAGCGCCCGGGTGACGACGCGGTCGAGGGCGTCGGGCAGGTCGGGGCGCAGCTGGGAGGGTGCGGGCGGTGGGGTGTTGAGGTGCCCGTACATGAGGGCGGCGGCGGCCTCGCCGGGGAACGGGAGCTGCCCGGTGAGGATTTGGTAGAGCACGCAGCCCAGGGAGTAGATGTCGACCCGGTGGTCGACCTCGCGGCCGAGGAACTGCTCGGGCGCCATGTAGGCCAGGGTGCCGACGGTGACCCCGGTGCCCGTCATGGAGGTCGCGGCGCCGGCGTGGGCGATGCCGAAGTCGACCAGGTAGGCGTAGTCCTGATGGTCGTCGCCGGGCTGGTGTCGGGCGTTGACGAGCATCACGTTGGACGGCTTGACGTCGCGGTGGATGAGCTGGGCCTTGTGGGCGGCGGCCAGCGCGGCGGCCACCTGGCTGACGATCCCGACCGCTCGGGTGGCGGAGAGCGGGCCGGTCGAGGCCAGGAGCTTGTCCAGGTCGGTGCCCTCGACGATGCGCATGTCGATGAACAGCCGGCCGTCGATCTCGCCGAAGTCGTGGATCGGGATGATGTGCGGCTCGCTCAGCCGGGCCGCGACCTGGGCCTCGCGGCGGAACCGGGCGGTGAACTGGCGGTCGTCAGCCAGATGCGGGTGCAGCCGTTTGAGCGCGACCGTGCGTTGCTTGACCGTGTCGTACGCGCGGTGAACCTCACCCATCCCACCCCGACCGAGCAACTCTTCGAGGCGGTAGGGCCCGAAGGCATCGCCGACCATCCGAGCCTCCGTCCCCTGCACATCACCCGAGCGCGAGCGCCTTGGAGAATCGCGTTGATCGTAGCCGGGCCCGGCGGCCCGACCGGTGTGTCCAGAGGGTGGTCAGCCGGCGCCGATGATCCGGCTCATCCGGGCGATGGCCTCGTCCTGCGACAGGTACCCGCTGATCGAGGCGTGGCGGTCACCGATGACGACCAGGACCTGGAGGCAGGGCGCCGGGGTGCAGTTGGTGGTGACCCAGGCCGCGTCGGCGCCGGGGACCTCCACCGGTCGGTAGTCGGGCGGCAGCTTGTCGGGCTTGGGCCCGAGCCCGACCACCCGCCCCCCGTTGTCGTAGATGCACAGCGTGTTGCCGCCGAGCGCTCCCCACCGGGGGGATTCGAGGAACGGACGCCCGACGAGCTCGCTGCTCGGGCACCGGTCGGGGATGTGGCCGCGACGTTTCGGCTTCTCCGGGGCCCGGCCGCAGAACTCGTCCAGGCTGGTACCCGAGATCGCCACCGAGCCTTTCGAGGAACCACCGGTCAGCGCGACCAGGGCCATCGTGGAGCCCCCCGGCTCGATGACCTGGAACGAGGTGCCGGCCTTGGGGCTGTCGTCGGGGCACTTGCACCTGTCCGCCCCGAGCGTGCAGAAGATCGAGGACGCCGCGGCGGAGATGGGGAAATCGAACTTCGTGGGGGTGTAGCCCGGGCCGAACCGGCCGTGCACCGAGCCCGTGCTCGCCAGTTGCACCACGTCGGCCGTGAGGTCCACCGCCGTGCGCTCGACGGCGAAGGCCGGTGCCTTGACCGTGACGGCCGGGGCGCCGTTCTCGACCGAGCCGCCGAACGGGAACTGCAGCCCTCCGGCCGGGGGGATGCCCACCCCCTGGGTGTCCCACTCCCGGGCCCGGGAGGCGTCCCGGATGTAGCTGGCCGGCCAGGCGTCGAGCAGGTTCGGCGAGGCGACCAGGTCGAAGGCCGCCTTGCTGCGGTTGGGTCCCGAGGTGGTCTGGAGCTTCAGCAGGGGCACGATCTGCGCCCAGACGTCGACACCCTGGTAGTCCAGCTCCCACCAGAAGCCCAGCGCGTCGTACTTGCGCTTGACCAGGCTGGTCCCGGGGTTGTCCAGGTAGCTGGCCCACTGGTCCTGATCGGCGAAGTGACCGGTCAGCGCGGCGCAGGCCCAGTCGGCCAGGCCTTCCTGGATCCAGCCCGGGAGGGTGTAGAAGGCCTGGTCGGACTCGAGGACGGCGTTCGCCACGCAGTGGAACGCCTCGTGGGCCAGGAACTCGTCCTGCTCGTCCGCGCCGGCCTTCGTGTAGTAGTCGTAGAACCTGAACTCGCAGGTCTGGACGCCCTTGCGGTGGTAGGCGTAGGTCTCCGCGCCGGCCTTCGGGTTCTTCGGCGAGGTGCAGGCGAACACCCGGGGGGTGTAGCTGGTGCCCAGCTTCTGCTGCACCTCGGCCATCCGGAACACGATCCGGGCCTGGTTGGTGGGGTCGTCCTTGCAGTCGCGGGGAAACGTGTGTGCCGGTGCGGTCTCGTCGGCGGGCACGTCGATGGCGGCGGCGTCCTCGATCGCGGTCTGTTGCTCGGGGCTCAGCTCCGGCCAGTGGGCGAGCACCCCGTTGAGCGCGCCGGTGCCCGAGTCGGTGTCGCCGGCCGGGTCCGGCGCGCCGGGGGCTCCGGGGACCGGCCCGAACGTCGAGGCGAACTCGGCGAGCGCCTGGTCCTTGGTCTCGTCGACGTCGGTGCCGTCGTCCTCCGGCGCGGCCGGCTCGGTGGCGGGCACCAGCGACGTTCCGGCCGCCGGCGACGTTCCCGTTGTTCCGGTGTCGGCCATTGCCGGGGCCGCGCCGGCGAACAGCAGCCCGACCGCCGTCGTCAGGGCCAGCCCGGTCCCGACCAGTCGCCGCAGCGTGTTCATGTCCGTTCTCCTCGCCCTCGATGGGGTCTCGTCCCGGACATCAGTGAAGGCGTGGCGGCTCGGGAAGGGTCCCGAGCAGCGGCGATTCGTGATTCACTTTGCGCGGTCGTGGGCGAGGTGCGGAGCTACTGGGGGGCCAGGTGACCGGGGGCGAGGCGTCGGGTCGCGCGCTTGAGATCGTCGGTGACGGGACCCGGAGGCTGCTGCGGCCGGGCGAGGGCGCGATGGTGGGTCGCGCCGACGAGGCCGACCTCCGGATCTCCGGCGAGCAGGTGTCGCGCCAGCACCTGGTCATCCGCCCGACCGAGCAGGGCTGGCTGCTGGAGGACGTCAGCCGCAACGGCTCGTTCGTCGACGGCCGGCGCATCACCCGGGTCGATCTCGACCGGCCGCTGCTGGTCACCCTCGGTACCGGGCGGGACGCCCCGGCCCTGCGGTTCCAGCCGGTCGACCCGGACGCCGTCGGCGGCCCCGACGGGACGCGGCCGGACACCGCCGCCGTCCGCTCCGCGCGCCAGGGCAAGCTGTCCTCGGTCCACCGGATCCCCGGGGCGACGATCCGCGTCGGCCGGGCGCCGGACAACGACGTGGTGCTCGGCGACGACCTGCTCGTCTCCCGCCACCACGCGGTCCTGACCAGGCGGGAGGACCGCTGGCGGGTTCAGGACCTGGGCAGCCCCAACGGGACGTTCCTCAACGGCCGGCGGGTCACCGACGCCATCCTCGGTGGCGAGGACGTGCTGGGCATCGGGCACTTCCTGCTGCACCTCGACGGCGACCACCTGGTCGAGTACGTCGACACCGGTGATGTCGCCTTCCGCGCCGAGGGGCTGGTCGTCACCGTGCCCGGCGGCAAGCGCATCCTGGACGGCGTCGGGTTCAGCCTGCCCAGCCGCAGCCTGCTCGCGGTCGTCGGGCCCAGCGGTGCCGGCAAGTCGACCCTGCTGCGCGCGCTCACCGGGTTCCGCCCCGCCGACCAGGGACGGGTCGAGTACGCCGGGCGCGACCTCTACGCCGACTACGACGAGCTGCGCCAGCGCATCGGCCTGGTGCCCCAGGACGACATCCTGCACAAGGAGCTCACCGTGCGGCGGGCGATGTCCTACGCTGCCCAGCTGCGCTTCCCCGCCGGGGTGACCGCGAAGGAACGCAACCGCCGGATCGAACAGGTCACCGACGAGCTCGGCCTGGGCGAGCAGCGACGGCAGCGGATCACCAGCCTGTCCGGGGGGCAACGCAAGCGCACCAGCGTCGCGCTGGAACTGCTCACCCGCCCGTCGCTGCTGTTCCTCGACGAGCCCACGTCCGGCCTCGATCCGGGTCTGGACAAGTCGGTGATGCAGACCCTGCGGCGGCTCGCCGACGACGGGCGGACGGTCGTCGTGGTCACCCACAGCGTCGCCAATCTGGATGTGTGCGACCGGCTGCTGCTGCTGGCCCCCGGTGGCTCGGTGGCCTACTTCGGACCGCCGCTGGAGGCGCTGGAGTACTTCGGCGTCGCCGACTTCGCCGAGGTCTTCCTGCTGCTGGAGAGCCAGACGGGGCCGCAGTGGGCGACTCGCTTCCGCGACTCGGCCCAGGGCTCGCGGTACCTCGAGGCCGCGAAGATCAAGCCGACGTCGCCGGAGTCGCCCTCGGAGGTGCATGCGACGGCTCACCGGCAACAGTCGACCGCGGCGCAGCTGGGCATCCTGTGCCGCCGGTACTGCTCGGTGATCGCCGCCGACCGGCAGTACCTGCTGTTCATGGCGGCCCTGCCGCTGGTGCTCAGTGCCCTGGCGCACGCGCTACCCAGCGAGCGGGGGCTGTCGTTGCGGGCCCCGCTGACCGGCGCGACCAGCGGCTCGCCGAACAGCCTGCTGCTGGTGTTCGTGATCGGCGCGGCCCTGATGGGGTCGGCCGCGTCGATCCGCGAGCTGGTGAAGGAACGGGAGATCTACCGCCGGGAACGGGCCATCGGGCTCTCCCGCGCCGCCTACCTCTGGTCGAAGATCGTCGTGCTCAGCGTCATCGTGGGGTCACAGGCGGTGTTGCTCGGGTGGCTGGGCAACCTCGACAACCCGCCCCCCGACGAGGCTGTCCTGCTCGGTTCGGGCAGTGCCGAGATCGTCGTGGCGCTGGTCGGCGTGGCGCTGGCCAGCATGACCGTCGGCCTGCTGATCTCCGCGCTGATCGACAACGCCGACCGGGGGATGCCGCTGCTGGTGTTGCTGGCCATGCTGCAGTTCATCCTGTCCAGCGCGGTCCTGCAGATCGGCGAGAGCCCGGTCATGGGGCAGCTGTCCTGGCTGATCCCGGCCCGGTGGGGGTTCGCCATGGGCGCCTCGACGATCGGCCTGGACGGCAAGCCCCCGTACCAGCCCGATCCGCTCTGGGCCGCCACCTCGGGCACCTGGCTGTTCGACCTGGCCATGCTCGTGGTGCTCACCGCCGGTTTCGCCGCCGGTGTCGCGGTGCTGCTGCGCCGCCTGGACCCGCGCCGGCGGGTCTGAGCGGTCAGAAGTCGTCGAGCTCGTCGAGGATGCGCAGATCCGGGGGGACCAGCGCGGCCGAGGAGACCAGCTCGAGCAGCAGGTTGTGGTTCAGCGCGTTGCCCACCGGGTCGCCGACCTCGTCCCGGGTCAGGCCGGGCACCCCGGCCCCGGACAGGCGTTTGCGCACCGCCACCCCGATGTGCTCGGCGCGCTTCGCGGTCCAGCCCTGGTCCGGGACGATCTCGTTCAGCTCGTCGGACACCTGGCGCCAGGACAGCGGCTGCGGGTAGGCGTCGTGCCGGAGATAGCGCTGCCCGAGCACCACCAGGACCAGCCGCTCGTCGGCCGACAGGCTCCAGATCGGTTCCGCGCTGGTCAGGTCGCTGTGTTTGGATCGGGCGACGCCGGTGGCGCCGGCCACCCGGACCTCGACCAGATGATCACGGCCCGAGCGGCTGCGGATGAACATCGGCGTGTAGCCGACGGCCAGGTCCACCGGCTCGGTGTCCGGGAAGATCATCCGCGAGGCGGGTAGCCGGATCGGCAGCCGGCCGGTGTTGCGCAGGGTCCAGTTCCGCTGCCCGCGCACCAGCACCCCGTGCCGCCGGCTGATCCGGTCGTCGTCCGGACCGACGCACACGTCGACCTCGGCCTGGTTGCGGCCGAACGTCACCACCGCCCCGGGCTGGGGATCGACGCTCACCCCACCCCGAGGCCCCAGGACGAAGATCGTGCCCGGCCGCGAGTCAGGGGGCTCGAGCGCCAAGCTCGCCGATCTTGCCGACAGCTCTCGCATGTCAGGCAGGATACGGCGGCCGCGGCGAATGGCCTATCGCGTAGGTCGGCTTGCTGGATGGCGATCCGGGAGGGTTCCCGAGCGCCTCGCCTATCCTCCATCCATGGTCAGCTGCGGTCGTTCGGGACGGTGAGTGCGATCTCCGCGGAGATGTTCGGTCCGTACCGGATCGAGGAGCTGCTCGGGCGCGGCGGGATGGGCGAAGTGCATCGCGCCTACGACACCGCCCGGAACCGTTTCGTCGCGCTCAAACGGCTACCGGCGCACCTGGCCGACAGCCAGGAGTACCAGGCCCGTTTCCGCCGCGAGGCCGAGGTCGCCGCCCGGCTCACCGAGTCCCACGTCATCCCCATCCACGACTTCGGCGAGATCGACGGACGGCTGTTCATCGACATGCGCCTGGTGCCCGGCACCGATCTGGCCACCCTGCTGGACTCGGCCGGGCCGTTGCCGCCGAAGCGCGCGGTCGACATCGTCGCCCAGATCGCCTCCGCGCTGGCCGCCGCCCACGACGAGGGCCTGATCCACCGCGACGTCAAGCCGTCGAACATCCTCCTCAACTCGGGCCACCGCGACGACTTCGCCTACCTCGTCGACTTCGGCCTCGCGCACACCCCCGAAGCCACCGCGATGACCGCCACCGGCCTGACCATCGGCACCCTCGCCTACATGGCCCCGGAACGCTTCCTCGGCCGGCCGCCCGACCACCGGGTCGACATCTACGCCCTCGGCTGCGTGCTCTACGAAGCCCTCACCAGCACCCGCCCCTACCCCGGCGACAGCGCACCCGAGCTGATGTACGGCCACCTCAACACCACCCCGCCGATCCTCGACCGGCCGGACGCGCCGCCCGGACTCGCCGACGTCATCACCCGGGCCCTGGCCAAGGACCCCGACCACCGTTACCGCAGCGCCGCCGACCTCGCCGACGCCGCCCGCGACACCCTCGGCGCCGAACCCGCCGGGGTACCACCCACGGCGCCCGCCCCGACGCCACCGGCCACGCCGACCGGCCCGGCCACCCCGACCGACGCGGCCACGCCGACCGGCCCGGCCGCCCCGACCGACGCGGCCGCGCCGACCGGCCCGGCCGCCCCGACCGACGCGGCGCGGTCATCCCCGACCCTCGCCGAACCCGAGAGTCGCCCCGCCGCCCCGCTACCCGCTGAGCCGGCCCCGCCACCGGCCACCCTGGTCGCCCCGGACCGACCGACGGAGCCGGCACCCGCCCCGCAACCCCTGCTGTCGGCGCCGAGCCCCGCCGCGCCCGCGCCGCGGCGATCCGTCCCGAAGCGCAAGGCGCTGATGATCGGGCTGGTGGTGCTGGCCCTGATCGCGGCCGGAGTGGTAGCGCTCGTCCGAGCGCGCGGCGGTGCACCGGACTCCACCGACGCCGCGTCCGGGGCCTCCGACAGCCGCCCGCCGGCTCCGCCGAAGGTGTCGAAACCGCTGGTCCGCCAACCTTCGGTGGTCGCGACCATCCCGGTCGCCGCGAGCCCGAGGGACATCGCGGTGGCCCCCGACGGGCGGGTCTACGTCGCGCAGTCCGATCAGAGTGGTGGATCCGTCGAGGTGCTCGATCCGGCTCGGGCCGCGGTGGCCGGTGTGGTCGGGCTCGGCGGGACGGGTCTGACCAGCGTCGCCACCACCCCGGACAGCCGTCACGTCCTGGCAACGACCTTCCGCGGCAGCCCCGAGAAGGTGGTGGTGATCGACACGGCGACCAACTCGGTGAGCGCGTCGATCTCCCTACCCCCCGACGCCGACCCGCGAGGGATGGTCGTCGCCCCGGACGGGAAACGCGCGTACCTCCGCAACTTCAGCAAGTCGGTGCTGGTCGTCGACACGTTGACCAACGCCGTCGTCGACACCATGCCGGTGGACTGCAACGGGGGTTCCATCGGCGACCTGGCGATCTCGCCGGACGGTCATCGGCTGTATGTGGCCTGTTGGGCACCTGGCGGGCTGCGCGTCCTGGATACCCGGACCAAAGCCGTACTCGCGGTGAACTCCGCGGTTCCCGGTTCACTGACGATCGCGGCGTCGCCGGACGATGGAACATTGCTCGTCGGCGACTCGGCCCGCGTGAACTTCGTCGATCCCGCGACGAACTCCGAGACCGCGAAGGTGCAGGTGACGAGTCGGACCATCGAGCAGGTCTGGGATGTGGCCATCTCGCCCGACGGACTGCACGGATACGTGCTGGCGGCCGACACCGCCAAGGTCCCGGCGCGGTTCAACCTCCATGTGATCGACATGGCCACCCACGCCATCGTGGCGAGCCTGCCCGTGGGCACCACGGATTCGAGCTGGATCGGCACCGGGGTCCTGGCCGTCAGCCCGGACGGCCGCCGGGCCTACGTCACCTGGGCGGGGTCCGGAGTGGCCGTGGTCGACACCGGCAGCGACTGACCGGCTCGGGAGGGTTCCCGTACGCGCCGAACGAGGCCGGCACCACGGGGATGGCCAGCCAGCCGGCCCGGGTGCCCCCGTGGCGCACGGCGGTGGCCATGAGCGCGCCGGCGAGCAGGGTGCCGAAGTTGGTGAAGACCCACCAGGCCGGGAACTCGACGATGCGGAAGGGCTGGTAGCCGTCGGCGGTCCCGCTCTGCGCGTCGGGACTTCCTGGACCGGAGCCAGTCGAGAGCACCCATGCCATCCAGCGTCGCGGACACCCCGACAGTCCGGGCCGGGTAGCCGCTGATCGCATGCGGTCGCGAACGCGGGGCCAGGTTTCAGCGGACCCGGGCGGACCGGCCCGGTGCCACACTGGGGCCATGGCTGCACAGGTGCACCACCGGTCGGGTTGCGCGGAGTGCGGCGCTGAGCTGGTGTTTCTGGTCGGTGACCCGAGCGTGGGCTATGAGGACATCGACCCGATCGAGGGCGGGCCGCGCCAGGCTGGTCGACGAGGCGATGGGCGCAAGTGGTGCCGCTACCACGGCTGGTACTGCGGCTGCCTTGAGAACCGGGTGAACGCACGTAGTCCCAGCCGGGTTCGCGGTCGTCCGGAGGGCCTCGGTTTTCGTTGTCCTAGCCGGCGCGGACGTGGCCGAGGACATCGGCGAGACGCAAGTTGACCAGTGAGGTCCTATGAGAGGCGATCCGAGAAGCCCGGCACCTACGCCCTGAAGTGGAGCGCGACTGAGGGAATCTGGTCTCCCCCGTAATTGGAACTCGTGACTACCCCAAAATCTTGAGAACCTCCCGGGTTGTCGACGTAATAGCTGAGTACGCAAGGTTCATTTGCCGGAATTCTCTGACAGAATTTTGACTTGGTGCGGTTCCTGTCGAAAACGGAAGAGTAGATCGCTGCGTAGTATGTGTGGTTGCAGACGACGGACGAGGTGATTAATAGACGATTTCCGTCGGCGACGGCTTCGGCATAGTTTCGACACATCGCCTTGAATGGAACTTTTTTGAAGAACCGGACCTGCTTCCAGGCTCCCCACTTCTGCCAGCCGGTGGTGTTTGGCGCGGCCGCCAGGATGTTGTCGAATCCAGCGACTCTCTTGAAGTCGGCAATCCGGGAATCCGCTGCGACCCGTGGTGGAATCCATGAAGTCGTCGCCGAGTGGCTGGCCGTGAGAGTAACGGGAGCGGTGTTCTGTGAGTCCGTCAGCGGTGAAGACGTCCCTAACGCCAGGACCAAGCTGATAGCGGACGCCACAGCTGTACTTGTGAAACGCCGCCGACTGGGGCGTACTGCTAGATCCATCGGTGCTCTTTCTCGCGTGTTCCTGGATGAACAGGTCGGCCAGGCTGATCATCTACGCCGCCGATCGGGCGTGTCGCGGCTTCGGCGTCCATCGGTTGACACTCCGGCCCCGTCCGACTCCCTGAGCTGCTCTGATCCGATCGGATCAGAGCAGCTGGAGTTGATGATCGGTTGCCTTCCCCAACCCAACTCCACCGCGCACCTCACGGCGACGGGCCATGATCAGCTCCTCAGGACAGACGACTGCCGCGCGGTCACTCGGCCATGGCCGGGATCGGCTGGCGCTGTCCCGAGCCGCCCGGGAACGCTGACGTCAGTGACCGGCGACTTCGCTCCTAGGGGTGGGTGTCTCTCCTCCGTATGGAACGGAGCTACCCGGCTGAGGCGCCTGGGCCTCCGAAGTCACGTTGGGAGGCTCTTCCCAGCCTGGGGACTGTAGAACATTCTTCGCTTTAGGGTCGGGTTTGTAAGCGGCGGCGACGGCGCACCCGGCAGGTACTGCGGGTACTTTCCATCCGCTGGGTGCTTTAACTCCGACACTCATGCCCTTCGCGCACTTGGCCCCGACCTTCTTTGCGCCTTTTGCTAGCCCTCCGCCACGGCAACCCTTACCGTTCTTGTGCGCCTTACCAAACGGGCAATAGTCGGTCTGTGTGCCGCGCGTGGGCTCGGATGAAGAGTGACTAGCCGTGAGAATGACCGGCACGATCTCCATCTGGACGTCTGCGGGCTGGGTGGATGACTCGGGTGCTGCAGCGATGCAGATGGCGAGCGCCGTGCCAGCGACTAAGAGACGCGGCGCCAAGCGAGTGACGGCCGGCATTATCGTTCTCCTCTGTGCATGTTGGGCGAGGGAAGTAACCACGTCGATGATCACGCGTCGTGCTGGGTACGTCGCGGCTTCGGCGTCCATCGGTTGACACTCCGCCTCCTCCGACCCGCTGAGCTGGGCTGATCCGTTCGGATCCGAGCGCCTGGAGTTGACGATCAGTTATCCCTCAGGCACACTCGCGCCGTGGCGGGTGAGCGCGAAGGCCTCCCCGCTCGCGCTGCGTCATCTGAGGGCGACGTTCGGGCCACCCGGCGAGCCCGTGGCGTTGTGGGACAACCTCACCCGTGGCTGATCGCCGAACCAGAAGAACTCGGCGAAGCACTGGCCTGGATGCTTCACACAGCTCGAGGGACCGCGCCCAGTCGTGTTCAAGACCTCGCCCGTCATCTTGGGATCAGCCCAGCGCAGGTCTACAACTACATCTCGGGAACTAAGGTTCCCCCTCACGAGAAGTGGGACAAGATCCTGGAGGTGTTCCAGATCACCGGTCCGTCTCGCGGGGAGTGGGCCACCGCTGGTGAGCGCGTTCGGGAGCGACGCCGAATACGCCAGATGCGAGACAGAGCCGAACGTCAGGTTTCGTCGGCGAACGATGCCGACACCTCCGCAACCGAAGACTCCACAGCAACCGGTGATCCTGAACCTGCACTGCCACCTACCCCGGACCCAGGTGCCGAGTCATCCTCAGCTCGGCGCTGGATCATCACGGCCACGGCTGCGGTCTCCCTTGTGGCCGTGGTCGTGACTCTTACAGTTCTCGCGCAGGGACATGCAGACCTGCTATCGGACCCGCCAGACGTTGAGTGTCTCCGGCCGGGCTCGGCCACAACATGGATCAATCACCACTCCCGCCGCTACCTCGGGGCCACCGCAAACCGGCCAGAACCAGCCATGACCACGGCTACTCCGGGGGTAAGCCAACCCCCGATGATGACCGCGCTAAGCCGCGGAGATGCAGCCGGCGGTGTCTGCGCGACGACGGTCTCGAACAGTGCCCAATCCGGGACTGGCGGATGTCTTACTGCGGATACCGACCAGACGGCGGTGCGCTGGGCGCAATGCAACATGAGCGTCGAACAACTATGGATCGTCGAGAACCATTGGCCGGATGGCGGAGTCATGTGGAAGCGGATACGGCCGTCCAGTGACGTCGAATCGTGCCTACAAGAACAGCCACAGGGAAACGGATCTGTGTCCGTGACGCTGCGGCCGTGCGGAACTGACTGGCACCAACAGTGGAACGTCTCCGGCTCCTAGAGTCTCGTTGTCGCGGCGGGCAAGGAACTTTCACCAGTCGATTAGCTAGACCCGCGAGGCCTCAGGTTGCCGAGGTGGCGGTAGAGAGTGCCTCGGCCGACACCGATCGTTGTGGCGATCTCGGTGACGGCGTGCTCGCCAGCCTCCAGCATGTGGCGGGCCACATCGAGTTTCGCCGGGGTCATCACCGTGGGTCGGCCGCCGACGCGGCCCCGGGCTCGGGCAGAGGCAAGTCCTTCCAGGGTGGCCTTGGAGATCAGGTCGGCGGTGAGCTCGTCGATCGCGCCGAGGAGGTGGAACAGCAGCCGCCCGGCCGGGGTGGTGGTGTCGATGCCCTGGGCCAGGACCACCAGCTCGATCCCGCGCCCGTCCAGCTCGGCGGTCACCTCGGTCAGGGGCGCACCGAGCGGGCGACCCGGGACAGTCGGGTGATGACCAGCTCGTCGCCCCGACGTAGGTAGTCCCGGCAGGCGTCTCACTGCGAGCGGCGGGCGAGCTTGCCCGACACCTGTCGATGAACACCCGCTCACAGCCCGCCGCGTGCAGCGCGTCGAGCTGGGAGTCGATGTTCTGCTCTCGTGTGGACACCTGCGGGTACCCGACCCCGACGTGGCTGGACGGGGGAGTCGACGCTACCCCTCGCCGGGTTTTCCCTGGTGAGGGGTCGATACGCTGCCACTTTGTCGAGTGCCCCCGGCAGTGTGCTGTTTCAGGACATACGCATAGCGTGTCGCGAGACATCGGCATAGATCAACTGGTGTTCATGCGGGATGTCGAAGGCCCGTCTGGTGGTCACCGCTGTCGTCGTCGAGGG
>JAESFN010000590.1_pt1 | contig 29282 bp, 27 predicted proteins | sample 9269411 | NCBI WGS metagenome assembly JAESFN01 (sample SAMN14505399, study PRJNA617100) | algae metagenome | isolation source: Iphinoe sp. HA4291-MV1 and co-occurring heterotrophs from trail next to... | place: USA: Maunawili Falls, Hawaii | collected 2009-07-25
TCATTAGTCATTAGTCATTAGTCATTAGTCATTAGTCATTAGTCATTAGTCATTAGTCATTAGTCATTAGTCATTAGTCATTAGTCATTAGTCATTAGTCATTAGTCATTAGTCATTAGTCATTAGTTTTCGGACTATGAATCAAGATTTCACCGATGAAGTCAAATGGTGATGGTCAAGACTTCATAAACTGAGTTGAAGCTTTCGTATTTTTTGCTTTCTTTTATACCCTTAATTCTAAAAAGGTAGCCTCAACCAATGAATAACAGTATTGTATAGGTTATCACTCAATGTCGGAGTCCGCCAAGGTTTCCTTTGAAATTGTTCTACTATTTGACGACCAAGAGGAGTCAGGCGGAAACTATCTGTAATTCCCTGACCATCGACTTCTCGCCGCAGAACACCCACTTGGATGAGCCACACTAGAGCATTGTCTGCTGCTAACTCCGAGATAGGACGTTTAGTGTAGCCATTCTGAACACCAGAATTCGCAGTCATTTCACTTAAAGCTACCCGACGAGAGCGCATCGTTTCAAACAAGCAAGGATTGAAGGGAGAACACACTAAGGCTCGTTCAGCTCGTTCTAAGGCGCTACGAGGATAGGTAAAGGTTTTTTGGTTTTGGGAATCAACACTAGGCATTTTGTAATTTTTAATACCTTATAGATAAAAGTCTCAAACTGCTAAAACACGAGTTAGTAAAATACTAACTATAAATTTACCTTTATTGGTATAATCGGAAATTAGTAAAAAGCTTGAATCTCTATTTTTAGGGTTTTACGTATTTCCTTGAGATTTGAAAGTGCTTGAAGGAGAATTCAGGAGTCAGCAATTCCTGAGTCAGCAATTCCTGAGTCAGCAATCTTTTGGACTCAAGATTGCTGACCCCAACCAATTGTAGACACCCCCGTAGACGGTGGGGATTTAAACCCCTTTACTCCTCCCTTGCGTCGCCAGAATTCAATTGGTGAATTCTGGCGACTGACACCTTCGTTCTTTCTGTTAATAATACGAATTTACTATCAAACCATAAGAAGCCTTGACGACTCCCCGGCATAAATTTTCGGCGAGCCACCCTTATAAATTAACAAAAATATATAAAGTTTGATACAATACCGCCATCAGGGAAAACAGTAACAGGCATTCGTCACTTTCACGGGAGCAAATTCCTAGAATTTGAAAGGTCGAACTCGTGTTACTGACCACAAATTGCCCTGAAGTTAACCTTGTATAGGAGAGATACTAAAACTATGCCCTTAGCAGTTGGTAACGATGCACCTGCATTTACCGTTAAAGACACCGATGGCAACACTGTCTCGTTGTCTGATTTCAAAGATAAGACAGTGGTTTTGTATTTCTACCCCAAAGATGATACCCCAGGTTGTACCAAACAAGCCTGTAGCTTTCGGGATGCCATTGATGAATATAAGAACAAAGATGTAGTGGTGCTGGGAGTCAGCGCAGATGATGAAACCTCCCACCAGGCATTCACTCAAAAATATGATCTCAATTTTCCCCTACTGGCTGACACTAATCAAACCTTAATCAAAGCATACGATGTCGATGGTGGTGGATATGCTAAGCGCGTTACTTACATTATTGATGGTAACGGCAAAATCATCTATGTTGACTCTAGTGTAAATACATCGACTCACGCTAGCGATGTTTTAGCAAAATTGGGGCTGTAAGAAGCTATCAGCAATCACTAGAAGAACTCAGAACACAGAATCTCAGAAGAAAAAGTTTTTGAGTGCTGCGTTCTGTGTTCTTTTTTTGTGACCTTATCTGTTTCTAATTACCTGATTGGGGTTTAATGATCTGAGGTTGAGGTGTATTCACCTGAAAACCTGGTTGAGTTGGCTGTTGAGTTTGATTTTGCTGAAAAAATCGTTGTTGCTTTTCTTTAAATGCAGCTGCAGCGTCATTCAGTTGTTGGTTCTGTTCATCTGCATTCCAAACTACATTTCCCTGTTGAAGGCGATGCAATAAACCAAACGTACCCATATTATTCACCTCATCGCTGCGGGGAGCTAGTGGATCATTATCCTGTTGTTGTGGATTGAGATCTTGCAGGATATTTCTTGAGCTAGGTTCAGCTAAGCTGGGTTGAGGCAATAGCAGGGAAGCAAAGCTCATTCCTGCAACAGTGACTACAAATAGTTGCTTAAGTGGTAAAAACGGTTTTTTCATAAAAGCCTCCAAAGGGGCAAGGGGCAAGGGGCAATGGGCAATGGGCAATGGGCAAGGGGCATTGTCCCCTCATCCAATGCCTTGATTTCACAACTCAAATAGGAAGGACTGCTATATCTTAAGCAAGAGTTCGTCGCAGTTGAGGTTGAATACTTAATAATGCGACAAGGGTAAAGCCAAGCAGTACTAGCAAGGCACCACTAAAGGTAACATCACCCCAAAAAGCATGCATCACTACGCTATTTAATCCCCAATCTTGGTGAAGATACAAATAGCGAATTGGTTCAATCGCATAGCTGAGGGGATTGAGGGTTGCTAAAATCTGCAACCATTTAGGCATGAAGGATAAGGGAGCCAAAGCAGTACTAGCAAACAACAATGGCAAGTTACTGACAAAAATAACCGCAATAAGTTCAATATGTCCAGGCAAGGCAAAAGCCAAACCAAGACTGATAGCAGTCACACCTAATGCAAGTAGGAAGACAATGAGGACTATTGCTCCCAAACCCGCTGCATCTGGTAACCCAGCTCCTAAAAAAGCCGCTGTTATGACAATGACTGCTGTTTGCAGCAAACTTTGACTAATGATAAAGATAGCCGAAGCCAGAACAATTGAAAACCGTGATGCTAAAGGAGCCACGAGCAAACGGTTCAAAAAGCCGAATTCGCGGTCAAACATGACTGGCAAACCAGCATTAAGCGCCCCTGCAAACGCAGTAAATACAATTATACCAGCGCCTAAAAATTGCCCATAATTTGTGGTATTGCCAAATATACCTTTTGGTGCATTTTGAAACAAAGCGCCAAACAACACTAACCAAATCACCGGCTGAAGAATTCCTGCAAATAATGTTGAGGGACGCCGCTGCAATTGAATAAACAAGCGGCGAGTTAAAGCAAGTGTCTCTTGTACAAATTCACCAAAGACATTGGGAGTCGCATCAGTATAAACTTGAGGTGATGCGACTTGCTGCCAATTGATATCCGATTTAGGGGGTAAAACTGTACCACTCATAAGCAATTTTGTATTTTGGATTTTAAATTTTGGCAGCGGATTCTGTAATAGATGTCACGGATAATTTAGATAATTTATTTAGATAATTTATCAGTTACATCCGTTAAATCATCCGTTGCTTATCTCATATTTTGTTTTTTCTCAGCTTTTGGATCGCGACTTCCAGCGGCTGCAAGTTCCGCATCCATTAAAGTTCGCCCTGTCGCTGCAAGATAGACATCATCCAAACTCGGTCGAGATTGGGCAATACCAAAAATCGGTAATCCAGCGGAATTTAGCGTTTGTTGGATGGAAATGAGAGCATCACTTTGCGGTGTCACGACCAAGTTGAGGGAATTCCCTTGAGCACTATTAATAATTACTTCTTGAACAAATGACAAAGATTTCAGCAAATCTTTAGCTTTGTGCGCCTCCTCGTCGGGTGAAAACTCGCGGATTCGTAAAGTGATGCGATCGCCTCCCACTTTATCTTTCAATTGTGAAGGTGTTCCTGTCGCAATCACGACTCCACGATCAATAATCGCCACTCTATCAGCTAAGGCGTCTACTTCTTCTAAATAATGGCTGGTAATCAGTACCGTTGTTCCTGCTTCTCGCAACTTCCGCAAGAAATCCCATACCACGAAACGGCTTTCTATGTCAAGTCCTACGGTGGGTTCATCTAAAACCAGGACATCCGGTGCATGGAGTAATCCGGCTGCTAAATCTAAGCGCTTGCGTAACCCACCAGAGTAAGTACCAGTCTTTTTATCTGCATATTCCTGTAAACTCAGTAGTTGAAGCACTGTGTCTACTCGTTGTTTGGCGACTGCGCCAGGTAAATGATAAAGTGCGGCTTGCAGTTGCAAGAGTTCGCGTCCAGTCAAGACTTTATCTAAGGCAACTTCCTGAGCGACGTAGCCTAATCTTTTTCTTGCGGCTCTGGGATTATCCACTACAGAGATACCAGAGACTTCTATTTTACCTGCATCTGGTGTCGTGAGAGTACACAAAGCTCTCAACGTGGTTGTTTTTCCTGCTCCGTTAGGACCGAGTAACCCAAAGATTTCTCCTGGTTCCACCTTAAAGGAAATATCCTTCACGGCTTCAACCGTGCCGTAGCGTTTTTTGAAATTTTCTATGAAAACGGCGGGAACCATGATAGTTTATCCTAAACTATACAAATCTCAACAAAGTCTATTCTTATTGTAGTTGAGTCGTGTGAGGTCGGGCGAAGAGCGATCGCTCTTTCGGGCGCTGGGCTTTTCCCATGGTAAGTTGTGCTAGTAAGCACTTTCTCAATCTCCCGGATTGAGTTGCGCTGAGGAGAGATTCGCGAGGTAATTCACTAAATCGCTTGGATTGGTGAAATCTAACAGCGCCTCAGCTAACTCTTCGAGTTGATTGATAGGTAAAGTACGAATCTGCTGTTGTACTTCCGGCTCAATTGCACCAAACCGACGTGTCAGCTGACGCAAAATCAGTTCTAACGCCTCCTTTTTCTTTCCTCGTTCTTCTCCCTGTTGCAATCCCTTTTGCAAAATGTCTTGGTAAATCACAGATTCCTTCATAACTTCCTCTCTAAACAGATGTGTAATTAGATTTTTTGAAAACCTCAAACCAGCTAAAACCTGTACGCAAGCTGATATATTCTGTCGCTCTTCCCTTTCCTCAATCATATCGACAGCAGTAGCGACTTGCTCTAACAAGTCTTGGGGTGAGTCGGTTCTCGCCAATGTCGCCAGTGGTAGAAGTGCGGGGTTAGCCAGCAGTGGTGTTGGATCTTCTTCCCATAAGCGAATGACTCGATACTCGTGTTTGGTTTTCTTATCTATATATTGAGTGTTAAAAACGATTTCTGAGGAGGTGGCTTGTAAGAAAATCAAAACTTGCTCAATATCACACCAATATTGTCGTTTCAATCTTGTGTAGTAATCAAGCATCCGGAAGTCGAGTGGAGGTGTGGATTTTGGGGAAGTTTGAAATTCTAAATGCAGGATTTGGTTGGAGATTTGCACTAAAGTACAAGAATCAGCGCGAATTGGTTCTAGATTGAGTTCGGTTTTGAGTACCTCAATATCTGAGGTGTCAGATGAAAGTAACCATCTGGCAAAATCGGCTGGGTAGTTTTCTGCGAGATATTTACAGGTGTTGTCGTAAGTCAAGAGCGATCGCCTACAAAAAAATGTGATTTTATGCTATTCTATAAATAATGGAAAAGGTGTGCGCAGATAAACCCAGCTTCATAACAGCGCAATTGGTCATAAAGAGTCTTCAGTTGGTGAATGACTAGGAAATCTTAATTTGTAGCGAGTGTCTTGAAAGTCAAGCGCCTGTGTCTAGCGCAGACGGCGAAAGCATATCGCCTTGTTTTTTGTGAGAAATCATATCGAAAGGGTGCGCCTAACACTCAGTGACGAGTATGAGAACTTCGCGGGCGAGTGTTTGAGACTCGGCGACGGGTATGAGAACTTCGCGGGCGAGTGTTTGAGGCTCAGCGACGAGTATGAGAACTTCGTGGGCGAGTGTTTGAGGCTCAGCGACGAGTATGAGAACTTCGCGGGCGAGTGTTTGAGACTCAGCGACGAGTATGAGAACTTCGTGGGCGAGTGTTTGAGGCTCAGCGACGAGTATGAGAACTTCGTGGGCGAGTGTTTGAACTTCGCGCTATATGTTACGTTCAGAGCTGCATAGCCGAAGATGGATTCGTTTGCTCCCACGTTGATTTCCTCACCCTCGCTTTTAGCTTGCGCTAAAATCTTTCCCTCTCCTTACTAAGGCTACGGTGTACACACATCTCGCTTTTAACCTCACCCTCGCTTTAGGGTGCGCTAAAATCTTTCCCTCTCCGAACTCGCGGAGAGGGATCAATACTGCTCGGATAAGCAAAAATTAGAAACCCGGTTTCTTTAAGAAACCGGGTTTCTGGCACCTCAACTATTCTTAACCGAGCAGTATTGGGAGAGGGATGCCCGAAGGGCAGGGTGAGGTTCCGAAGGATTTTTGAGCAATTCGATGACTTGTGTGTACACCGTAGCTTAGTAAGGGGAGGGGAGGTTTTGGCGTCAGCCAAAGCCGGGGTGGGGTTCCTTTGTGTTTCACAACGAAGTGAGAAACGCCTATACTCAGCAATCTCCCTATATTTCCGTAATCACGGGCAATGCAATTGAAGCATCTTATATATATATAGATATAAAACACCCGCGCCTGCACATGAACGAACAGCGCCAGCAAGCTTATCTCAACCTGATTGAAAGACTGCTGAATTGTCCGAGTGGAGAAGAGCCAGAGATTTTACAGGCTAACCAAGATTTACTTGATGCTGATTTCTTGCAGATGCTGGAAGTTGCGGCGGAGATGAAAGTACAGCAGGGAGATGAAAATGCAGCAAATTGGTTGAGAAATCTGGCAATTCAGTTGAGGGAAGCGTTGAATTTATCCTCACCAACTGCTGGGAATATTTCAGAAGAGGATTTACAAGCGCATCTGCAATTTTTGGTGGAGGTACTGCAAGCAACAGCAGAAAGTGGAGGTGATGCGCAGGTAGTTTACCCGTTGCTGGTAAGCAACAGACAATATCTGAATCTGAATTTAGCAGAACTCTTGCGGCGTTGGGCGACAAATACCCTGGCGGAAGTCGAGACAAATGTCGCACAATCCATCGCTGTAGATATTGGCAATTTTAGTAATCTCATTCAGCAATTCCCTTTGGGTGACAAAGCCAGCAACATGGAAATTGCTATTGCTGGTTATGAAGTCGTGTCAACTATGTTCACCCGCGACGCCTTCCCGCAAGATTGGGCAATGACGCAAAATAATTTGGCGATTGCTTACTCTGACAGAATACGCGGGGACAAAGCACAAAATATAGAATTGGCGATCGCATCCTACACGAATGCTTTGGAAGTAAGAACTAAAGACGCCTTCCCGCAAGATTGGGCGATGACGCAAAATAATTTGGGCGCTGCTTACCGTAACAGAATACGCGGGGACAAAGCACAAAATATAGAATTGGCGATCGCATCCTACACGAATGCTTTGGAAGTAACAACTAAAGACGCCTTCCCGCAAAACCATGCTGAGACATTATTCAACCTGGGTATTGCTTACCAAGACGCACAACGCTTCAGCGATGCTTACACAACTTTTCATTCTGCCATTGAAACAGCAGAGTTGTTGCGCGGGGAAATTGTTTCTGGTGAGGAAAGCAAACGCAAGCAAGCGGAAGAATGGAATAAACTTTATCGTCGCATGGTAGAAGTTTGTCTGGAGTTGAAAAATTCTCCCGAAGCAATTGAATATATAGAGCGTAGCAAAACCCGTAACTTGGTAGAACTGCTGTTCACCCCTGACTCTTACCCCAAACTCGCAATATCTGAAGTATTTAAAAACCAACTCCAACAGCTACAGCAAGATATCGAAGAAGAAAAGCGTCGTATAGAACAAGCAGAAAAATCCAATCCTCATGATATTATCAATCGCACTCAGTTGAATGAGTTGCGTCAAAGGCGAGAACAACTCATCACAAGAATTGTCGGCTTGAACCCCATCCGCTATGACGAGATTTACAACCTGCTAAATCACGAAACTGCCATCATCCAATTCTATATCTTTGATAATTGCTTTCGCGCTTTCATCATCACCCGCCACAAAGAACAACCAGAAATTTGGCAGTCGCAACCTCAAGACTTAGAAAAGTTAGTGAATTGGATGGATGAATATCTCCAGCTTTACTTTGAGGACAAGCAACGCTGGCGACATTACCTGAATGATAAACTGAACAAACTCGCTGAGACTTTACATATACAAGAAATTCTTTCTCTTGTTCCACAAGAGTGCAAGAAAGTTGTTTTAATTCCCCATCGTTACCTGCACCTACTCTCACTTCACGCCTTACCCTTATCTTCAGGAGAATCATCAGAGGAATATCTCATAGACAAATTCTCCAAAGGCGTCAGTTATGCACCCAGTTGTCAACTTTGGCGCATGACGCAAAACAAAGCCAAGACATTATCTGACTCACCATTCCATCACCTATTCGCGATTCAAAACCCCACTGACAATTTAGAATTCACCGATATCGAAGTCGAGACTATTGCTGCTGCATTTCATCCACGCCACATCCTGAAAAAGAATCAAGCGACAGCACAAGCTTTGAGAGAACCAACAACCGCCGAAAATTTCCACAATGCAAACTGGCTGCATTTTTCTTGTCACGGCTACTTCAATTTTAACCTTCCTGAAAAATCAGCTTTACAGTTAGCCGCTTCTGAAATTTCTCCTCTCGCCGCAGATGCAGAAACCTCTCGTTATTTGCGAATCTCCGACGACGCCGGAATTGATTTAAAAAAATGTCTCACTCTCGAAGATATCTTCCAATTAAGTTTACCAAACTGTCGTCTTGTGACGCTTTCTGCTTGCGAAACTGGTTTAATTGACATTTTCAATACCAGCGATGAATATATTGGTTTACCCAGTGGCTTTATCCGCGCCGGTGCTGCTAGTATCGTCAGTAGTTTATGGACAGTCAATGACTTTTCCACCGCTTTGTTAATGATTAAATTTTATGAAAACCTGGAAACTGTAACTCAAAATGTGCCGCTTGCTCTTAACTCTGCGCAACAGTGGTTTCGTCGAGTCACCCAACGAGAGTTACTGCAATGGCTTGATGGTAAAACAGATATGGATGTTCAGCAAAAAGAGAGAGTGAAAGAGATATTAGAAAAGAACTATAAACCAAAAGAGCGACCATTTAAACACCCTGCTTTTTGGGCTGCTTTTTGTGCAGTTGGAGAATAACCTCACCCTCGCTTTTAGCTGCGCTAAAATCTTTCCCTCTCCGAACTCGCGGAGAGGGATGCCCGCAGGGCAGGGTGAGGTTCCTTAAGCTTGCGGAGAGAGGAGAATCTCAAATTCAAAATCTTAAACAGGTATAAATTATGGAACCAGATAACATCATCGAAGCTTTTATCCAAGTCGTGAGAGAACAAGATTATGTGTTTTCTGAGGATGCGATCGCGGATTTACCCACACTGCAAAAAAACCTTGCCGCTATAGAAAATCTTACCTCACAAACAATTGTAGAAGTTCTTCGCCAGTGGTACATTAATCATGAATCTGTGAGAGATGCCATACTCGTTGAAGAACGAGAAATTAGTAAAGTCGCGAAGACGAAACCGCAAAGTCAAGAAAACACTCTGGAAAATCGTTACCGAATTTTGGAGGAAGTGCAAAAATTACAAGAGAGAAAAAAGGGGATTAATTCGTAATGTTTTTAAACGCAGAGGAGCGCTGAGGTAAACGCATAGGCGCTGAGTCGCAAAGCGACACGCTGCGCGAACGCCTTCCCGCAGGGTAGGTACGCAGAGTGTTTGTTCTAGTTTTAGCTATGAGTCTTAAAACATCACATGAAAATCTATGCTCCTAACATTCACCTCTTCGCTTTTGAGCTTTACAAAGGTACAAACATAGATACCACCTCTGTTCAAGCTGATAATATTCAACTGTGGCAAAGTGCCGATACAATAGTCAGCACCACCCTCAATCAAGATTTACATCTCAATCGGCGCATAGATACTCACAAAGAACCCCATAGTCTCCGCGTTGATTTGCTCAAAGACTCAGAAATCAAAGAGGATCATTATGCCATAGATATAGATGACACACAACAAATCATCAAAGGATTTGTTCATCCCTTGCGACTTCACGACAGTTACGCTTTGTGGTTAAATTTGCGTCGTCCAGAAAAAAAAGATGATGGCACGCAAACTGAAGATGTCGATGTTGCTTTGTTGAGCAAGTTAAATCCAAATAACTGTTTCATCTTAGAAAAGAACAAGTTCTTTCTCGGACAAACTTTATTAATAACCGCTTGGCTCGCAGGCGCTAAAGATGAAAAACATCTCCATGAAATTGCCCAAGAATGTCTCGAAGCAATTTTCCCTAACCCATCTCAACGTCCGCCTTTCCATCGTCAAGGAGAGTTATTCGGAAGTCCGATTTTTGAATATGGCTTGTTTAGCCAGTTAGCAAATTATCAACACGTCCTCATCTGGTTATTCCGCGATAGCAAGGCAGATGAGAATTTTAAGCTATGTTATCAAGAACTCTTAGATTTGTTCTTCTTTCGCGCTAAGGTTGTCAAAGCTTATCAAGATAGTCGAGAAACTTATCATCGAGTTGCTTCAGCCTATGAGAAGATAGAAAACGAAATAAATAACTTGCCCAAAAAGGAGAAAAACAATGAAGTCACAACAGCCGAATTAAAAGAATTGAAAAATAAGTTAAAAGAATTGCCGCAATTAGCTTTAGAATATACTCGCTGGCTGCGAAATTTAGAAGATTATCAAAATACAATCGCCATAAATGAATATAATTATTCTGAGCGATCGCAACAAATCAATGGTATAATTAAAGATGGTGACTTGCTGTTTTTAAAAACCTTCGCTCAGGAAAACTCTCCTTTTTTCCAAAAACAAATACAAGCTGATTTGGGATATTTCCGTCACGGTTCCACTTTGTTGGATCAAGCGATCGCTTCAATTCGCGGCATAGTGGAAATAGAACAAACGGAGCGCGATCGCTCTTTGGAAAACACCATTCAAGTAGTGGGTGTCGGGTTAGGTGCAGGTGCGATTGTCTCTGGCGTTATCACTCAACACATCGACAAACCATTCGCGCCTATTTTTTCTAATAACCCGCTGCATCCCATAGTAACATCGTTGTTATTGAGTGTTGCTGCGACTTTGTTTTTTGGCGCTTTAGCTTGGCTTTGGACTAAACTGAAGAAGTAGGTTCGGTTTAGGCAAAATTCTACTCGTTGGGTTTCACTATTGTTCAACCCAACCTACAGCTACTAGGAGAAACTCGCGTTGAAACTCGTATCCGATCCAGCAATTGCTGATAAAATTCGCAAGATGAAGCAACGGGTGCGTTGGCAAGATCCGCTGATTGTTGAACGCTTAATTGACCAAACTCAGTTAGTGCTGGATGATGGAGGTGCTGACGAGTCAGAATTCTCTTTTTTGGTTGTAGGTGACAGTGGTTCGGGACCGCATTGGGGACATAATCCCCAGCGACAGATTGCGGAATTGATGCTACCCCATCATGAAGAATGCCGTTTCATGTTGCACACGGGTGATGTTATCTATCTAGTTGGGTCAAGCGATTACTATCCGGAAAACTTTATCAAACCTTATCAAGAGTTTCTCTTGGGGGGAGAGCATCCCAAGCGGATAGCTTATGACCGGATGATTTTTAAACGACCAATCCTACCCGTTCCAGGAAATCACGATTATTACGACCTACCACTCGTATTTGGCTTAGTGTCCTTGGCTACGCTACCATTGCGTCGTCTACTAGGATCAGGTTTGAATCTTGATGTTGGCTGGCGTGGTTCAAGACAAGGTGACGCCTACGCAAGGGCTTTTCTGGATTATTCCAAGGCGTTTATGCTTCCAGGAGAGTTTAGCCGTCACTTAGACGAACACTACACCGCTAAAACAGATGCAGGTCGCTGTCTGCGCTACCAGCCGGGGCGCTTTACCCGCCTTCCCAATCGTTACTACACATTCCGCTATGGTGGAATTGACTTCTTTGCTCTAGATTCCAATACGTTTAATGATCCGCTTCCCCTACCCGCAACACAGGAAGGAGATGCTCATCGCCAGCAATTGGAGCAGCGCCGTAATGAACTGGAACGGCAGAAAATGCAGTTTATGGAGCAATCAGCAAAACTCAATCCAGATAAACCTGGTGAAGCTGAGCAACTAGATGATATGCAGCATCAGGTTTCACAAATTGAGGAAATGATTGTTGATATTGATAAGCAATTAGCTACTGACGAAAAAACAGTGACTGATATCGAACAACTGGAATGGCTGAAGTACAGACTGATTGAATCTTGGAATACGACAGAGGTTCGGGGACGGGTCATTTATTTCCATCATCCTCCCTACGTCACTGAAGCAACAAAATGGCAACAAGCGCAAACTCTAGCAGTGCGCGATCGCTTGCGTGATGTCTTGGATACGGTAGCTGAGGTTGTGAGTTCCAAGACTAGCGATCGCCCTTTGGTTGATTTGGTATTAAACGGTCATGCTCATTGCTTAGAACATCTTGAAACATTAGACACGGGAAGTGCTGACTCTGGTATTCATTGGATTGTCTGCGGTGGAAGTGGCTACAGTTTGCGACGCCAGCGGACTGAGGGAGCAGATTTATTCGAGAAACAAGACCAGAAGTTGGTGGCAAAATCTCACCTTTTTGTTGGTCGTAACGGTCATGGATCTCAAAAGCGAAGACCATACTCTTGTTTGCGTATTGATGTTAAGGAAGGTTCTACACCCAAGTTTATTGTCCGTCCCTTAGTTGCCGAATGGTATCAGCGACAGTGGCATAATCGCGAACTGCAGCCGTTTACGATTTGACCAATCAGTTATCAGTTATCAGTTACTGTTCCCTGTTCCCTGTTCCCTGTTCCCTGTTCCCTGTTAATCAACAGCTCGTTGTGTTACCTGGTAGCGTTATCACGGCGACTGGACAAGGTGCCTTATTGAGGATAGCATCAGTGCGGTGACCGAAGAATGCCCGACCTGATATCGTACGAACACTGCTACCCATAACAATCAAATCTACTTGGTTGATGCGGGCAAATTTGAGGATTTCAAACTCTGGACTTCCAATCAAAATCGCAGTTTTGATAATTGCCCCTAGTCCCCGCCCGACTTCGGCTTGCTGATGTACGATTTGTTCGGCAATCTCTGTCACCGAGTGTATTGTCTGCTCCTCAAACAGAAAATATTCCCCTTGAGTCCGGTTCACGACATTGACTAACGTGATGATCGCCCCAGTCTCCGCAGCGATGGTACTAGCAACCTCAACCGCATGTTGACTATATTCTGTGCCACTGGTGGGTACTAAAATATGACCAATCTTGTGATAGCTAGCCGACTTAGCCTGCTCATGAGCTTGTGATAGGTTGGATTTCACAATCATTGCAGCGCAAGGAGCTTCTTGAACCACCCGATCAACCAGCAAACTAAATAAAGCACCTCTGGAACGCTGACGTTCTGTTGCACCTATAACAATTAAATCATACCCTTTGCAGGCTTCTTTAAGAATCACTTCGGCCTTGTTGTTTCCCGACTCAACCTTAGTGAGCAGTAGTGTGTCAGCCGGGAGATGAAACTCCTCCACTACAGCACTAATAGCGGTTTCTGCTGTGGAATCTTTCACTGCAGTTGCTACAGCGTTCGCTGATTTCTGCTTGGGCTTTTTATCGCTCTGAGCAAACAGAACCGTCACTTCTAGCGTATTCTGGTGTCCCAGGTGACTGACTAACTGAGCTGCTAACCTGACATTCGGTCCTCCTTGGCTAGGCATTAGTACTCGATGGATGCGTTTGATAAAGCTGCGGCTTGCTAGTTCCTCTTGCTCCAACCTTTGGACTTCTTCTTCACTCATTGCTACGTTGGATAATGACCAGCGCAATAGAGGTGGAGCCATTAGTGAGGTAACAATTGCAACCATGACAATAATCGAGTACATCTGTGGATTCAGCACACCCAAGGAAACCCCAATAGTAGCAACGATAATTTCCATTGCTCCACGGGCATTCATCCCCGAACCCATCGCGATTCCTTCCCAATGGGTTAAACCACCGACACGAGAACCTATGTAAGCTCCAGTAAATTTGCCAAAGCAAGCAACCGCCAGTACCACCAAGCCTATCACCAACGTCTGGGGAACCAGTATTTGTCGTAAGTCCACGCGCAATCCTGCTGTTGCAAAGAAGATAGGAGCTAGAAACCCAGAGGTAATCAGTTCTAGAGTCAGCCCTGCCTCCCGACTAAAGCGCGGCGATTGTCCTGCTAAAATCCCTGTGACAAAAGCTCCCAGTGCTGCTTCAATTCCTAAAGTGTGGGTAAAAGCAGCAGATCCTAGCGCTAGCACTAATAGAGCTGACAAACTAGCTGTTGGTCCGCCAATATAATTATCTACCCAGCGAAACATCCAAACCATGAGCGATCGCCCTAAGGTAAAGGCAATTCCCAGAAACAATAACGCTCCCCCAACTGACTTGAATATTGTCTGGAAATCAAATTTACCACTGCTTGCTAACCCCGATACTACCGATAAGAGAATCCAGCCAATCGTGTCATCAGTCATACCAGCCGCTAGAGTCACCTGACCAATATCCCGCCGAATTAGCTTTAAGTCCATCAGCACTTTAGCAATCACTGGGACTGCCGAGATACTCATAGCGGTAGCAATAAACAGACTGAAAATTAAACGTTGATTAGGATTCGCCAAAAAGCTTTCTGGCAGAAACCAGCCCAAACCCAACCCGGTAGCAAAGGGAATGGCAATACCTCCCAACGAAATCAGTAAAGCCGTTCTACCTTTACGGACAATTAAATTGAGGTCTGTCTCCAGTCCGGTTACAACCAGCAAAAACAGCACTCCTAACCAGGAAACGACCGACAGCAGGTCAGACTGTGCTTGAGTTTTGGGGAAAATATGCTCTTGTAAATTTGGCAAAAGCCATCCGAACACTGAGGGACCTAGCAGTACCCCTGCAAGCAGTTCACCAACCACGGGTGGCTGCTTGATTCGACGCATAAACTCACCTAAGCCTCTGGAAACCAAAAGCAGTAAAGCTAACTCCAGCAGTATGAGAAGTAACTCGTGGTGACCAAGAGGCTTGATCGGACCTTTTTCAGCTACTACACCTACCGTAAGTAAAGGGTTTAGTAGTGAATGCATAATTTTCTATCAACACTTCTAATAATTTAAGATTATCAGCACTTCTAAGAATTAAGAATCTTTGCCTCACAGGAAAAGCGAGGATTAGGAGTTTATCCTCATCCTCGCTACAGTGCCTTTGTGAACAGGAACGAAGCAGCAAAACTAGATTCTTCCTGGACCTTTTCCACGCCGGTCCTCTTCCATTGTCAGTTCACCTTGTTTATCCTCATTCACTTCTCTAAGTTCTTCAGCACGCTGTGCGGTGTCTCCTGCTGCTTCTTGTTGCGCATCGCCCGGTGTTTCATAGTACATTTTCGGTTCAACCGCGTAGTTATTTACCAAACCTTCTTTGTCAACTGTGTAGCCATCGCTGGTGCGGAGACTGTCATCTCCCTCTTGTACAGGCTTTGTTTTGAAACGATCTCCTTCTCTGTCGTGACGAGCAGCAGTTTCGGCTGGTGTAATTCCTCTATCGTAATTCTCGTCTGCAACGCGGTCAGATGAATCTACTGCTTTGTTAAGTGGTTCGTTAGCCATAATAAATGATGTCCTTGTTAAAAAATCCGTCAAATTACTTCAAGAATAAGATTATATTTTTGTCAATGAATAAGAAACTATCTTTAGAAGTGATTAAACTCAATCAACAAATTACTCTCTCTATCTTTCGGTGTATCTAGAAGTATATAAATCGAAATGCTGAAGCTGTTTGGTACTAGCTGAAAACTCTATGAGATATAAAAATGGTCAAATAGAAAAGTTAACTTCTACTCGACCGCAGGCACTCAACTAAAAATTCATGGCAAAACAACAAGCTTCTTGACTCATTTGGGGTATCTAGAAACTTTGGTACCAAATTTAACTACCAGTCATTTCGTTTCTAATAGACTGAATTTGTGCGGCTAATTCTTGCCGAGTTGAAGTTTTAAGGAGATAACGAAAAACAAACCAGGTTGTGTAACCAATTCCAATCAATTCAAAAGTTGGATATATCAGTGGAATATCATTTACTGCATCTAAGACTGCTAAGACGAGCTTGAGTGCAATAATTGCCGCAATAATGAAAGCAACAGTGATAATCTGCTGATTATATTCAACGAAAAATCTAACTGTTTTATCAGGCAAATTGGCTAAAAAATCAGATATTTGTGTGCCAATTTGCTGCCATTTGTTCTGAGGTTGATTAGCCGGTGGTAGAAGTGGTTGAGTTCCAGGCACTGAACCTTCAAGCGCTTCTATACCATTGGTTGAGGTAGTATCGACGGCTTCTGATTGCTGTACGTTAGCTTCCATAGTTTTCCTGTTTTTTGCGATAATAACAGTCTTAAGCTGTTGTACATTTAACTTGCATATTTATTATAATTGTCAATTCTCACTGGTCTAAATAAATGAAAACTACTGTATACTAAACGACCGTCTTGACGAGAAAAGATGCAATTTAAATGTTTGATAGCTTACTACTTAGCTAAGCTGTCAGCAACTTCAGTTTTTTGCTTGAGCAACTGTTGCTTTATTAATGACTTTTGTCACGCCTTTTATTTCTTTTGGCAAACGGTCAATCTTAGCTAACTGATCCTTGTTTGTGACAGTTCCCGATACTGTTACTGTGCCATCTTTTGAAGCTGCAACTGTTAAATGACCATTGGGAATATTAGCTTCCAATTTGGAGCTAACTTCGCTTTCAATGTCACGTGCAGCTCGGTTTGTAGCACTACTATCATTAAATTGATTATTCCGCTGTTCCTTAGCACGAATATCAGCATTAAGTTGGTCTCTGCGGGTTTGGCTTTGAGCATCTTTTTGAGCAGCTTCCGTTGATTGTGCATTTGGTGCTTGAGCAGCTTCGTTAGTGTTGTTGGGTGCATCTGCACTAGTTTTGGCAGGATTTTGACAAGCGGTAGCACCAACAACTAAAAGACAACTGATTAAGAAGGGAGCTAGTTTTTTCATTTGTTTGGTCCTTTGTTATTAGTTATTAATCATTAGTTAATAGACATTAGTAATTATTTATTAATTGTTAGTTGTTAGTTATGTGAGCTATTAACAACTAACAACTAACAACTAACAACTAAACGGTTTCATCACGGTGGTCAACGATAATGACACCTGGATCGTCTTTGTCGTAGCCAGTAGGAGTGTTATTCACCAATGGTCTTTCATTAGGATTGGTATTCACTCCTGGAGTTTCGTGATAAACACCTCGGTCATAACCTTGGTGATGAACACCATGTGTGTCAGCGGCGTCAAAGATATCAAACTCTTCAATTCCTCGACGTTTAAGAATCGCTTCCGCATGGTGGACTTCATCGTCTGTACCATCAACAATCACTAAGTAGTCGCCCTTGTTGATGCGATCGCTATAAACTCGCGCACGGTTCTCTGGAATTCCCAAACCAACGAGTCCACCAGCTAAGCCACCAGCAGCCGCACCAATAGCACCGCCAGCAAGTCCTGTAGCCAAAGCAGTTGCAACTGCGCCACCTGCAAGGACTGGACCGACACCAGGAATTGCTAAAGTACCAAGACCAACTAACAAGCCTCCCAGACCGCCTAGTGCACCGCCTGTTGCTGCTCCAGCTTTCGCGCCTTCATCCGCTTTATTGCCTGTTCCAAGATTTGTATTCACACCAGCAATATTATTGCCATCTGTATGTTTACCAATTAGCGACACTTGATTCATTGGAAAACCTGCATTTCGCAGCTCGCTTAGCGCTGCTTCTGCATCTCTACCATGAGAAAATACACCAGTGGCTCGTCTAGTTCTTTGCAAAGGTGTTGTGCTTACCCCAGCAGGCTGTGCAGAACTTATGACACTTGGGTCGTGAATTTCCCACTGTTGAATTCGATGCCGACTTAGAATTGCTGCAGCACGATGAATCTCATCATCCGTACCGCTAACAGTGACTACGTAATCTCCACGATTGATGCGATCGCTCCAGAAGCCATGGCGAGCATCTGGAAATCCAAACCTCGTCGCATCAATACGGTCTCTTAAGTCAACTCCCCCAAAGCGTTCCCGTCGGCTTAAGTCTTTGTGAAATAAAGAAATTTGGCTTAAGGGAAAACCTGCACTTCGCAACTCATTAACTGCAGCTTCAGCATCATTTAAATGGGAAAAGTAACCAACGGCGTGTTTAGTTTGACCCAAACCCCGATTGGAAACACCAGTAGTGAGAACACTTGGGTCGTGAATTTCCCACTGTTGAATTCGATGCCGACTTAGAATTGCTGCAGCACGATGAATCTCATCATCTGTACCGCTAACAACGACTACATAATCCCCATGATTGATGCGATCATTGTAGAAGCGATCGCGAGCATCTGGGAATCGAAATCTTGTCGCATCAATACGGTCCCTTAAGTCAACTCCCGCAAAGCGTTCCCGTCGGCTTAAGTCTTTGTGAAATAAAGAAATTTGGCTTAAGGGAAAACCTGCACTTCGCAATTCATTAATTGCAACCTCAGCATCATTTAGATGGGAAAAGTAACCAACGGCGTGTTTGGTTTGACCCAAACCTCCACGGCTCATTGGAGTAGCTGGGGGAACATATTCGGCTGTCCCACTTGTGACTCCTGGTCTATCGTAGATATCAAACTCTTCAATTCCTCGCCGTCTTAGAATCTGTTCTGCTCTGGCGATTTCCGCGTCTGTACTATCTATGATAACCAGGTAGTCTCCGCGCTCTACTCGTTCATTGTAAACTCTGGCTCTTTCTTCAGGAATTCCTAAACCAACTAATGCACCAAGTAAGCCACCAGCAGCAGCACCAATACCAGCTCCAGCGACAGTTGTAGCCAGAGCAGTTGCTGCTGCACCAGCAAGCATAATCGGACCAATTCCCGGAATTGCTAAAGTACCAAGACCGACTAACAAGCCAGTTAATCCGCCCAAAACACCGCCTGAGACTGCACCAACTGTAGCACCCTCATCAGATTTATTACCGACATCTTCTCGTACTTCAGCACCTGCAATATCATCATTGCGATCTGCATCTCGCTTAATGACAGATACTCTATCTATCGGGAAGCCAGAATCTCTCAATTCATATAGTGCGTTTTCGGCATCCTGACGATTAGAAAATACACCCACAGCACGCTTATGTACACCGATAACCATGCCTTCTTAACCTCAAAAGTAAATTAGTTATTCCAGAATTTTTATTGATGCTATTAATTACTATTCCTACAGATTTTTTTGAACATTTCATCAATCATTTGGGGTAATTTTTACATCTCTCATTAGTATGAGAAAATTATAGCTATCCTAAATAAGAGCGTGAACAACAAGATTCCCGACTTCGCAGAAGTTGTCAGGAAGGGTGAACATGCGCGATTTATGCGCTTTGCGCAGGCACTTTCACACAAATCAAATAGGATTGCTATAGAAATTTGGTATGAGTATTGCAAGACAATTATAAAAAAATGATATCAAATCTGGTGAAATTGGATCACAAAGCCAGTTGTTGAGCAAGTATGAAATAAATTTAGTAGAAAATTGCTGAATGGTTATGAATAAATAGCTAACTCACTGCTGATACTCAAAAATACTTCGTTAGTCTGAATAAATTTAACATTATTAAAACTTATAATGACTTTGAGAAAAAGTGAATACATTAAGTTAGCAAGTTGTGACTCGACTGACAAACTGACAAATGAGTGATAAATATCTGCTCAAACTGTATATTACAGGATACACACCCAGATCCCAGCGAGCAATATCCAATTTAATTCAGTTGTGCGACTCACATCTGCAAAATAGACATGAGATAATAATCATAGATGTTCTGGAGCAACCACAAGTCGCTGAAGCAGAGAAAATCTTAGTAACTCCAACATTAATCAAGGAATTTCCCTTACCAAAAATGCGAATTATCGGTGATTTATCAAATACACACACAGTTTTGTTAGGGCTTAATATTTCCTAGAGGCAGTAGAATGCATTAATAATACTAATTATTATTTTATTTTTTAATCAAAAAGTCCAAATTTCACCAAATGAATCAACAAAGAGAACAAGATTTGGTTGAGAAGCTTGCCACTGGAATTCCTGGTTTTGAAATATTGTCTGAAGGAGGACTACCGACTTGTCGGGTAACATTGGTAGTTGGTACCGCAGGTAGTGGCAAAACTGTATTTGCATCTCAGTACCTTGCAGAGGGCAATGGGCAATGGGCATTGGGCAATGGGCAATGGGCAATGGGATAAAGGGGAATAACTTTTGACTAATGACTAATGACTTCGATTTCCCCCCGGCTTTTTATGAAACTGAACGTCCCTTGCGCGTCTGGTGACAGGAGAAGTGATAGTTTCACAAGGTGGGATGAGTTAAAGCATGATAAGCAAATCCGAGAGTTTACAATTGACAATCGGGGTATGCACATTGGTAGACCATTTCGCAATATCACTGGCATTTTAGTTGGTAATCCGGTATCTGGTTTCTATAAACCCAAATGAGTACTTCTGGTTCTTCTCTTTCTATAGGGAGAGTCAGAAACATCAGTCTGTTGGGTAATTTTGGGCGGCACCATTAACGATTAATATTTATTTCATAATTAATCGCTCATCTACTCAAACTGGCTAAACGTGACTGATAAATGCACCATTTTATTTTTATTAACCTCGCCCCAATCTACAGAAAATATTCTGGTTTTGTTGAATGGAGCTGGTTTTGCAGTCAACTATAAATGTGTCGCAACAAGAGTTGACTACCTCACTTATCTCAGTTCGGGTTGGGATGCGATTATTGCTGAGTATAGTTTAGGTGATTTGGATGCCCTAGAGGCATTGCACAGAATGCAAGCACAGGGATTGAATATTCCTTTTGTGATTGTTAATAGCATAGATAGCGCATCTGTTGCGGTAAAGTGTATGAAGGCAGGCGCAATAGACTATCTCCTCAAAGATGAACTGGTACAGCTTCCCCAAGTTATGAGACAAGCACTTGCAACAGAAACACAACCGTCACAAACCAAGAGCGAATTGCATAAGCAAGATTTAGAACAACGGTTAGAAGAACAGACAGCAGAACTAGGTAAACAAAAACAGCACTCTCAACAAGTCGAATCAGCACTGCAAAAGATTGAGGTGCAGTTACAAACGCTAATTACCAAGAATGCTGACGGTATTGTGGTTGTAGATCGCCAAGGTATTGTGCGTTTTATCAACCCAGCAGCACTGAAGCTGTTTGATTGCAAGCAAGAAGAGCTATTGGGTGAATTGTTTGGCTTTCCTGTTGTTAATGGAGATAATACAGAAGTTGATATTTACCCGCATCATAGAGAAAGCGCGGTAGCAGATGGTAGCTTAGAAAAAATTGCCCAAATGCGCGTGGTAGAAATTGAGTGGCAAGGAGAAACCGCTTATCTTGTTTCTTTAAGAGATATCACAGAGCGTAAGCGAACTGAACAAGAGCGAAATAAACTTTTGGAACAGGCTCAAGCAGCCAACCGTATCAAAGATGAGTTTCTCGCTGTCCTCTCGCATGAATTGCGAACACCTCTCAATCCAATACTGGGATGGGTGAGACTTTTACGCAGTGGCAAGCTTGATGCGAATAAGACTGTTCAGGCTCTGGAAACTATTGAGCGTAACGCTAGCTTACAGGTGCAACTTATTAATGACTTGCTGAGTGTATCTAAGATTTTGCACGGTAAGTTAACTCTTAATCCAAAGACGATTGACTTGCGAACCACAATTACTGCAGCTATAGAAAGCGTGCATCTTGCTGCTCAAGCTAAGTTAATTAAAATCACGACTGTATTTGATGCTAATGTAGGACCAATTTTTGGTGATCCCAAACGGTTGCAGCAAGTGCTCTGGAATCTTCTTTCCAATGCTGTTAAATTTACGCCATCCAAAGGAAAAGTCACAGTTCGGTTAGAAAGGGTTGACTCATATGCTCAGATTCAAGTTATCGACACAGGCAAAGGTATCAAACCAGATTTCCTACCCTACGTATTCGATTACTTCCGTCAACAAGATAGTGGCTACTCCAGGAAGTTTGGCGGTTTGGGGTTAGGTCTTCCTCTTGTCCACCACTTGGTTGAACTGCATGGCGGAACCATCCGAGCAGAAAGTTTTGGTGAGGGAAAGGGAGCAACTTTTACTGTCAAGCTCCCATTGATGCTTTATCCCTCCGTGACAATTCAAGATGAGATTCAAAAAGATGGCAACAGTCCAGATTTGCGTGGAGTACGGATACTGATTGTGGATGATGAACTAGATAACCGTAATTTTTTGATTTTCCTACTAGAAGCTCACGGGGCTTGTGTACGTGCAGCTGCTTCCGGACATGAGGCGCTCTCATCACTGGTTGAAGAGCAGCCAGATTTGCTGATCAGTGACATTGAAATGCCAGAGATGGACGGTTACACGTTGATTCGTCATGTTAGGTCTTTACCAGTCGAACAAGGTGGACAAATTCCAGCGATCGCTCTAGCTGCTGATGCAGGGGAAACTGCTCAACAACAAGCATCAGGTACTGGCTTCACGCTTCATGTTCCCAAGCCAGTCGAGCCAGTTCTCTTGGCGACAGCGATCGCAAAGTTGGTTGAAAAATAAGTTATTCATTAGTCTCAAGTTTTGAGTCCTGAGTGCTCAAGTACTTATCATCACTGATTACCCAGTAACACTTCAAATTCTGCTTTTAAAGCCTTCATATCCGCAACTCTTGCTACTAGTAAGTTATCACTACCTGCATCCACCAGACGTGATTTCCAATAGCAAATACTCTCGGAATTATTCATCCAAAACTCGATGACAGTACCTACAACTTCATCTATATCCCAGCCCCACTTTGGCGGCAATGGTTCTACAGATTTGATGATGGCATCAAGGGTACACTTATGAGTTCCCACATATTCTATACCTCGGTACAGCGGTTTCTGTGAATTCTGCTGTTGATGACTGAAAAAATCTAAAACTGGAGATACACCTACAATGTCAAAAGCGTATTTCATTTCACTTCTCCAAATTCTTACATGAGTTTTCCTCTTTGATTAGTAAAAATCGCGCATTTTCAGATTCCCGACTTTTTTAAGAAGTCGGGAATCTTGTTGTTCAAGAATTTAAGATTGCTATATTTCATAGGTAATAAACTTTCAAGAGTTGGCACTTGATGGTTAAGATTGCTAAGGTTTATTCCATAAAAGAGTTAGCAGTAAAATACGTTGAGTGCTAAAACTTGTCCTGCAAAAATTAGCAGTAAAGTGCATTGAGTGCTAAAGTTTATAGAGGTATTTATCTTAAGTTATTAAAGAATTTTGTAGAAAGAAAGTAGATGGATATTATTTTTAATAATTATTTAAAATTGTCTGTGACAAGTTTTAAAGGTGAAATAGCAGCTTTGTCTGCTGCTTGTTTGTGGGCAGTGGCATCAGTATTGTATGGGCGCTTGGGAGAGCGTATCCCGCCATTGCAACTCAACTTGATCAAAGGGATAATTGCGATCGCTCTTTTGTTGCTCACCATCGTCATCAGCGGCGAATTGTTTCCCAGCATCGCACCCCTTCCCCTCTGTCTCATTCTCCTGAGTGGCATTGTGGGTGTTTGCTTGGGCGATACAGCTTTCTTGGCAGCTATAAATTCTCTGGGAGCACGTCGCGTCTTGCTAATAGGAACTCTTGCCCCACCGATGACAGCAATACTCGCGCTGATTTTTCTCCAAGAGCGGTTAAATCTTGGTGCTTGGTGCGGCATTTTGCTGACTATTTTGGGTGTTGCTTGGGTTGTTACCGAAAGAGTCCCCAGTACAAGTGAGAGTGATTTAACGCACCCGTGGCAGGGAATATGTTTTGCTTTGTTAGCAGCAATGGCAAATGCGACAGGGGGTGTTCTCTCACGTGCAGCTTTAGCAAACACCGGCGTCAGCCCCTTGTGGGCAGCTTTGTTGCGGTTGATTGCAGCTGTGTTGATGCTCCTGATTTGGGTACTCTGCCGGAAGCAACAAGGTAGCTTTCAGTTGAAAATATTACAATCACCCAGAGTTATTCTAGTGACTATCTTTGCTGCCTTTTGTGGAACTTATTTAGGAATTTGGTTGCAACAAACGGCAGTTAAATTTACGGCTGCGGGAATTGCCTTCACTTTGTTGCAGACGAGTCCATTATTTGTCATCCCCATTGCTATCTGGATAGGAGAGAAAGTCAGCATCAGAGCAATCGCTGGTGTTATAGTTGCGATCGCAGGGATTGGATTGCTGTTTTACCTGAGGTAAACTTATGCCCTGACCTATGCTGTAAGACTTGCACCCTAAGGTGCTACGCTAACGTGGGAATTGGGAATTGGAAATTGATCCATTGCCCATTGCCCATTGCCCATTGCCCATTGCCCATTGCCCATTGCCCATTGCCCATTGCCCATTGCCCATTGCCCATTGCCCATTGCCCATTGCCCATTGCCCATTGCCCATTGCCCATTGCCCATTGCCCCTTGCCCCTATGCTAGATTTTGCGCCAGAAACAGACAACCAAAGAGCGAAGATTCGTCAAGTGATAACAGATGCTTTCGGTCAAACAAAAGAAGCCGAACTTGTAGATAAAATCCGCAACTCTGCCAATTTTATACCTGAATTATCCCTTGTAGCGTTAGAAAATGGGGATGTGCTGGGACATATTCTTTTCAGCTGCATTGTTATTGAAGTACCAGAGCAAATTCCAGCACTAGCACTGGCACCACTAGCTGTGACACCACTACGCCAGCGCCAAAGTATCGGTAGCCAACTGGTGAAAGTGGGTTTATCAAAATGTCGTGAATCAGATTATTCTATTGTTGTCGTTGTTGGTGAGCCGCGCTATTACAGACGTTTTGGTTTTCAGAAGGCGAGGAAATTTGGCTTGCACTCATCGTTACCAATTCCTGATGAGGCATTTATGGTGCTAGAACTCAAACCGAGTGCTTTGATGAATATTAATGGAATTGTGTGCTATCCAGCTTACTTTCATGAGGTTTGAAACTCTCCCCATATCCTTCGATAAGATTGTTATCACTAAGAACACACTGTTTTTGAGACATTCATCTTCAAGGTGGAGAGAAAATTTTCACACCAGAAAAAGATTCTTGTCGCCAAAAAACACACTGTTTTTGATGTTCAGAAAACATTGTGGAGAGTAAACGCAAATCTTCTATAGGCAGTGAAGATTTGCAATAAAAAGGAAATTTCGGATATCTGGAAGTATAATCATAAAATATTGCAAATCTATCAGAAGCTACAGGTATTTTTCCCTTATGAAAGACGCTAGCGGTACCTGCAATAACTACTGTACCAGATGGTCCTGTACAGGATTTATAATTTGATGGATATAAAGTTTTTTGTATAGTTTTATCTCTGATATAGCCAGATTTATACCCTAAAGAATGAACGACTTTTGAAGTGAGATATTTTGGAATATATTGAAACGGTCCTCCATCGTCATCTATGTCATTTAAATAAACAATGACTTTGAATAATTTCCGGTCTTCTGAGTCCATATGCCATAACCTTGATTTTCTCTCTACTTTATTGGCAATATCTCTACGAAAATAGGTTCCATGATAAGCGACAGGTAGACCAAGATAATTCTCAGCAATATTGAGTAAACGTTGCTCTAATCCCCAAAGAAAAATCTCTGGATATTCCAAGATTTGCTGTGACGTTGCATGAATAACAAATTCATTTTCATCGCCAGAAATAACTCTTGGAATTGTTGGCATTAAATTTTTTGCGGCTTGCAGCATTTGTGGAGTAGAAGGAATCGAAAGTTCTTCTAATGAAGTGATGCAAACTCCCTCAGTGTTAAGAGCCTCTACTATAGCCCAATCAGGACTCGAAATAACAGGGAGATGACTCATGTGTTTTGCTAGTGCTGCTTGATAAGCAAGCTCAGCAGGAGTTTTTATCAGGGAAAGTTCGTAAATATTCTTTAACAGTTGGTTACGTACCTGTGTTGCGATAGTCTTCATTTTGTAACCTCTTTGACAAAGACAAATAGTAATATTCTAAGTAAACTTACTGCTATTGTCCAATTATTAGTTCTCATAATCACAAACTTTATATTGACTTTACATAAAATCGGCTACAGGATGACCGTGCTTTACTATTTCTGGATATTCATGCATGAAAACCAACTTTCCGGGTGATTTTTTTCTGACAAGGCTTAACTTCAACTCAAGAAGTTGACTGAATGACAGATATAGACAAATCATCGGTAAAACGTATAAGCCGCAGTCTTACCTATTTTTTGGAGAATCAACTTTGATGAAACCTGAACTAGCAAAGCGGCTCAGCTTCAGAACATTTCTATTGACTAACTACTTATATGCTATCAAAGTGCTGTTTTACATGACGTTCTAGTGGAATTAGAAGATACTTGCTGACACTAGGTAAGATTCGCTTCTTATAAAAGTAAATTATTTCTAGATAAAAAGAAAATATCAAGCCGAATTAGTAAGTAAAATGAAAGTACAAAAAAATACTAAAAACGTGTTTTTCCCACAAACAGTTAAATAATTGCACCAGCTACAGCCTATACTATCGCTTTGTAATAGCAGACATAAGTATAGAGGAGTCAAACCCCTGAGTCCTTACGGACACGCTGCGCGTAAAGTCCTTCTCCTTCTCCTGTCAACAGAGGCTGCGCCAACACCAGACGCTGCGCGCTCTTCGCTAGCTCCTCTTTTGGAGGCACGGGCATCGCTCTGCGCTTACGGGGAATTCAAAATTCAAAATTAAAGATCCACGGATAAATCCCCGCTCATTTATGGGGATTTCTTCTTAAGACTGACCGACATTTTGAGCAAAACGGACTTTCCACGGGATGTGGAAAGTCCGTTACGTTGAGAAGTCAACAGTCAACAATAATCGAATCCCGTCGCCCTAGCACGTGATCAACAAGGGGAGCTTTCTTACGGAGTAACGTTCCATCACCATGTGACTGGAGAATGACAGCCTCATGAATCGCTTGGGTGAAAGCTTCCACGTCTCCTGCACGAGGGAAGAAAGCGTAAGGAGCAAGATTAAGCGTCTTTGTGTGAATAGCGAATCCATTGCCGTCTCCGCAGATGATTGTGGTGTCTTCGCCACGATTTACATAGAGATTCTCCATTATCGCTAGGTTCAGCCCGTCTTGTGCGCCTCCGGTAATGCCATGAGCACCCAAGAGGAGAGATGGGATCAGGAGCCGTCCTTCGCCCTCCAATGCGTCCGAGATAAAGACGATTCCTGAATAGCGTGCCATAACCTGCTCAAACAGACCCCGTAGAAACCTTCCATAGATACCAGTTTGGAGGTTTTGCGGATGGGCTGGCTTACGCAAGTAATCCTGAATGAAGAAGAATCGGTATTTCTCCTTCATCTCCTCAAGTGACTCACCAACAGCACTACGTTCTTCAAGAAACTTCTCGATAGCTCGTACCACTGTGGCAGTTCCCTTGGCTGGATCGATCCGATCAATGTCAATAAATCGATGGGGAACTGTTCCCTGAGTTCGGTAGATCTCATTGATGAGATCACGTTGCTCTTGGCTATATCTTGCGCAGGAAAGAACTCTCGTTGCATAGTTATTCCGATTTGCGAGTAGAAGTTCTTCCTCTAACCCTTCATGATTAATGCCGAGGTCGAACCGTTTCAAGACGGGTACGTTATACCCGAGTGAAACAAGTTGCTGCTCAGCGCGACGAATATATTCGTCAGTATGCAGATAAACCACATCAACTACACTCATCGCTTTTAAAAGATCCCTTCCAAACGCTGAGCGTCCAAGCGAATCAGATACCGTTGTATGGAGATGGAAAGTCTGGAAGATTCTTAAACTTCGTAACCGATCTGCATGCTTTAGCATGGAGGGAATGAAGAAGTAATCTTGCCAGTTCATAATTGAACCAGGTACTACTTGGTCTAACGGACGACCAAAGCGCTCGTTAAAACGTTCACTCAGCGCAGAGGACGGGGCATATGCTTCACAGTATTGAAGCAATCGCTCAAGCGACCCCGGAGCATATTTAGAGTCCATCTCTATCATCATACGAACTGCTTCTGGGTCTCCGGCTGTATCAGTATGAGCATTGGGATGTAGCCACTGCCAACACCCAAGCCCAAACCAGTACAAAGGCAAGTCTGACTCCCAGATGTTGGTGTTGCTTACATCAGCGGTGATGATTTGTGCTCCTCCCCACAGCCCATCTACCTCGTCCGTGGTAAGAAAAACCACGCTTTTGCTATTTCGTACTTCATGAAGAAAAGCCGATGAAAGTCCACCTGGAGACTTCTCCATCAGAGCAAAGGGATAAGGCGCATAATGCGAAACTATCGACTTCTGTCCATATCTAGAGAGTGATTCAACCACTTATAGAACCTCAAACATCAGGAAACGGAAGTAGATGGTGTTATCAAAGTCAGGACTTACGCAACGTTTATCTTACTTTTCTCATCTGCATCAAGATCAATAAATCATAAAATCATAATAATTAACTACTTAGGATTGACCGATTTGTGGGTTAACATAAATACAATTCACTAAAACTTATATCCTAGATAACCGAATGTTCATTTCCACTATGTTGCTTTCTAGTGAACTCAATTTTTTATCAATATTTTTTGTCTAAAACTGTGTAATCAAAAATAATATATGCATTAGGATACGTTTTGATTTAATCAGACCTTCAGCATAGGGAATGCCAGAGATTTGAGAAAAACCAATGGCTGCAGGAACACCTGAATCTGGTACTGGTATTACGAAATCTGCATTTGCAGGGGATTCTTTTGCCAAGTACTGACCCAAACGTAGCCGATAACTATAGAGACTCTCGCTATGCATTTCGCTGTCAGGACGAGCAAAGTAAATCATCTCAAAGATACAGAGTTTACGTTCTGAGTGCTCAGTCCAATTAAAAGATGTTATTTTCTCTTGATCTATCCAAACCAGTTCACCCGGTTCAACATCTCGTAAATATTTTGCTCCAATAATATCTAGTCCGCAGGTTTCAGAAGACAGAACATAGCGTGACGAAACATTACAGTTTTTACTGTTTAACGTACCAATCACAAGAGGACGAATGCCGTTTGGATCGGGTACCCCAATTAGACCTATAGAAGTGCCAATCACCAAGCTGAAAGCCCCTTGACAGCGTTGGCAAGCAGCAATAATTCCTTCTACCCAATCTTTACCTGTGTTGATTTCGTGAGCGATCGCAAAAGCAATGACTTCAGAATCAGTGGTCGTTGTAAAGCAGTAATTGTTCTGAACTAACTCCGGGAGCATCCCAGTTTTTAGAGCTTGTCATTATCCACATTTTTCTCAAAAAAGGCGATCGCCCAAAAATCGGATTACAGAACCCTGATGCTAGCGTGGAAATTCTCAACAGATTTTCACAAATGAGA
>JAESFN010000591.1_pt1 | contig 29251 bp, 20 predicted proteins | sample 9269411 | NCBI WGS metagenome assembly JAESFN01 (sample SAMN14505399, study PRJNA617100) | algae metagenome | isolation source: Iphinoe sp. HA4291-MV1 and co-occurring heterotrophs from trail next to... | place: USA: Maunawili Falls, Hawaii | collected 2009-07-25
GATGGGGATGGCCGGGTCGATGGCCATGGCGTCCCGGACGTCCTCGACGCGGTGCGCCAGGGAGCCGTCGAACAGGTTCAGCCCGACCACGTAGGGCAGGCCCCGGTCCTCGAAGAAGTCCACGGCGGCGAACGAGTCGGCCAGCCGGCGGGTGTCGACCAGCACCACCGCGCCGATCGCGCCACGCACCAGGTCGTCCCACATGAACCAGAACCGGTGCTGACCGGGGGTGCCGAACAGGTACAGGATCAGGTCGGAGTCCAGCGACACCCGGCCGAAGTCCATGGCCACCGTGGTGGTCTGCTTGTTGGGCGTGGAGGAGAGGTCGTCGACGCCCGCGCTGGCCTCGGTCATGACCGCTTCGGTGGTCAGCGGGACGATCTCCGAGACCGACCCCACGAACGTCGTCTTGCCCACGCCGAACCCGCCCGCCACCACGATCTTCGCCGAGGTGGTGGCCGAGGCCGCGACGCTTCCGGAAGACGTCCTATAGCCGGCGGAGTCCACTGAGCACCCTTTCCATCAACGCCATGTTCGGCACGTCCCCATTGGTGCTCTGCGATTGGTGCACGACGACGAGCCCGAGCCCGGCCATGTCACCGACCAGTACCTTCGCCACACCCAGCGGCACCTTCAGCAAGGCCGCCACCTCCGCGACGGACGTGGCCCGCTGGCACAGGTCGGCCACCGCCCGGTGCTCCACCTGCAGCAGAACGAGCTGCTCTCGGCCCCGGGAGCTGGTCGCCACCAGCGTCTCGATCTCCAGCGCGTAGCCGGTGCGGGTCCGACCCCGGGTCCAGGCGTACGGGCGGACGCTGGTCGAGCCGTCCTCGCCGGCGAACGCCTCGTCGTCGGGGTCGTCGCCGAACGGGTCCGCCGGCGGCTGCTCGGCGTACCCGGCGTACTCGGGGTAACCGGCGTCCGGCGGCTCGGGCTGGACCTCGGGCTGGGGTTCGGGCTCATCGCGACGACCCCACCGCCGACGCTTCTTCGGCCCGCTGCCCAGGCTGAAGGCGTTCATCACATCGGCGAACGTGGGCTCCGGACCGTCGTTGGGACCGGCGCTCATTGACGGTCACCTCTCCCTCGTGACGGCGGTCCTGGCTGTGCGCATGTCGAATCAGCGTCCGATCGAACCCTGCAGCTCGGCGCGGAGCTCCGGGGTCAACAGCCGGCCGACCTGGTCGACCAGCAGCGTCATCTCGTAGCCGATCAGCCCGATGTCGCAGGTGGGCGAGGCGAGCACGGCCAGGCAGGACCCGTCGCTGATCGACATCAGCAGGACGATCCCGCGCTCCATCTCGACCACGGTCTGCACCACCCCGCCGGCCTCGAAGCAGCGGGCCGCCCCCTGGGTGAGGCTGAGCAGGCCGGAGGACACCGCCGCGAGCTGGTCGGCGCGGTCCCGGGGCAGGCGGGCGGACGAGGTCAGCAACAGCCCGTCGGTGGAGACCACGACGGCGTGTGCCACGCCGGGGACCCGCTCGGCGAAGTTGTTGACCAACCACCCGAATCGTCCCGGCTGCTGGTCCGAGCCGTTCACTGCGCCTCCTCGATGATGTCCTGACCATTGGTTTCGGGTACCGCCGCCGGATCCGGCTTCCGGTGCCGGGCCGCGCGGCCCTGCTGGACGCCCTGCTGGTAGCTGGCCAGCCGGCCGCGGATCTGCTCCGGGGTGCGGTTCCTCGGGGTCGCCGCCGGCGTCGCCGGGGACTCCGGGTTGCCCGCGTTGGCGGCGTGCGCCCCGCCGGGGATCAGCCGGGAGCCCCGTTGCCGCTTGGGCAGGCCGGCCGTGGTGAGCTCGGACGACTGCTCCTCGACGAACGGCGTCAGCAACGGCTCACCGGTGCTCCAGCCGTCGTCCTCGCCCCAGCCGTCCGGCGGCAGCGGCGGCGCGGGCACCTCCGGCCCCTTGACCAGCCGTCCCGGCCCCTGGGCGGTCTCCCGGTCGTCCCGGAACCAGGCCGACGCCATCTCCGCGAAGATCGGCGACTCGGCGGACGGGTCGTACGGGACCGCCGGCGCGGACAGCGCCTGCGACCCGGACCGGTCGGCGCCGTTCTCGCTGGTGAAGGGAACCGGCGGCAGCGACCCGGACCCGTGGACCGGGCCGGAGAAGTCCAGCGGCGGCGCGTCCGGTGCGGCCGAGGCGTCCACCGGCGGGGCCGGGTCGCGCGGCGGCACCGGCGGCAGCGGCCGGGAATCGGACAGCGGCCGGACCTCCGGCAGCGGCCGGGAGTCCGACGGCGTCCGGGGGTCCGACAGCGGTCGTACCTCCGGCATGGGCCGGGAGTCCGAGGGCGTCCGGGGCTCGGCGAGCGCGCGCCTCGGCTGCGACTCGGTCGGCGCGGCGAAGTCGATCGGCGGCTGGGCCGGCGCGGAGGTGGGCGGCGGCGGCGCCATCGAGGCCGGCGGCGGGGCCATCGAGGCCGGCGGCATCGGCTGGGAGTTGTGCACCGGTCCGCCGGGCCGCATCGGGGGGCCCTGCGGGCCACGCCGGCCCGGGCCCGCCGGACCCATCCGGTCCCGGCCACCGTCGGCGTCCCTCGGCCCGCGCTCCTGCGGGCCCCGGGGCGGCGTGCGCAGCGAGGACAGCCCGGTCGGCGAGCGCAGCGCACCCGGCCGGGGCCCCGACGGCCGGCCCGGACGGCCGTCACCGGGGTCGGCCGAATCACGGCGGGGCATCAGCGGCGGGCTCTGGCCGGTCGGCGAGTCGGTCCGGGACAGCGGACCGGCCAGCGACGCTCCGGCCGCGCGCCGGGGCAACCCGGCGGACGCGTCGATGGATCCGGGCGGGCCACCGGCCGCCGGGGTGCCACCGGACGTCGCGGCGGCGTCGCCCGGAGCGCCGGGCCGGCGCGCGGGTGGGGCGTCGGCCGAGGTGCCGGGGCGGCTGTCGGCCGGGGCCGTGCCGTTCGCGGCGGCTCCCGGCTTGCCCATCGGCGGCATGCCCCGGGTCGGCAGCTCGGGGGCGGCGGCACCCGGGGTGCGCGTCGGCAGCTCCGAACCGGACTTGCGCCCGCCCAGCTCTCCCCCCGGCGTGCGCGACGGCAAATCGCCCGAGGTACGCGACGGCAGGTCGTCACCGGGCTTGCGCCCGGCCAGGTCCGCACCCGGGGTACGCGACGGCAGGTCGCCAGCGGGCTTGCGCCCGGCCAGGTCCGCACCCGGGGTACGGGACGGCAGGTCGCCGCCCGACTTGGGCCCGGCCAGATCCGCACCCGGGGTACGGGACGGCAGGTCGCCAACCGACTTGGGGCCGGGCAGGTCCGCGCCGGACTTCCGCGAGGGCAGGTCGCCCACCGACTTGCGTTTCGGGGGGGTACCGGCCGGGCGGTCCGCGCCAGCGCGTCCGTTGGCCACCGCGGCTCCGGCCGCCGCAGCTGCACCCGCCGCGCCGGCGGCGGCGATGGGCGCGAACGCCGCGGTGCCGCCGAACTTCGCCGTCCCGTTGGCCGTCCCGTTGGGCGCCTTGCCGGAACCGATCCCGGCACCCGCCCGACCGTTGACGCCGTCGGGGCGCGCCGGACGCCCACCGTCCGGGGTGTCGGTGCCGCTGGTCAGGGCCCCGGACACCAGGTAGCTGGGCACGTTCACCGACGCGGTGACCCCCAAGGTGGCGCCACGTCCTGGGTCGGAGCTGGCCAGCCGGACGCCGATGCCGTGCCGGGCGGCCAGCCGGCCGACCACGAACAGGCCCATCCGGCGGGAGGCCGACACGTTGACCTCGGCCGGACCGGACAGCCGGTTGTTCGCCGCGATCAGCTCCTCGCCGGGCATCCCGACGCCCTGGTCGGCGATCTCCACCAGGACCGAGCCGTCCGGGGTGCGGGTGGAGCTGACCACCACCTGGGTGTCCGGCGCGGAGAACGCGGTGGCGTTCTCCAGCAGCTCGGCGACCAGGTGCACCAGGTCGCTGGCCGCGCGGCCCATCACCTGGACGTCCGGCGGGGTCTGCACGACCACCCGCTGGTACTGCTCGATCTCGGAGACCGCCGCCCGCAGCACGTCGACCACCGGCACCGTCTGGTTGGCCCGCTTGGCCACGTCGCTGCCCGCGAGGACCAGCAGGTTCTCGCTGTTGCGCCGCATCCGGGTGGCCAGGTGGTCGAGCTGGAAGAGGTTGGCCAGCTGCTCGGAGTCCTGCTCGTTGCGCTCCAGCTGCTCGATCAGCCGCAGCTGCCGCTCCACCAGACCCTGGCTGCGCCGGGAGAGGTTGATGAACATGCTGCTCACGCCGGACTGCAGGGTGGCCTGCTCGGCGGCCAGCCGGACCGCCTGCCCGTGCACCGCGTCGAAGGCCCGGGCCACCTGGCCGATCTCCTCGCGGCTGGTCACCGGGACCGGCTCCACCGCGACGTCCGGGGTCTTGCCCTCGCGCATCGCGGCCACCGCCTCGGGCAGCCGCCGGTCGGCCACGTCGAGTGCGGTCTTGCGCAGCACCCGCAGCGGGGTGAGCAGCGAGCGGCCGACCAGGTACACCACGGCCCCGGTGGCGATCAGCCCGAGCAGCAGGATCACCGAGGTGACCCCGGCGGCGTCCCGGGCCTTGTCCTGCTGCTGGTAGCTGGTGGCCTTGATCTCCTGGCGCAGCCCGTTCTCGGCGTTGCGCATCTCGTCGAGCACCGTGTCGTAGGTGCCGTCCCAGTCGGCCTGGCTGATCCCCAGCTGGCCGCGGGCGCCGATCCGGCTCAGCGCGGCCTGCTTGATCCGCTGCCGCTGGGTGTCGGCCTGGCTGGTGGTCCAGCCGGCGTAGCGCTCCTGCTGGTCGCCGTCCAGCCCGGCCCGGAACTGGTCGATGGCGGTGCCCAGCCGGGCGTCGGTGGCCCGCACGGTGTCGGCATCGGCGGGCTGCATCTCGCCGCGGGCCACGGCCACCGCGATCACCGCGTGCTGCAGGGCGATCTGCTCGCGGGCGTTGTTCAGCGCGGTCAACCCGCCGGACATGCCGGCCAGGGCCGGGGTGTTCAGCTGGCGGTCGAGGGAGGACTCGAAGACCAGCAGCGGCTCGATCAGCCCGGTGTAGCGGGCCACCACGGCCGGGGGGTCCACGCCGAAGGTGGTGACCTGGTCGCGCAGGGCGATCAGCCGGGAGAGGTTGTCCTTGACCCGGCGGTAGGCGGTCTCCGGGCCGCCGCCGAGCGTAGCCGGGTTGCCGATCGCCGTCTCGGTGTCGGCCAGGCCCCCGTCCACCGCGCCGAAGACGCTCTTGAGCACCGACCGGTCGCCGGTGCGGTTGCCGGCGACGAACACCGCCGACTGGTCCCGCTCCCGCTGCAGCTGGGTGATCAGCGTGGCCACCTTGTCCTGCAGCGCGATGTAGCGGTCCCGCGCGCCGAGGTCGGTGGCGTTCCGGATCTGCGTGTTCACCCCGAGCACGCCCAGTGTCATGGCCAGGATGATCGGCACCGCCAGCACCGCGCCCAGCTTGACCGGCAGGCTCCAGTTCCGCAGCGCCAGCCGGGACGTCCGGCCGACCGGCGGCTCAGTGCTGGTCACTGCCGCACCTCCAGCCCGTCGCTCACCATTGGCACAGCCTGCCGCGGGTTCGTTCGTATCGCTGTGAAGTGCACCCCGATGGGCGCACCATCGGCCTCACCCGCCACAGCGGAGGAGAGCCGTTCACGAGCGGATGCAGCGGAGGTCAAGTTGAGTCCGTGCCCTACGGGGTTCGGGTGCCGGGGCGGGGATCGACCTCGACACGTATTGCGTTTCCGACACGCCCGGCCGCCTGTGGCCGAACAACCGGAACACCGGTTATGATCTTGCGGGGCTGACCTGCGGTCATCACCAACGACGCAGTATAGCCAGACTTATGACGCGGGCCACCCGCCGGTGCCACGCCCGTCTGAGCCGGCGTTGGGGAAGGATCCACCGGGATTCCGCGTTGGGTCCACCGGGCTCCGCTCGCGCATCGCGGGGTCCGGAAGGGAACACCGTGGCTGAGGGCCCGCTGATCGTCCAGTCCGACAAGACGTTGCTGCTCGAGGTCGACCACCCGCTGGCCGGCGACGCCCGCCAGGCGATCGCGCCGTTCGCCGAGCTGGAGCGCGCGCCCGAGCACGTGCACACCTACCGGGTCACCCCGCTGGCCCTGTGGAACGCCCGGGCCGCCGGGCACGACGCCGAGCAGGTGGTCGACGCCCTGGTCCGCTACTCCCGGTACGCGGTGCCGCAGCCGCTGCTGGTCGACGTGGTGGACACGATGGGCCGCTACGGGCGGCTGCAGCTGACCAAGTCCCCGGCGCACGGCCTGGTGCTGGTGTCGCTGGACCGCGCGGTGCTGGAGGAGATCCTCCGGCAGAAGAAGATCGCCCCGCTGCTCGGCGCCCGGATCGACGACGACACCGTGGTCGTGCACCCCTCCCAGCGCGGGGTGCTGAAGCAGGCGCTGCTGAAGGTGGGCTGGCCGGCCGAGGACCTGGCCGGGTACGTCGACGGGGAGGCGCACCCGATCGCCCTGGCCGAGGACGGCTGGAACCTGCGCGACTACCAGCGGGACGCGGTGACCGGTTTCTGGGCCGGCGGCTCCGGGGTGGTGGTGCTGCCCTGCGGGGCGGGCAAGACGCTGGTCGGCGCGGCCGCCATGGCCGAGGCCCAGGCCACCACGCTGATCCTGGTCACCAACACCGTGGCCGGCCGGCAGTGGAAGCGGGAGCTGGTGGCGCGGACGTCGCTGACCGAGGACGAGATCGGCGAGTACTCCGGCGAGCGCAAGGAGATCCGCCCGGTCACCATCGCCACCTACCAGGTGATGACCCGCAAGTCCAAGGGCGAGTACCGGCACCTGGAGCTGTTCGACTCCCGGGACTGGGGGCTGATCATCTACGACGAGGTGCACCTGCTGCCCGCGCCGGTGTTCCGGATGACCGCTGACCTGCAGTCGCGGCGCCGGCTGGGGCTGACCGCCACCCTGGTCCGCGAGGACGGCCGGGAGGGCGACGTCTTCTCGCTGATCGGTCCGAAGCGCTACGACGCGCCGTGGCGGGACATCGAGTCGCAGGGCTGGATCGCCCCGGCCGACTGCGTCGAGGTCCGGGTGACGCTGACCGACGCCGAGCGGCTGGCCTACGCCACCGCCGAGGCCGACGAGCGCTACAAGCTGTGCGCCACCGCGCGGACCAAGGCCCCGGTGGTCAAGGCGATCCTGGACAGCCACCCCGGCGAGCCGGCCCTGGTCATCGGCGCCTACCTGGACCAGCTGCACGAGCTGGCCGCCGAGCTGGACTGCCCGGTGATCGAGGGCGCCACCACCAACAAGGAGCGGGAGAAGCTGTTCCAGGCCTTCCGCACCGGGGAGATCCCCCGGCTGGTGGTGTCCAAGGTGGCCAACTTCTCCATCGACCTGCCCGAGGCGTCGGTGGCGGTGCAGGTGTCCGGCACGTTCGGCTCCCGGCAGGAGGAGGCCCAAAGACTGGGCCGGCTGCTGCGGCCCAAGGGCGACCAGCGGCAGGCGCACTTCTACTCGGTGGTCTCCCGGGACACCCTGGACGCCGACTACGCCGCGCACCGCCAGCGCTTCCTGGCCGAGCAGGGCTACGCCTACCGCATCGTGGACGCCGACGACCTACTGGGCCCGTCCATCCCCGAGGTCACCTGAGAGCTCCTCGGCAGCCGGCTCGCCGTGTTCCTCGTGCCGGGTGCGGTCGCGGAACTCGGCGTAGCTCCGCGTCTCGTAGCCGATCAGCGCGGCCAGCACGAGCGCCAGCACGCCCAGGGTGACCAGCGCCGGGACCAGCGTGGCCACCGGCATCAGCGCCAGCAGCAGTACCGCGACCCCCAGCCGCGACCGGCTGAGCTGGCCGATCGTCCGGTACTTGAACGCCACCAGGCCCAGCAGGTAGACCACCACCCCGCCGTACAGCCCGACCAGCGGCAGCCCGTAGATCGGGTCGGTGAGCCGATGACCGTCCTGCAGGCCGACGTAGTTGAGCACCTTCTTCAGCCCCAGGGCGAGCACGATGATGCCGACCATCATCGGCAGGTGCAGGAAGGTGTACGCGGTCCGGGCCATCAGCGCCCGCGCGTGGCCCTGGGTGGCGGCCAGCGCCCGCTCGGCGAGCAGTGAGGTGACGTCGAAGTAGGCCCACCACAGCGCCCCGGAGACGGCCAACCCCAGGACGGAGGCCACCACGATCGGCCAGGAGATCGGCGACTGGGCCACCCCGACCCCGATCGCCACGATCGACTCGCCGAGCGCCACGATCACGATCAGCCCGTGCCGCTCGGCGAAGTGCCCGGCCGAGTTCAGCCGCCAGCCGCTCGCGCCGGCCAGCAGGGTGCCCAGGTAGTCGCCGGTGAGCGCGGCGGCCCAGAGCAGGATCTGCACCACCCCGGAGGTCTGCGACGCCGCGAGCAGCAGCACCGTCCCGGTGATCACCGACGGGGTCCAGCGGCGCAGCTGGTGGCGCAGGCCCGGGTCGGACTCGGCGGCGATCCAGAACAGCACCAGGTGCGCGGCCCGGACCAGGAAGTAGCAGACCGCGAACACCACCGGTCCGGAAAGCCCGCCGGGCGCGTCGACGAAGGCCTCCGGGATGGTCAGCGCGGCCACGAACAGCGCGGCCATCGCGGCGAACATGACCACCCGGCACAGCCCCTCGTCGGCCCGCACCACGTTGCCCAACCAGGAGTAGCCGACCCAGGCCCACCACATGATGGCCAGCACCAGCACGCCGCGGACCAGGCCGGCGAAGGTGGTGTCGTGGGCCAGCAACGCGGTCACCTGGGTCAGCGCGAAGACGAAGACCAGGTCGAAGAACAGCTCCAGCGGGGTGACCGAGGCCTGCTCGGTGACCGCTTCCAGGCGGGCGCGCCGCGGGGTGGCCATGGTCGGCAATGCTGCCACCCGCGAGGGGAGGCGGCCAGCGGCCGTACGTCACCCCTTGGACAGCACCAGCAGGAACAGCAGGATGATCAGCGCGAAGGTGGCCGCGGTGAGGGCGATGTCGACCGGCCAGCGGGTGGTCCGGCCGGGCTCCCCGGGCTCGGCGTCCGGATCGTCCGCCGGGTCCGGCGCGGGGGCCGGGTCGAGGGCGGGCCGGAGCGCGGGCCCGGCCGACCCGCCCGGGGCCCGCTCCTCGACCATGACGAGACCACCGTCGTCGTCGGGCACCACGGCGGCGGTCCGCAGGTAACGCAGGTCGGCGAGCGCCTCCTTCGGCACGCCCTGGAACACCACCCGCCCGCCGGCCAGGACCAGCACCCGGTCGCTGACCTGTTCCATCACCCCGAGGTCGTTGGTGACCACGACCATGGTGGCGCCGGTGCGGCGGTGGGCGTCGCGCAGCGCCTCGACGACGGCACCGCGGTGCGCGTCGTCCAGCGCGATGTCCGGGTCGTCCAGCAGGTAGAGCGGTGCGTCCACGGATAGCGCGGCGGCCATCGAGAGCCGCCGCAGCTCGACCGGGGACAGCTCCTCGGGCACTGTGTCGGCCACACCGGCCAGGTCGAGCCGCTCCAACCAGGCCCCGGCCCGCTGCACCAGGCGGGGGAAGGCCTCCGCCCGGGCCGCGCCGGCCACCCACGACGCCGGATCCGGCGTGGCCGGCGCCACCGCCCCGTGCCGGGCGAACAGGTTGGCCAGCAGCACCTGCCGGACGGTCACCGGCGGGAGGTCGACCCCGGGCCGGCAGGCCGGCAGGACGCTCACCTTCCGGCGCAGCTCGGCGAGCTCCTCGGCGGACGCCGTCGCCAGGTCGTAGGGGCCGATGCGGATCGAGCCCCGGTGGGCCGGCTCCAGCCCGAGCATGGCGTCGACCAGGGCCGTCTTGCCCGACCCGACCGCGCCCATCACCGTGCTGATCGAGCCGGCCGGCAGGTGCAGGTCGACCCCCTCGAGCACCGGCCGCTCACCCGAGCCGACCGCCAGGTCCACGCAGCTGATCGCGAACGGCTCGGGCACCGGGGCCGGCGCGGAGCCGGTGGGCCCGACCGTCGGGGCCGGCGCGCAGTGCCCGTCGACCACCTCGATCACCGCCCTCCGCGCCGTCGCCTGGTATCGCTGCCCGGTTGTTCGCCCGGTGAACCCGATAAGTTTCACTCTAGGCAACAGTGCAACACTAATGGCTTAGAGTTGCAGTGTTGCGCCGCCGAACGTGGTATCCCGGAGGGTGAGTCGTGCACCCACACGAAGGAAGGTCAGCCATGGAATCGCCCATTGCGCTGCCTTCGTTTCCGGGGGCGCTGGAAGGCCTCCCGCCGCTGCCCCCGGCGTCGCTGGACCCGTTCCTCGACGCCGCCGCCCGCTGCTTCGCCCGGTACGGCATCCGCCGGGTGTCGGTGCAGGACGTGGCCGGCGAGCTGGGCGTCAACCGGACCACCGTGTACCGCCAGGTGGGCAACATCGAGCAGCAGGCCCTGCTGCTGGCCGTGCGGGACGCCCACCGGGTGCTCAGCTCGCTGCCGGGCCGGATCACCTTCCCGATCGGTCCGCAGACCGTGGTCGACCTGACCGCCACCCTGGTCCGGGAGGCCCGGGAGCACCCGGTGCTGGCCAAGCTGCTGGCCGACGAGCGGGAACTGATCGGCTCGTTCATCGCCCGCGACGGCCTGCTCCTGATCGAACGGGTCACCGCCGCCTTCGCGCCCGTGCTCGAGCTGGCCATGCGCACCGGCAACATCGCCCAGCGCGACCCGGAGCTGCTGGCCCAGTGGCTGGTCCGCACCACCGCGTCGCTGATCCTGATCGACTGGCCGGGCGACCTGGAAGCCTTCCTGTCCGAGCTCCTGATCCCCGCCCTGACGCCCGCGCCGTAGCCCGCCATACCCTCGCCGGTGATCAACTCAACCTGGTGGTCGTTTCGCGCGGCCGGAACGACCACCTGGTTGAACTCGGCGCGGGGCCACCGGGTCAGCCGGCGCGGCGGGCCGCTGTGGTCCGCTCCAGAAGGGTGCGGTGTACCAGGTCGACCGTCTGCGCCGCGCCGATCTGGTCGTGGCCGAAGCGGAGCGTCACCCAACCCATGGCGGCCAGCGTGGTGTCCCGCTGCGCGTCCCGCTCCCGTCGGTTCCGGGTGAAGTGGTCGGCCCCGTCGTACTCGACGGCCAGCCGGGCCTCCGGGTAGGCCAGGTCCACCCGGGCGACCACGAACCCGTACTCGTCGCGGATCCGGTACTGCACCTCGGGTGCCAGGCCGGCCGCCCCCAGTTGCAGCCGCAACCGGGTCTCCGGTGGGCTCTCCGCGCGCGGGTCGGCCAGCGCCACCACGGCGTCCAGCGACCGGCAGCCGCGGGCACCCGGTTCGGCCACCCGCCGGTGCAGCAGCTCGTCGGGTCGGAACCGGCCGACCCGGGCCAGCGCGTCCAGCGCCACCACGGCCTCGGCCGGCGGCAACCGGCGGCACAGGTCCCACGCGGTGCGGCGGGCCGAGGTGACGGTGCAGCCGGCCTCGGTGGTCACGTCGGGCCCGGACGGCGTGCCGTAGCGGACCAGCAGCCCCGGCCGCGGCCTGACGTACCGCTCGACGAGCACCTCGGCCGACGCCCGCGGCGGGGCGCAGTCGGCGCCGAGCAGCAGGGCGGCGGAGAACCCGCCGAGGACCCCGCCCCGATCCCGCGCGAACAGGTACGCGGCGAGCGAGCGCAGCCGCAGGCCGTCACGGAGGTCGGCGGGCGCGTAGACGTCGGGGAAGATCCGCCGATACGTTCGGCCGCGCAGCCGCCCCCAAGTGATCAGCCCGGCCGCCACCGCCTCCGAGCCGAGGAACACACCGTCGATCACCCGCTCAGGGTGACCCACGCCGCCCGAGCGCGGGGCCGCTTTCGCCGAGTTCAACCTGGTTGTCGTTCTGGCGGCCCAAAACGACCATCAAGTTGAGTTGATCATGGAAAGCGGCCCGGCTGGGTCAGCGGAACGGGACGCACGACCGGGGAACGGAACGAGGCGCGGGGCCCGGGCCGGGATGCACGAAGGGGCGGTACCGGGTGACCGGTACCGCCCCTTGTGGGTACTGCGTAGGACTTAGAAGTCCATGCCGCCCATGTCGGGCGCGCCGCCCGGCATGGCCGGGGCCGACTTCTCCGGCTTGTCCGCCACCACGGCCTCCGTGGTGAGGAACAGACCGGCGATGGACGCCGCGTTCTGCAGCGCGGACCGGGTGACCTTGGCCGGGTCGATGATCCCGGCCTTGATCAGGTCCTTGTACTCGCCGGTCGCCGCGTCGAGGCCCTCGCCGGCGGGAAGGTTGCGCACCTTCTCCGCGACGACGCCGCCCTCGAGGCCGGCGTTGACCGCGATCTGCTTGAGCGGAGCCTCCAGCGCCACGCGAACGATGTTCGCGCCGGTCGCCTCGTCGCCGTCCAGGCCGAGGCCGTCGAACAGCGAGCCGGCGCCGGCCTGCAGCAGGGCCACGCCGCCTCCGGCGACGATGCCCTCCTCCACGGCGGCCTTGGCGTTGCGCACCGCGTCCTCGATGCGGTGCTTGCGCTCCTTGAGCTCCACCTCGGTGGCCGCCCCGGCCTTGATCACCGCAACACCGCCGGCCAGCTTGGCCAGGCGCTCCTGCAGCTTCTCGCGGTCGTAGTCGGAGTCGCTCTTCTCGATCTCGGCGCGGATCTGGGCGACCCGGCCGGCGATCTGGTCGGCGTCACCGGAGCCGTCGACGATGGTGGTCTCGTCCTTGGTGACCACCACCTTGCGGGCCCGACCCAGCAGCGCCAGGTCGGTGTTCTCCAGCTTCAGGCCGACCTTCTCCGAGATGACCTCGCCACCGGTGAGGATGGCCATGTCGGCCAGCATCGCCTCGCGGCGGTCACCGAAGCCGGGCGCCTTGACGGCGACCGACTTGAAGGTGCCGCGGATCTTGTTGACGACCAGGGTGGCCAGGGCCTCGCCCTCGACGTCCTCCGCGATGATCGCCAGCGGCTTGCCGCCCTGCATGACCTTCTCCAGCAGCGGGAGCAGGTCCTTGACGGTCGAGATCTTGGAGCTGACCAGGAGGATGTAGGGGTCCTCCAGCTCGGCCTCCATGCGCTCGGCGTCGGTCACGAAGTAGGGCGAGATGTAGCCCTTGTCGAAGCGCATGCCCTCGGTGAGCTCGAGCTCCAGGCCGAAGGTCTGCGACTCCTCGACGGTGATGACGCCTTCCTTGCCGACCTTGTCCATCGCCTCGGCGATCAGCTCGCCGATGGTGTTGTCGGCCGCGGAGATGCTCGCGGTGGCCGCGATCTGCTCCTTGGTCTCGACCTCCTTGGCGGTCTTCAGCAGCTCCTGGGCGACGGCCTCGACGGCCTTCTCGATGCCCTTCTTCAGAGCCATCGGGTTGGCGCCGGCGGCGACGTTGCGCAGACCCTCGCGCACCAGCGCCTGGGCCAGGACGGTGGCGGTGGTGGTGCCGTCACCCGCGATGTCGTCGGTCTTCTTGGCAACTTCCTTGACGAGCTCGGCCCCGATCTTCTCCCACGGGTCCTCGAGCTCGATCTCCTTCGCGATGGAGACGCCGTCGTTGGTGATCGTCGGCGCACCCCACTTCTTCTCCAGCACGACGTTGCGGCCACGCGGGCCGAGCGTCACCTTGACGGCATCGGCGAGGACGTTCATGCCGCGCTCTAGCCCGCGGCGTGCCTCCTCGTCGAACGCGATCATCTTGGCCATTGCGGTGTGTTCCTCCGAATAGGGATACACGCGATGGGCCGGGTGGTGCCCGCGACGGACGACCGAGCAACCCTGCGCCCGGTCTCACCGTCCCGACCTGATTGGCACTCTACCCTGCCGAGTGCCAGTGCGTGTTTAGCACTCGCCCTCGGCGAGTGCAAGCCAGCACGCCCGCATACGGTGATCACACGGCCGCCGGGCAGGATGGCCTGATGGTCCACACCCGCCGGTCGCTGGCCGGGCTGCTCCTGACCGCCCTGATGATCACCACCGGCTGCTCGGGATCCGGCAGCAACAGCGGGGTTCCGGACCTGAGCTTCGAGCAGTACCAGCTGGGCAACGGGCTGAACGTCATCCTGCGCAAGGACGACCGGCTGCCGATCGCGGCGGTGAACCTCTGGTACCACGTCGGCCCGGCCAACGAGGCGCCCGGCCGCACCGGGTTCGCCCACCTGTTCGAGCACATGATGTTCCAGGGCTCCGGGCACATCGCCGAGGGCGAGGCGGACAAGCAGCTGGACGCGGCCGGCGCCACCGGGGTCAACGCGACCACCAGCTACGACCGCACCAACTACTTCGAGACCGTCCCGTCCAACGCGCTGGAGCTGGCGTTGTGGCAGGAGAGCGACCGGATGGGCTTCCTGCTGGACGCGCTGGACCAGGCGCAGCTGTCCAACCAGCAGGCGGTGGTGCGCAACGAGCGGCGGGAGCGCTACGAGGTGCCGCCGTACGGGCTGACCAACGAGGTGGAGAACAACAACCTGTTCCCGCCCGGCCACCCGTACCACGCCGGGGTGATCGGCACCCACGCCGACATCCAGTCCGCCCAGCTCGACGACGTGCGCTCGTTCTTCAAGCAGTACTACGTGCCGAACAACGCCAGCCTGGCCATCGTCGGCGACATCGACGTGGCCGCCACCAAGGCCATGATCGAGAAGTACTTCGGCGGCCTCCCGCGCGGCGCCGACGTGCCGAAGCCGTCGATCAAGACCCCGCCGCTGACGTCCGAGAAGCGGATCACCCGGACCGACACCGTGCAGCTGCCCCGGGTGACCATGGCCTGGCTGACCCCGCCGTACTTCGCCCCCGGGGACGCCGAGGCCGACGTGACCGCCCGGGTACTGGGCGGCGGCAAGGCCAGCCGGCTCTACGAGAAGCTGGTCCTCGGCAGCCAGATCGCGCAGAGCGTGACGGCCTACCAGCAGTCGCTGGCCCTGGGGTCGATCTTCGAGATCGAGGTCACCGCCAAGCCCGGGCACAGCGCCCAGGAGCTGGAGGCGGCGGTCCAGCGGGAGATCGATGCGCTGAAGCAGGAGGGGCCGAAGCCGGACGAGCTGGCGGCGGCGAAGACCGGCTTCCGGTCGACCGCGCTGTTCAACCTGCAGGACCCGGCCGGGGTGGCCGACACGCTCAACGGGTACGCCCAGTACACCGGCGACCCCGGGTACCTGGAGAAGGACCTGCGCCGCTACGACGACGTCACCGCCGACGCGGTGAAGAGGTTCGCGGTGGACCAGCTGCCGAACGACCGGCGGGTGGTGATCACCACCGTGCCCGGGCCGAAGGTGCTCCCCGCCGAGCCGCCCACCCCGCCGGCGCCCCCGGCCTCCGCGCCGGGAACGCAGCCGCCGTCGGCCGATCCGTGGCGGAACACGGTGCCCCAGCCGGGCCCGGCGGTGACCAAGCCGCTGCCCGGTGCCACCGAGTTCTCGCTGGCCAACGGCCTGAAGGTGTACCTGCTCGAGGACCACACCCTGCCGCTGGCGGTGGCCGCGCTGAACTCCCGCTCGGGCAGCTCGGCCGACCCGCCGAACCAGCCCGGGTTGGCCGGCTTCTCGGTCGACATGCTGGAGCAGGGCACCAAGACCCGGGACGCCCTGGGCATCGCCCGGGAGGCGGACGCGCTGGGCGCCAAGCTCGGCTCCGGGGTCAGCGACGACGGCAGCTCGGTGAGCATCTCCGCGCTGACCCCGCAGCTGGGCCAGGCGGTGGGTCTGATGGCCGACGTGGTGCTCAATCCGGCGTTCGGGCCCGCCGAGGTGGAGCGGGTCCGCCAGGAGCGGCTGGTCTCGCTGCGCCAGGAGACCGACAGCCCGGACTCCATCGCCGACCGGGTGATGCGCCGCGAGGTGTTCGGCGGGCCGCACCCGTACGGCCACCCGGCCATCGGCGACGAGCGGTCGGTGCGGACGATCAACGCCGCCGACCTGGCCCGGTTCCACCAGCAGGCGTTCAGCCCGGGCAACTGCGCGCTGGTGCTGGCCGGCGACCTCACCCCGGACGCGGCGCGGAAGCTGGCCGAGGACGCCTTCGGCAAGTGGACCGGGCCGGCCGCCGAGCTGCCCCGCCCCGGCGCCCCGGTGCCGGGCGCGGACCGGGTGCTGGTGGTGGACAAGCCGGGCTCGGCGCAGACCAACCTGGTGCTGGCCCAGCCCGGGGTGGCCCGCAACGACCCGGACTACGAGAAGCTGATGGTGATGAACGACGTGCTCGGCGGCGGGTCCGCGAGCCGGGTGAACATCAACATCCGGGAGCAGCACGGGTACGCCTACGGGGCGTTCACCCGGCTCGGCCGCAACCGGGGGGTCAGCACGTACTCGGTGGAGTCCAGCGTGCAGACCCAGTTCACCGGCCCGTCGGTGGCCGAGATGCTGAACGAGGTGCGGGGCATCCAGGCCGCGCCGATCACCCCGGAGGAGCTGAACCGGGCCAAGGCGTCGATCATCCGCACGCTGCCCACGGTGTTCCTCACCGGCAGCGCCTCCGCCCAGGCGATCGGCCGGCTCTACCTCTACGACCTGCCGCCGGACTACTACGCGGCGCTGCCCAAACGAGTCGAGGGGATCGACGCCGCGCAGGTGCAGGAGGCGGCCAAGGCCCACCTGCAGCCGGACCAGATCAAGGTGATCGCGGTCGGCGACCGGGCGAAGATCGGGCCGCAGCTGGCCGCGCTGAACCTGGGTCCGGTGGTGGCCCGCCAGCCGGACGCCAGCCCGGCGCCGTAGTGGGTCGGCTGCGCGCGCTGCTCCTGGCCTGCGTGCTGCTGGCCGCCGGTTGCGCGGGCGCCGAGGACGACCAGCTGCACGTCGACCTGGCGTTCGAGCAGTACACCCTGCCCAACGGGCTGAAGGTGATCCTGCGCGAGGACGACCGGCAGCCGAACGTGGCCGTGGATCTCTGGTACCGGGTCGGCCCGGCGAACGAGGGGCCCGGGCGGACCGGCTTCGCGCACCTGTTCGAGCACATGATGTTCCAGGGCACCGGGCACGTCCCGCCCGGCGTGGGCGACGAGCTGCTGGACGCGGCCGGGGCGACCAACGCCAACGCCACCACCAACCTGGACTACACCAACTTCTACGAGACCGTGCCGCCGAGCGCGCTCGAGCTGGCGCTGTGGATCAAGAGCGACCAGATGGGCTTCCTGCTGGACACGCTCGACCAGTCCCGGCTGGCCAACCAGCAGGCCGTGGTCCGCAACGAGCGCCGGGAGAACTTCGAGGAACCGCCGTACGCGCTCACCGCCGAGGCCGTCGACCAGCAGCTCTACCCGCCCGGGCACCCCTACCGGGCCCGGATCATCGGCTCGCACACCGACATCCAGGCCGCCCGGCTGGACGACGTGCGGGCCTTCTTCACCCAGTACTACGTGCCCAACAACGCCACCCTGAGCATCGTCGGGCACATCGACCCAGCCGCCACCAAGGCCATGATCGAGAAGTACTTCGGGTCGATCGCCCGGGGCCCGGACGTGCCGGCCCCGGTCGTCGTCACCCCGCCGCTGACCGCCGAGAAGCGGATCACCGTCACCGACGCCGTGTCGCTCCCGGCGGTGACCATGAAGTGGCTGACCCCACCGGCCTACGCCCCGGGCAACGCCGACGGCGACCTGGCCGCCTCGGTGCTGGCCGGCAGCCGCACCAGCCGGCTCTACGACGCCCTGGTGCTGCGCACCGGGATCGCGCAGAGCGTCACCGCCGGCCAGGACTCGAACAAGTACGCCTCGTCGTTCGAGATCAACGCGGTGGCCGCGCCCGGGCACACCGCCGCCGAGCTGGAGGCGGCCATCCAGCGCGAGCTGGACGCCATGGCGGGTAGCGGCCCGAGCGCGGCGGAGGTGGAGGCGGCCCGGACCACCACCCGCTCGCAGCTGCTGTTCTCCCTGGAGGACGTGTTCGCGGTGGCCGACCGGCTCGACTCCTACGACTTCTACCTCGGCGACGCCGCCCGGATGGACCGCGACCTGCGGCAGTACGACGGCCTCAACCCCGACACCGTGCGCCGGTTCGTCACCGACCAGCTGCGCCGCGACCGCCGGGTGGTGGCCTGGACCGTGCCCGGCCCGAAGGTCCGCCCCCCGGACCCGCCGGCCCCGCCGCCGCCACCGGCCGTGGACGCACCCCGCCCACCGTCGGCGGAGCCCTGGCGGGACACCCCGCCCCCGCCCGGCCCGACGCCGCAACCGGCGCTGCCCGCAGCCCAACGGTTCGTGCTGCGCAACGGCCTGCCGGTGTACCTGGTCGAGTCGCACGCGCTCCCGCTGGCCAGCGCCATGCTGATCTCCCGGCGGGGCACCGCGACCACCCGCTTGGAGAAGCCGGGGCTGGCCGGGCTGGCCACCTCGATGCTGGTCGAGGGCACCCGGACCCGGGACGCGGCGGCGATCGACCGCGAGCTCAAGGCGCTGGGCTCCGGGCTGAGCACCGGGACGAGCGACGACTCCAGCTACGTCAGCCTGTCCGCGCTGGTGCCCCAGCTGCCGGCGACGCTGGCGGTGATGTCCGACGTGGTCCGCGAGTCGACGTTCCCGCCGGCCCCGCTGGACCGGCTGCGGTCCGAGCAGCTGAGCGCGCTGGACCAGCTCGGCGACGACCCGGACGCGATCGCGGAGAACACCATGTGGCGGGAGCTCTACGGGCCCGCGCACCCGTACAGCACGGCCACCACGCCGGAGCTCGAACAGTCGCTGCGGTCGATCACCGTCGCGGACGTCCAGGCGTTCCACCGGGCGGCGTTCACCCCGGCCGACACCGCCCTGGTGCTGACCGGCGACCTCACCCGGGACCGGGCCGAGGAGCTGGCCGAGCAGGCCTTCGGCGACTGGACCGGGCCCGCCGCCGGGGCCGTCCCCGCCCCGCCCGGGCCGCCCGCGCCCAGCCCGGAGCGGGTGTTCCTGGTCGACCAGCCGGGCGCGGCGCAGACCACGCTGCTGCTGGCCCAGCCCGGGCTGGCCCGCTCCGACCCGGACAACGAGCGGCTCACCGTGGCCGACACCGTGCTCGGCGGCGGGGTGTCCAGCCGGCTGTTCCGCAACCTGCGCGAGCGCAACGGCTACACCTACAACATCTCCTCCGAGGCCGCTCCGAAGCGCGGGGTCGGCACGATCACCGTCCGGACCAACGTGCGGGCCGACGCCACCGGGGCGGCCGTGCGGGAGATCCTGGGCGAGGTCCGGGGCCTGCGGGACGCCCCACCCGGCCCCGACGAGCTGGCCCGGGCCCGCGAGTCGCTGAGCCGGTCACTGCCGGCGGCGTTCACCACGGTGAGCGCGCTGGCCGGCTCGGTGGGCGCGCTGTACCTCAACGACCTGCCGCTGGACACCTTCCGGAAGCTGCCCGAGACCTACGCCGGGGTGACGGCCCAGGACGTGCGGAACGTCGCCCGGGCGCACCTGGACCCGGACCGGATGAAGATCATCGTGGTCGGCGACCGGAGCGTGGTGGAGCCCCAGCTGGCCGCCCTCGGCCTCGGCCCCATCGCGCACCGCACCCCCGAGGGCACCCCCACCCCCTGAAGGCCGACACCCGGGGGCCTACCCCCGAGGCCCGGGGGTGTGCACCATCGTTGCGGCGGCGACTCCGCTGCGATCTTGAAACCCTCGACCGGAGGGGACTGACATGGGACACAGGGGATGGAGCCGGCTCCGAAGCCGGTCGGTGGCGCTCGGCGCCGCGCTGGCGATGGTCGCGGCGGCCACACTGGCGGCCTGCGGGCAACGGACCTCGGGCGCCGACGGGGTGGATCTGGCGTTCGAGCGCTACACCCTGCCCAACGGGCTGAAGGTGATCCTGCGGGAGGACCGGACGAAGCCGAACGTGGCCGTCAACCTCTGGTACAAGGTCGGCGCCGCCGACGGGGGTCCCGGGCGCGCCGGGTTCGCCCACCTCTTCGAGCACATGATGTTCCAGGGCACCAAGCACATGCCGGCCGGCGAGGGTGACCGGCTGCTCGAGGCGGCCGGGGCGACCAACTCGAACGCCACCACCAACCTCGACCGCACCAACTACTTCGTCACCGTCCCGCCGAACGCCCTGGAGCTGGCGCTGTGGATCAAGAGCGACCAGATGGGCTTCCTGCTCGACGGGCTGGACCAGGCCCGGCTGAGCAACCAGCAGGCCGTGGTGCGCAACGAGCGCCGGGAGCGCTCCGAGCAGCCGCCCTACGCGCTCGCCGCCGAGACGATCCGCCAGGAGCTCTACCCGGAGGGCCACCCGTACCGCGCCGGGGTGATCGGCTCGCACGCCGAGATCCAGTCGGCTCGGCTGGACGACGTGCGGGCGTTCTTCCGCACCTACTACGTGCCGAACAACGCCACCCTGAGCATCGTCGGCAACATCGATCCGGCCGCCACCCGGGCGCTGATCGAGAGGTACTTCGGGAGCATCCCGCGCGGCGGGGAGGTGCCCCGCACCCACGCCGACATGCCGCCGCTCACGGGCGAGCGGCGCCGGGTCGTCACCGACGAGGTGACGCTGCCGGCGGTGACCATGACCTGGCTGACCCCGCCGGCCTACGCGCCCGGCAACGCGGCGGGCGACCTGGCCGCGTACCTCCTCGGTGGGGACCGGACCCGGGGCCTGTACGAGGACATGGTCATGCGCACCGGCATCGCCCAGACCGTGTCGGCCTCGCAGGGTTCGGGCCGGCTCGACTCGACCTTCTCGATCTCCGCGGTGGCCAAGCCCGGCCACACCGCCGACGAGCTGGAGGCGGCCATCCAGCGGGAGCTCGACGAGCTGGCCACCAACGGGCCGACCGAGGCGGAGCTGGACGAGACGCGAACCGGCTTCCGCACGGACCGGCTGTTCGGGCTGGAGGACGTGCACGCGGTGGCCGACCAGTTCAACTCCTACGACTTCTTCCTGGGTGATCCGGACCAGATGGACCGGGACCTGCGGCAGTACGACGACGTGCGCGCCGAGGACGTGCGCCGGTTCGTCGTCGAGCAGCTGCCCCGGGACCGCCGGGTCGTGGTGCACACCGTGCCCGGCCCGAAGGTGCTCCCCCCGGACCCGCCGGTCCCGGCCGACCCGCCGGCTGGACCGTCCCCGGCCGCGCCCTCGGCGACCCCGGCCTCGGCGGGCCCGGCCTCGGCGGGCCCGGCCTCGGCGACCCCGGCCTCGGCCGCCGCGCCGGATGCCGAGGCCTGGCGGGCCGTCGCCCCGCAACCGGGTCCGATGCCGGCTCCGGTGCTGCCCACCGCGCAGCGCTTCGAGCTGTCCAACGGCCTGCCGGTGTACCTGATGGAGCGGCACGGGCTCCCGCTGACCACCGCCACCCTGGTCTCCCGGTTCGGCCGGGCCGGCAGCCGGGCGACCGAACCCGCGCTGGCCGACCTGGCCAGCAGCATGGTGAACGAGGGCACCCGGACCCGGGACGCCGCCACCCTGACCCGGGAGCTGCGCCGGCTGGGTGCCTCACTCAGCCCCGGCCTGAGTGACGACTCGACCTCGGTCGGGGTCGCGGCACTCACCCCGCAGCTGCCGGACACCCTGACCCTGCTGGCCGACGTGGTGCGCGAGCCGGCGTTCCCGCAGGTCGAGCTGGACCGGACCCGGCGGGAGTACCTGGTCGGTCTGGGCTCGGAGCGGGACAGCGCGGCCCAGATCGCCGGCCGGACCACCTGGCGTGAGCTCTACGGCGCCGACCACCCGTACGGCTTGACCACGATCGCCGACCAGGAGGCGTCGGCGAACCGGGTGACCCGGGAGGACCTGTTCCGGGTTCACCGGCAGACGTTCAACCCGAGGACCACCGCGCTGGTGCTGGCCGGCGACGTCACCCCGGCCCGGGCCCGTGACCTGGCGGAACGGGCGTTCGGCGACTGGACCGGTGACGGTGCGGCCCCGGCCGTGCCCGCCCCACCGGCGGCCGCCAGCCGGGTGGTGCTCATCGACAAGCCCGGCGCCGGGCAGACCGTGCTGCGGCTCGCCCAGCCCGGCGTGGCGTTCGACGCCACCGACCTGCGCCCGATGGAGGTGCTGGACACCGTGCTCGGCGGACCGTCCGGCCGGCTGTACCGCAACCTGCGGGAGCGGCACGGCTACACCTACGGCGCCTACTCCTCGGTGGGGGTCCAGCGCGGGGTCGCCCCGATCATGCTGACCGCGGACGTCACGGCCGGGTCCACCGGAGCGGCGGTCCGGGAGATGCTGGCCGAGGTGACCGCGCTGCGGGACGCCCCGGTCGGCCCGGAGGAGCTGGCGGCGGCCAAGCAGTCGATCATCCGATCGTTGCCGGCCGGCTACGACGGCGTCGGGGCGCTCGGCACGTCCGCCGCCGGGATGTACGTCTTCGACCGGCCGCTGGACCACCCCACCACCCTGCCCGGGGTCTACGACCGGGTCACCGCCGAGGACGTCCAGGCCGCCGCCCGGGCGCACCTGCACCCGGACCGGATGCAGATCGTCGCGGTCGGCGACCGGGCGACGGTGGAGCCCCAGCTCGCCGCGCTCGGGCTGGGCCCGGTCACGGTGCTCACCGCCGACGGGACACCGGCCCCCTGAGCCGGACGTGACGAGGGGCCCCTCCCGGGTGGGAGGGGCCCCTCGTGGCTGCGCGGTGGTGCACTCAGATCCGGCGGACGTCCTCCGCCTGGCTCCGACCGTCGCGTCCGGCCTTCGGCTCGAACTCCACCCGGTCGCCCTCCTCGAGCGTCCGGAAGCCGTCCATCTGGATGGCGCTGTAGTGGACGAAGACGTCCGGACCGCCGTCGGTCGCGATGAAGCCGTACCCCTTCTCCGAGTTGAACCACTTGACTGTGCCCTGAGCCACGCCCGTCCTCCTGCTGTTCGTCACAGGTCGGTGTCGAAAACACCTGCCGATCGACGCTACCCAGCCCGAGGGGAGTCGGCGAGGCACTCGCTCGGAGGGCAGGATCACACCCGTGCGTACTGTCTCCGAACACCGCGCGGTGGTAGCCGCGCTGCTCCCGCCGACCCCGATCGAGACCCGCCCGCTGGCCGAGGTGATGGGCCTGGTGCTGGCCCGGGACGTGACCTCACCGATCGCGCTGCCGCCGTTCGACAACTCCGCGATGGACGGGTTCGCGGTACGCGCCGCCGACACCGCCGACGCTGAGACTCGGGCAGGTGGGCCCGAGCCGGTGACGCTGCCGGTGCCGGAGGACATCCCGGCCGGCCGGACCGACGTGGTGCCGCTGGACCCGGGTACCGCGCACCGGATCATGACCGGGGCGCCGGTACCGCCGGGGGCCGACTCGGTGGTGCAGGTGGAGCACACCGGCGGCTACGGGGCGACCGGCGGATCAGGCACCGTGCGGATCGACCGGCCGGCCCGGCTCGGCGCGAACATCCGCCGGGCCGGGGAGGACGTGGCGGCCGGGGACACCGTGCTGAGCGCGGGCACCGTGCTCGGGCCGGCGCAGATCGGGCTGGCCGCCGCCGTCGGGCTGGCCGGGCTGCCGGTGCACCGGCCGCCGAGGGTGCTGGTGCTGTCCACCGGCTCCGAGCTCGTCGCCCCGGGCACCCCGCTGCGGCACGGCCAGATCTACGAGTCGAACGGGGTGATGCTGGCCGCCGCCGTGACCGAGGCGGGCGGGGTGGCCGAACGGCTGAGCTTCGTGCCGGACGACGTCGGGCAGTTCCTGGGCGTGCTCCAGGCGCGGTTCGCCGACGGGGCCCCGGACCTGCTGCTGACCTCGGGCGGGGTCAGCGCCGGAGCCTACGAGGTGGTGAAGGAGGCGCTGGCCGGGCGGGGGGTGGAGTTCGTCCGGGTGGCCATGCAGCCGGGCGGGCCGCAGGGCGCGGGCCGGCTCTCCGGCCTGGGTGGCTCGGAGGACGGCGTCCCGGTGGTGACCCTGCCCGGCAACCCGGTCAGCTCGCAGGTGTCGTTCGAGGTGTTCGTCCGGCCCGCGATCCGCGCCGCGCTGGGCCACCCGCACCCGGACCGCCCGGCCGTGCGGGTGCGCCTGGACGAGACGCTGCGCTCGCCGGCCGGCAAGCGGCAGTTCCGCCGGGGCACCCTGGACGCCGTGCGCGGGACCGTGCGCACCGTCGGCGGGCCGGGATCACACCTGCTGTCGTCGATGGCCCGGGCCGACTGCCTGATAGCCCTGGACGGCGAGCGCGAGGAGCATCCGGCCGGCGATGAGGTGGAGGTATGGCTGCTCGAACGGTAGCTTCACCCCCTCGTGCGGCCCGACTTATGCGCTGCGTAAACCTGAGTTCACGAATGAGTGTGATAAAAACCACACCTAGAATGAGCAACGTTCTGGGGTCACCAAGCGTCACCATTAGAAGAGACCCGTCCGTATCGGATATCCGACCGGGTGGGTCGGCAAGGGACCTGCCGCTTGTCGCTGGGGAGCGGACGAGCGGTTCCTCGGCCGGAGTCGCTGTCTCGGGGGATGGCGGCTCCGGCCTCTTGCTTGTCCGGACGGTGATCACCCGCCGGCCGGCACCGGCTGAGAGTCCCCGCGTACGGTGGTCATGATGTCCACTGACTACGGCGACCCGCCCACCGCGGCCCCGCCGACCGGGCTCGCCCACCTCGTCGAACTGGTCCGGGCGACCGTCCCCCCGATCCACCCCGGTGGCCGCCCGATCATCGGCGCGGTCGCCGGCGCGGCGCTGCTCGCCCGCGCGCTCACCGGCCGGGGCACCGCGCTGGGCGCCGCCGCCACCCTGTTCACCACGGCCTTCTTCCGGGCGCCGGTCCGCTCCACCCCGCGCCGGGCCGGGATCGTGGTGGCCGCCGCCGACGGGCAGGTCAGCACGGTCGGCGAGGCGCCACCCCCACCCGAGCTGGGCCTGGGCGACGCGCCGCTGCTCCGGGTCAGCGTCTTCCTGTCGGTCTTCGACGTGCACGTGCAGCGGATCCCGCTGGACGGGCGGGTGGAGCGCGTGGTCTACCGGCCGGGCAAGTTCCTCTCCGCCGACCTGGACAAGGCCAGCGACGACAACGAGCGCAGCTCGCTGGTGCTGCGCGCGGCCGAGGGCCACCAGGTCGTGGTGGTGCAGATCGCCGGCCTGATCGCCCGGCGGATCGTCTGCGAGGTGTCCGAGGGCGCCGAGGTCGCGGCCGGGCAGACCTACGGGCTGATCCGCTTCGGGTCCCGGGTGGACGTCTACCTGCCGCTCGGGAGCACGGTGCTGGTGCAGCCCGGGCAGCGGACCATCGGGGGGGAGACCGTGCTCGCGGAGCTCCCCCCGGTTCCGGCGTGACGGGCCCGCGGTGAACGGATACGCCGGGGTCCGGCTGCTGCCCAACGCGGTCACCGTGCTCGCCCTGTGCGCGGGGCTGTCCTCGGTGCAGTTCGCGCTGGACGGCCGCTACCAGCTGGCCGTGGCGTCGATCGCGGTCGCCGGGGTGTTCGACAGCCTGGACGGCCGGATCGCCCGGCTGCTGGACGCCAGCAGCAAGATGGGCGCCGAGCTGGACTCCCTGGCCGACTGCGTGTCGTTCGGGGTGTCCCCCGCGCTGGTGCTGTTCGTCTGGCAGCTGGAGGGTCACCAGTTCGGCTGGACGGTGGCGCTGGTGTTCGCGGTGTGCGCGGCGCTGCGGCTGGCCCGGTTCAACACGTTGCTGGAGAACACCGAGGAACCGCCGTACGCCAAGGAGTTCTTCGTCGGGGTGCCCGCGCCGGCCGCCGCGCTGGTCGCGTTGCTGCCGCTGCTGCTGGAACTCCAGTTCGGGCCCGGGTGGTGGAGCGACGCGGCGGTGATCAGCGTGTGGATCCTGCTGGTCGCCGCCCTGATGATCAGCCGGATCCGCACCCTGTCGATGAAGACCGTGCGGGTGCCGGCGCCGCTGATCGTGCCGCTGCTGGTCGCGGTGGGGCTGATCGCCGCCGCCGTGATCAACGAGCCGTTCCTGGTGCTGACCCTGTTCGTGGTGATCTACCTGCTGCACCTGCCGTACTCGGTGTACCGGTACCGCTGGCTGGGCCGGCACCCCGAGGCCTGGCACGTCGCGGCGCGGCAGCGCCGGGCCGCCGTCCGGGCCCACAGGGCCACCCGGGCGCCCGGGGTGGCGCCGCCGCTGCACCGGCGGGTGGCCGGGGCCGCGCGGCGCCGGGTCAGCGGGTCGGCCGGCCGGCGCGGCCAGGCGTCCTGGGCGGAGACCCGGCTGGACCCGCACGCCGTCCCGCCCCCGTCCGACCGGATCGCCCCCACCCCGCTCCCCCGCAACAGCCGACGCCGCCTGGGCCTGCGCAAATCCCGCCGCCGCTGAGCTACCGGGTGTAGCGGAGCAGGGCGACCTCGCCGATCGCGCGGGTCTCGACCAGCCGCAGGGGGCGGTCGGGGGACTGCGGGAAGCGGCCGGGGCCGACGAACCGGGGCGCGTCCGCATCGCCGACGAAGAACGGCGCGATCACCAGGTGCAGCTCGTCCACCAGGTCGGCGGTGAGGAAGCCGGTGTGCACCCGGCCGCCGCCCTCGACCAGCAACCGGCGCACACCTCGGGCACCGAGATCGTCCAGCACCCGGCCGAGGTCGAGCGGGTCGCCGGCGCCGACCACCTCGGCCACCGAACCGAGCCGCTCCCGCCCCGCCGGCGCCGCACCGTCGGGCAGGTAGACCAGCCGCCGCGCGTCCCCGGCGGTGAAGAACGCCGCCCCCGGATCCACCGCCCCGGCCGTGCTGAGCAGCACCTTCGTCGGGTTGCCCGGCTCGCCCCTGGCCTGCCGTTCCCGCCGCCGGGCGTCCGAGCGGACCAGCAGCCGGGGATCGTCGGCGCGCAGGGTGCCCGCCCCGACCAGGATCGCGTCGACCCCGGCCCGCACCTCGTCCACCCGGTCGAAGTCGGCCGCACCGGAGAGCAGCAGCCGGCGCGGCGAGGCGTCGTCGAGGTAGCCGTCGAGGCTGCACGCCGCCGAGGCGACCACGTACGGGCGCGGCACCAGCTACCGCCGCTGGAAGTCCTTGGTGACGATCACGATCAGACCCGGGCTGGCGTCCTCGATGCCGCTGAACCGGGGCTCGGCGCGCAGCCCGAAGCTGCTGGCCAGGTTCCGCGCGGCGGCCAGCTCGTTGGTGCCGTTGCGGTAGTAGACGGTGCTGGTGGGGATGGTGCTGTGCGGCCAGTTGCCCACCTCGGTGACCGACCAGCCGGAGTCCCGGATGTCGTCGGCGGCGCGGTCGGCCAGCCCGGCGATCGTGCTGTTGTTGTAGACCCGGACCGGGGCCTTGGCCGAGCTGCGGACCTTGCTGCCGCCGTCGGAGTCGGGCAGCCCGGCGCCGGGCAGCGCGGCCGGCGTGCTCGGGGCGGCCAGCGGGGCCGGGGCGGCGGGGGTGGTCGGCGGGGGGACGGCGGGGGTGGTCTCGACCAGCGGGGGCGGTGCGACCGACGAGGACGGCGGGGTCGCCTGCAGGGCCGGATCGACAGCGGCCTCGGAACCCCCGGTGGCCAGGCTGACCAGCCCGACGACCGCCGCGATGGCAGCCACCCCGAGCAGGCCGTACCCGGCCAGCTTGAGCGGCTGGTTGTCCGGCGAACCCGGTCCGGCCATCAGAGCACTCCCGCCTCGGATCGGGCCGCCGCCCGGGACGTCTGCCGGCCCGAGCGCACCCGACGCAGCCGCTTGACCAGCATCGGGTCGGCGGCGAGCGCGGCCGGCTTGTCCAGCAGCGCGTTCAGCACCTGGTAGTAGCGGGTGGCGGACATGTCGAACAGCTCGCGGACGGCCTGCTCCTTGGCGCCGGCGTACTTCCACCACTGCGACTCGAAGGCCAGGATCTCGCGCTCCCGCCGGTCGAGCTCGCCGGCGGACGCTCCGGCGTCGGGCAGCGGGTCGGCGGAGTCCATCGGGCACCTCGGCGATCTGAAACTACACGGGTGTGATTCACCGGCCATTCAACCACGACCGACCGGAGATCCGCCGAAGCGACGCACCGCGGAAGCCACCCCGGCGACCGGTACCGGCCAGGATCGCCCGTACGGACCAGCCCCGTAAGGTACCCGCATGGCGGTCCGACCCATCCGCGTCATCGGCGATCCGGTGCTGCACACCCCCACCCGCGAGGTGGAGAAGTTCGACGACGAGCTGCGCGAGCTGGTGGCCGACATGTTCGACACCATGGAGGCCGCGCACGGGGTGGGCCTCGCGGCCAACCAGATCGGCGTCGACCTGCGGATCTTCGTCTACGACTGCCCGGACGACGTGGCCGGCGTGCAGCTGCGCGGGGTGGTGGCCAACCCGGTGCTGGAGACCTCCGCGGTCCCCGAGGGCATGCCGGAGCCCGACGAGGACGGCGAGGGCTGCCTGTCGGTGCCCGGCGAGCAGTACGCCACCGCCCGGGCGCACTGGGCGAAGGTCACCGGGTTCGACCTGGACGGCAAGCCGGTGGAGGTCGAGGGCAAGGGGTTCTTCGCCCGCTGCCTGCAGCACGAGACCGACCACCTGAACGGGATCATCTACACCGACCGGCTGACCGGCCGCTACCACCGGGCCGCCCGCAAGATGCTCAAGCGGTACGGCTGGGGCGTCCCCGACCTCTCCTGGGACCCGGCCACCGAGGACGCCGACGAAGTCCTGCGCTGAAATCTGGCGGGGGCCGGACGCGCGGGTTACGGTCGGGGTCCAACTCAAGACGCGGGAGCTCGTAGGAACGGGCTGAGAGGGCGGCTGGCTCATCAGGGAGCCGGCGCCGCCGACCGCATGAACCTGACCGGGTAATGCCGGCGTAGGGAGGACTCGCCATGACGGCTCTTGACGATCGCACCGTGACCCCCACCGTCACCACCGGACCCATCCAGGGGTCCCGCAAGGTGTATCTGGAGGGCCCGGACGGTATCCGGGTCCCGGTCCGCCGGGTGGACCTGACCAACGGTGAGCACTTCGACGTCTACGACACCTCCGGCCCCTACACCGACAGCGAAGCGGTGATCGACGTCCGGGCCGGGCTGCCGAAGACCCGGGCGCCGTGGATCGCCGACCGGGAGCCGATCAACGGCGCGGCCACCCAGCTGGCCTGGGCCAAGGCCGGCATCGTCACCAAGGAGATGCAGTTCATCGCCCTGCGCGAGGGGGTGGACGTCGAGCTGGTCCGCTCGGAGGTCGCCCGGGGCCGCGCGGTGATCCCGGCCAACCACAACCACCCCGAGTCCGAGCCGATGATCATCGGGAAGAAGTTCCTGGTGAAGATCAACGCCAACATCGGCAACAGCGCGGTGACCTCGTCGATCGAGGAGGAGGTGGACAAGATGGTCTGGGCCACCCGGTGGGGCGCGGACAACGTGATGGACCTGTCCACCGGCAAGAACATCCACGAGACCCGCGAGTGGATCATGCGGAACTCGCCGGTGCCGATCGGCACGGTGCCGATCTACCAGGCGCTGGAGAAGGTGAACGGCGACCCGGCCAAGCTGTCCTGGGAGGTCTACAAGGAGACCATCCTGGAGCAGTGCGAGCAGGGC
>JAESFN010000592.1_pt1 | contig 29167 bp, 42 predicted proteins | sample 9269411 | NCBI WGS metagenome assembly JAESFN01 (sample SAMN14505399, study PRJNA617100) | algae metagenome | isolation source: Iphinoe sp. HA4291-MV1 and co-occurring heterotrophs from trail next to... | place: USA: Maunawili Falls, Hawaii | collected 2009-07-25
AAATTGGTATGAACTCCAAAGAAATTTATCTCTTCAAGTGGCTCGTGATTTTATTTTAGAACACCTAACACAGAAGTTGAACTTAACTGCATAGTATCAATGTTCTGTCAATGCGTAAGTTCTAGAACATCCTGATATCGTACCCAATTACAACAATTTGGGATTACTCTACAAATCCCAAGGACGGTACACTGAAGCTGAACCACTCTTCATCAAAGCTTTGGAAATTGCTGAACGCAGCTTAGGAGTCAATCATCCCAACACAATCACTATCCGTGAAAGTTTAAAACACTTGCGTGAGCATCTCTAAACACGACCAGTATTATACAAATTTTGGACGCACTTCAAACACCAACTGAGAACGATAAAAGCAAACATCAAACTCCCGAAAAAAGTTCATCTGCCCCAATAGTAAGGGTATATCATTCGTTCGCGCCCAAGCGACAGCCAAGTCAACACTTGGAAATTGCCCCACCGTCGCTTCCACAATCAACCCACGTGCCTCAATAGGAGCTAGATTACCTGCTAACCTTAGCGATACGGTTTGTTGCTCCCAGACTGCGCCCAGTTGCAGACCTGTTTCATAAGGTAACACATTGACAGAAGCTCCTGTATCCAGTAGCCCCATTCCCTGCACAAACTGTCCTCGATAATTTAAAGTTATTGGTAGAAGGGGCGCAGCATCAGGAACCCCAAATTGGTCATACCGTTCAACAAAGGGAAATCGTTGCGCGTTAAGCATCAGCTTTCTTTTTTCTGTTGATGCTCTTGGAGTAATTCTTCTAGCTTGTGAGCAGCTTCATGAGAATTATAGGGCGACAAAACCCGATAGGTTCCCCCTTCTACCAGAGACGTCACTCCTTCTTCTTGTGCTAGTTCTGATACTAAAAACTGCATAAGCCGCAGCTTATCTGCACGAGGCAATGCTCGTAAAACCGACAGTAGGTCATTTGAGATGGTCATTGCAGCGTAAGTCGCTCTTGATGACTAATTTTAGCATAATACCAAAAGTAGGGGTGTAGGGGTGTAAGGGTGTAGAGGGAAAGTGGGTGCGAGCCTATGCTTTGGAAGCAAATCACGTATGCGTAATTTCTGCTTGTTAGTTTCCCCCAGAACTGAAACGGGCGATCGCTTCCAGCGGGCGCTCTGCGCCATCGCACTTCTGTCCCTTGGCGTATCGCTATTCCGGCAAGAACACCCGCTCGAAAGGCTTTTTACGATAACGCCGATAAACATCAAAATCACTGTCCAAAGTCGCTATTGCAGCGATATCTAGGCGCTCCGAAATGACGATTAGGGATAAGTCTGCAAAGTCTCCTGGTAAGTCAAAGTAGGTGGCATTCAATTCAGCAATGCGGGAAAAGTCTTGAGGTAACAGCTGCTCACACTCGTAGAGTCCTTTTGCAATGTCTAGAAGAAACTCGTTTTGTGTGCGCCAATCAGAACTGAGCAACCACATCACCTCTGCGATACAGATAGGTGTAGTTACCAGCTTGGAAGTGCAGCTTTCAAAGAAACGACGTACTTGTTGATGATGTTTATCTCTGGCGCTGTAATACGCAAACAAAAACCCGCTGTCTGCGAGTATGAGCGGATGGTAAGTCATGAATGGCGCTCTTTGAGATATTGCGCGATCGCTTTCTTGCGGTTTGCTCGTTGGGATAAGTCTGTCGGTGCATCTTGCAGGAGGTGTTGAGGATGTCCACCTCGCCTATCAACCAAAGTTCTGCCTGCTTGCAAATTAAGCCAGCGTTCAGCAATCAAGCGTCGGATCAACTCACTCTTGTCTGTTTTCTCGTGAGCCAAGATATCGGCTAGCTGGCGTTCTGTTTCTTCGTCTAGTCTGACAGTGAGCATGGCTTTTGTCATACTTGTATTGCGCTTATGACAAGTATAACAGGTAGAAAAAATTCATAGGTGAAGAATCGGGAAAACATTTGAAGTATTGGCTAGAATCTTTGTTGGCAGAGATAGAGGCGTTACTGGTGATGAACAAAAGAGTCACAGCTGTATTTGATGGCGATGTTTTACATCCTGATGCACCTTTGGATTTAAAACCGAACACACGCTATGTGATTACGATTCAAGAGTTCAGCGAACCATCTGTAGCAGGTAATGCTTGGGATGTGCTGGAGGCGATGACGGGAACGATAGAAGCACCGTCGGATTGGTCGAGTGAGCATGACCATTATTTATATGGTACGCCTAAGCGGGAGACAGAAGGCGGAGAATGAGTGATGAGCGCTTATTTTTGGACACGGTGTTTATCCAATTCTTGGTTTGTTTTGATACTAGTGCTTGCCGTAAGAAAGTCTTTTTCGGTCTGGATTTTTACAGTCATAAGATAGTTCTTAAAGGGTTCTATAGGCATTTTCAACTGGGTGAAGTACAGTCTGTCGTAGGGGCACGGCAGTGCCGTGCCCCTACCCGTGTAACTCAGTGAAATGAAAAGCGTTATATAAGAGTGAAGGTAAGCAGTAATATAGATGAGTTCGCCCTGTTCATCTTCCGCTGCCCTCTGCTTTTCTTTAGTCATAATAGAGGAGAACGTGGCGAACCAACAACACACAAAAGTTATGAATATTCAGCTTAAACCCGATCAGGAGCAATTTATTCAAACACAAATTGCTAGAGGGAAATATGAAAATGCATCTGAAGTTATTAGTAAAGCATTGAAATTATTAGAAGAGTGGGAAAAGGGTTATCAAAGTTGGGTTGAAGAAACTCGTCAGAAAGTAGAAGTTGCTGTTGAACAGTTAGACAGAGGTGAAGGTATTGACGGGGAAGTTGTTGTTGAGCGACTGCGGGAGAAACTGCGTCAAGCCAGAGAGAATCAAGCATGAAACAACACATTATCTCTCCAGAGGCAAGTCGAGATTTAGAAGAAATTATTGATTATTTTGCAAGTCGTAATATTGATGCCGGAGAGCGATTTGTTGATGAGTTTCATAAAAAATGTAGGTATCTTGCCAATTTCCCTAATATGGGACGCAGTTATGCAGATATTAAGGATTATTTGCGGGGTGTACCTTTAGATGGTTACATCATTTTTTACCGAGTTACAGATAGTGGAATTGAAATTTTACGTGTCGTTAGCGGTTATAGAGATTTAGAATCTCTATTTGCAGATTCGGGTGATGATTAGCAGTCTCTCGTGACTGCACAGTCCGAATAGGTGATTTTAACTTTGGGAATTAATGGAAGTAACGCTTAGCTGATAGTTGGGAATAGGTTGTTTACTAATCAGAGCATAGAGAACATCTGGGTCTAAGTCGGCTCCTGATTGCCATTGAATTGTACCTACCTCAGGGTTGAGTTCAACAGTAGCAAAGTATTCTTTATCTTGCAGTGGGGCAAAAACGCCTGTGAATTTGATGAGCTTGCTAATATCAACTATTCCTTCAACACCATCTTCAAAACGGATGTGAAGTTGATAGTTTTCTGTTGGTTCAACGGCAATGATATCTTTTAGCATGCATTACTCCAGGGGTAAGATTTTATTTAAAGGTTGATTGTCTCTGGCGAGTTCCCAGTCTTCCATGAGTTCGGTTTGATGTAAGGTAGCCCACTCTGTTACTAGTTTAAAAAGTCTGGGGGTGAGTGAACCTTCTAAAATTTCTAAGGTTTGAATGCTGACTATGGCTTTTTGTTGGTTGTAGCGTACGTGAAAGTGTGGTGGTGGGTGGTCGTTATAGTACATCGTGATGAGAATCCCGAAAAAACGGCAGATTTCTGGCATGAGTTTTCCTTGTACTCAGGGTTAGATTTGTCTTTTGATAGTGTTGATTAGAGAATTATGTAGAGAAAAAATGACACCAACCAACACATTGACTCCCCGTGTCCACTACCCACATTCCATCTGGTTGATGATAATAATCCCTAATTCGCCCTGTTAATTTCGCCTGTGCTAATTGTGCTAAATCTTCATCACTTGGTTGAGGATGAGTTGGTGATGGTTTGCTCCAATTCTGTGGTTTTCTACCATCCTTACACGCGGCGACAAAGACTGCTTCTGGAGAATCAACTCGCTTCCAGGTTCGTAGTGCTTCTTTGAGATAAGCTAAAGCTCCTGGTACGTTTTGCCAGAATTTGTTGATAACTGCCATCATCTCTTGACTGAAGCGGAAGCTTGGTGTGCATGGTACTTGGCGCAGTTGGTTGCAAATTTCTCGAATTTCTTGTTGAGAAGGTTTTTCTACAGGTTCATCTATAGTTTCTTCGACGTCAGCGGAAAGTGTGTCCGAATGAGTTTCTGGCTCTTTTGACGAGCAGTCTTGATTTTGTTCTTCAACGCAGTGAGTTAACGTGGATTGTTCTACGTTACTTGGTTTAGAAGTATCTATCGTTTGTTCAGTCAGCGTGGATTGTTCTACGTTACTTGGTTTAGAAGTATCTATCGTTTGTTCAACAGTTTGTTCGCTCGTCGTCACATCTGGTGTTAATGTTTCCGAATTTTCTTCCAGAAAAGTTTTTTCGCCAGCAGCTTGTTGTTGTGTAGAGAATTCTTCTGGAGAGAAATCTTTGATATGATTTGCTCGTTCTGAGCAGATGGATGTGTCAGAATTGAGCAGCTCGATCTGTTCATTTTGGATAAAAGCACTTAGAGCTTCGATTTTAATTGTGTACCAGTTGGCTTGGTAATAGGTTTTAGCAGACAGCCTATCCACTGCTATTAATCCAAGTTTCTTTAAATTGCCAACAGCCCTTCTAATTGTACTAACGGATAATTGCAGTTCTTCTGACCATTTTTGATATGTCTTCCAAAACCACTTGATTCCATTGATTATTTTGCCTCCGGATGTGCTCATCCAGTAATAGGCTTGCTGGAGAAGAGTCGCTTCAGTACGTCCTATCTTGGCTGCAAGTGCAGGGGAGTAGAACAGATGTCGTCCGGAAATCAGGAGTTTACTCATATTGCTAACTCCTTAAAGAAGCGGATTAGATTTTCTGAGGGATGGTAGCTTGTAGCTCTTACAAGCTGGTGAAACTCTTGATGGCAATTGGGGCAAATCTTAACCGTTTTTTCTCCACCCTCTGATTTAGGAATCGGGTAGTGGTGCGTATCCAGTATTAAAGTTCTTGCTTTGCACCATTCGCATACTAGCGCCCCCAGTACAAAGCATTGAGGTTGTTTTTGACAGACTAACTCTTTAGCTTCTTTTGAAGAGAGTTTTGATTGATTGAGCCATCCAGAAGAGGTAAGCTCTTTAAGTATCCTTTTAACCGTGACGAGAGTTGCACAACCTCCTAAGTAGTGGCAAATACCGTCAACTGTAAACGAAGGTAGTTTTTGCTTGCCCAGATAGTCGTAATGATATCCGCCGATTGCAGCTTCAACCGCGTTTTTGGCTATCTTTCCATATTCTGGATGAAAGACCAAGTACCCTTCACTAGGTTTAACTTCAAACAGATTAGTGAACTACCCAACACCCATCTGAGTACAGATAGGGTGTGGGCTTCCCAATTCAATGGGGATTGCCTCGGTCTTCATAGATTTTTTACGTCCTGAAGACTTTGGTCTTACATCCCCTCGGTGGGCAGAAGAGCTAGTTCCTAACTCTAAAAGTCGCAAACCTTCATTTCTAATATTGATTGCAGCATTGATATCTCTATCATGCTGTTTTTGGCAGTGAGAACAATCTACAAATCTTACACCCAATGAATCATAACCATTCTGTAGTATTGGGATTGGTAGTAGAGTCTCGTTACAAAGTTGAGAAGATGGGAAGAACCGACCTATTTCTTGATAGGTGTGACCAAATCTCTCAGCTTTATATTTGAGCATAGTTTGGAACATCCCCCATCCTTGGTCACTAACAGCTTTTGCCAAGTTGGGATTTTTAACCATATTTTTAACTGCCAAATCTTCCACACAAATAACTTGGTTTTCGTATGCTATTTTGCGAGATAGCTTGTGTAGAAAATCCTCTCTTACTCTAGCTATTTTGCTAGAAACCTTTGCTACTAACTTTTTAGCCTTAAGACGTTTGTTGGAAGTTTTATCTGTCTTCTTAGCTAACTTTTTCTGCTTGCGCTTTCTATTTTTTTCTAACTTGGCTAATCGCTTTTTTGGAAGGTCATACTTTGAACCTTCCGACGTGATAGCAAAGTTTTTCAATCCCAAATCAACACCAATAGCTTCTCTAATTGCAGCTACCGGATTGTTCTCTTGGTTGAAAAGAATAGATGCGTAGTACTTACCGTCTGCATTTCTGGATATTGTTACAGTCGTGAACTTTGTATCAGGTAGTTCCTTGTGAAACACGGTTTTAACTAACCCCAATAACCCGGGGAACTTAATCACAGAATCTTCTGGTATTAATTTCACATTTTGGGGATATTGAATCGATTGCTTACCATGTTTAGATTTAAAGTTAGGGAATTTAGCACGTCCTTCAAAGAAATTGACAAACGCACTAGAAAGATTGAATGTGACTCGTTGCAACACTTGACTGTATGCAAGTCCTAGCCATTCGTATTCCTTTTTCAATCCTGGAAGCAACTTATCCATAGCTACTTTAGAAAGACCTTTACCCGTTTCTTTATACGCTGTTGTTGTGGCATTAAGCATATAATTCCACAACCATCGAGTATTACCAAAACATTGAGCTAAGTATAATTCTTGCTCATCAGCGGGATAAATTCTAACTTTAATTGCTCTATACATGGTATCGACCTTACCGCGTTTATACATTCATGATAATACATATTTTAATAGTTGTGTTATCCAAAACAAAATATTTTGCTCGTCTCGTCGCTGTAGTTTTATTTGTTTTCGCTGCGCTCAAATACAATCAAACTACGCAACTCGACTCACTCGCAATTCATCTCAACACTGACCTGAGTACAGGTACAGTGTGAGCCTTCTTGCTGTTTAAGGTAAGTTCGCTACTCATTGCAGTAGCTCCTGTTTGTTGTAGTGCGTGCAAAAACTCCTGCAACGCCAGCTGAGGACGCGGGCTTTCTCGGACGAGGATACTTCACCGATTCTTGCTTCAAAAGAAGCCCGTTGTTGCTGTTATTTGATAGCCAATGAATCTGTTGCAGGATGATTGCGGCTTCTAGTCCGATTTCGGCGGCGACGAGTGGTGGTATGAGTAAGGGTTTTTCGGGTGTGATGAGTTTGCTTTTTTCTTGGCTGTACTGAAATTTGTGGGAAGAAGCGGAATTGATGTGCGTTGGGCTTGGGGAATTTGCTATCATATTATTAAGATTTTTTAATTGGACAATTAAGTGGCCCCGCCAGCAGCTTGGTAACTTGCAGCGGGGTTATTTTTATTTTGAGTTATGATGCGTTTTTTGTCCATTGTGTTGGGTTTTCATCTGTTTTAAGCCAATACGGTTCAGTTAGGGCTGAACGATATGAATTTCCGGTGTGTAGAGACGTTGCATGCAACGTCTCTACAGAGTAATCGTGCTCATGCGACTCTACCCGCCTGAAAAATTTGTTCTGCAGTCAAATTTAATTCTGGGAAGGTTGGTGATTGGATGCGTTCTGCACCTCTAAACTGGTTAAGTTGGTATTCTCGTTCGACTAAACAGTAGACTGAGATTGCGGGTTGCTTGGGGTTGCCTATAAATCGCTTCCCGCCTAGAGCTAGGTAGTCTACTATCCAGTATTCTGGAATGCCTAATGACTCGTAATCTTCCAATTTTAAGGCGTAATCATCACTCCAATTAGTTGATACCACTTCAACAACTAAGCGGACGGAACTCCCTAATGTGATGATTGATTCTTTTTCCCACCGAGATTCGTTGTGAGTTACGCTTTGCTTGTCTAAAACGGTGACATCTGGTTCATAGCCTGACTGATTTGCTGCTTTGATGACACATTCTTTTGGGATGAAGTAGGGTAGTTTTTGGCGTCGAATTTCTAAAAATAGTTCGCCTAGTATTAGTCCTGCGACTTCGGAATGCTTTCCTGTGGGTTTGGGCATTTCAATTATGACCCCATTATGCAATTCATAGTGTTTTTGGGAATTTTCGGGATACCAAGCGATGAATTCATCGAATGTTATTTGTTTTGGTAGGGTTTGAATCATAGTATTTCAATATTGTGGTTGCTAGTTTACCCGTTTCCGTAATTCTGCTTCAAGTTCTTCAATAGTTACAGGTTTGGCGTTTGCCCTTATTCTGTCTGATAATTCGTAAAATGCTTCATTGTCTTCTGGATGTTGCAATACGTAAGCTCGTAGCTCAGCTTTAGTCATTGTCTTAAAATCCGGTTTTGTCATATAAGTTAATTTGCGATTGTACGATTGCATTCACGCTACATCCACAATGGAAACTATTTTGTCGTCGTTATTGTCTGGTTCATATATTAAAAGCTCGCCTGGTTGGCAGCTTAATGCAGCACAAATGCCGTTTAGCCTTTCAGGCGTCAACCTAGGCATTTCGTCAACCTTGCGAAGTCTATAGACTGAATTTTCAGTTATACTCAGCGCTTCTGCTAAGTCCTTGTTCTTGACTCGCTTTCGCGCCATTACTTCGTTTAATTTCCAGCGAATCACTTTTTCTGCGGACATACACTACATCCCCAGTTTAGAAGCTATTAGGTGTAGATTTCTCTACTTGTCATATTTTAGCATAATAAGTAGATTTTTAACACTGAAAATTTTAAAAATCTACACTTGACGTAAACCTACGTGTCGCGTAGACTAAATACAGAGCAAACAAAATTTGCCAAAAACAGAGAGCGATCGCTCTCCTAACCAAATAGTGCGATGGCACTTTGTGCCCGCCGGATGCGATCGCTCTTCGATAACTTATCAATTTTCCGAATTATGACTCAAGCAACATTAGACAGTCAAGCAGTTGCTCAAATCGAGCTATCGGCTTACATGCAGCAGCAGTCACAAGAGACTGCACAGTACGAGGTTGATTCAGTCCCTGATGTTTTCGGCAATCTGTACCGCGTTTGGGGTGGGAGTTGTGGTATTAACTTGCTCGGTACATTTTATCAAAATCTTGATGGCTTTTGGATATCGCAGACATGCTGTATTTCGGAGCCTCAACAATGGTTCACCAGTGATGAAGCTGTTGCAGCCATAGTCAACGTTCTGTGTTAGGCAAACCTTTTACCTTTTGATGAACTGACATTACCAAATGAAATCCCCAGTCATGTAAGCGCTGGGGATGAAACAAAAAAAACTGAATTCAAGAAAGGAATTTGCGCCTTATGAGGAACAGCTGCTTAAGACTCAACCGACTCATCAAATCGCTACTGAAAGAAAACAAGCTGCTAAAACAACAACTAGAAAAAGCTTACATCAATTCTAATTTTGGATGCTATAACCGCGCTGGTGCTCAAGCCAAAGGAAACGAATTTCTTCAAAAAGAACGTCACGGGGATCTAACACGTAAAAAAATCTGGCAGCCCTGTTTCTGATTGATCTGTGTCGCCAACGGGTTATTAATGTTAGAGGGCTGCCAGATTTTTTAGGGGACAATGCGTCGTCGTATTGCAAGCGGCGAACTCATTATGATTTGTTCTGATATTGCTGGCGTAGGACAACGTAATTGTGAAATAGGTGAAGTTGCTGTTAATGAAGCAATTACCGAAGCTCTTGCTACGATTCGCAGTTGGCGGGGAGTGTTTTTCATTTCTCAATTAAATTCTGGAGATGAATTTGTATTTATTGTTGATAGAGCAGATGCTGCTGGACTTTTTCCTCGTATTGATGCTGTGTTTCGCTCATACGGATTTAATGGTGCTTACCTTGCTTGCTGTGAGATTGAAGGTTGTTATATTTCATCTGCGTTAAAAGGGATGAAGTTGACATATCAGCAAAAGAATTCAGAAGTCAGGAGTCAGAAGTCAGAAGTCAGAAGTCAGGAGTCAGGAGTCAGGAGTCAAGAGTCAGAATGAGCGCAGGAATTCTGTATTCATTTGCATAGTATACACGCATACGGTAGAGGGCACGGCAGTGCCGTTCCCCTACAAAAAATCTGTATTTCACCTAATTGTAAACTGCTGTATATAATGTCAACAACGAGTATGTTTACCAGAACTGAACTTGAAACGAAGAGTTTTTTGGAGTTGGTTACATTGTGCAATCGCTATGGTTTGAAAGCACATTATGATCCAAATTTGAGGTCTTCTTGGGCTGCTGTTTTGTTGTCTTTTTCTAATATTGCTATTTCTCAGATGCAGCGGGGAGTAGGGTTGAAGCATCCTGGGCGTGATGCTATTGAGTCTTTGATTGTTGCTTATGATGCTTTTAATTTACCGACTTCTGAACAATCTGCTTTGATTAAAGTTTCTATTGATGAGAGAAGGTTAATGCTTCAACCTTATAGAGTGGAGCAGCAAAGAATGTTGGCTCTTTATCAGGCGAAAGTTAATCTTGATAAAGCGATTTCTCTTTTAGGTGGTTTTTAGTTCAGTCGTTCGCACAACCTTTCACTCAGAACAAGTTCATGCGATTGCTTCGTCGTTCCTCCTCTCTACGAGACGCGCAAGGGACGCAATGACAATTATTTTATTTATTTTTGATGTTAAATTGAGGTGAAATATGTTGAAGGTTGGGAATCAAATTATCAATTTGAATGCTATTGCTTATGTTGATTTGGTAGCAAAAAGGAGTTATGTTGTCAAAGGTGATGATTTGGGTGTGAGAATTTATTTGCTTTGTTCTGATAGAGAAGGAAACCTTTGTAGTCTTTTCTTCTGTGGTGATGATGCGGTGTATCTGCGTAAGTATTTCCAGGCTGTAGGCGAATTGTGTGGTGGTGTGGAGTCGGTGAAAAAATGTTAGGATTGCTTCAGAAGCTCAGTTATCAGTTATCAGTTACCAGTTATCAGTTACCAGTTATCAGTTATCAGTCATCAGTTTTTTGTTCACTGTTTACTGTTCACTGTTCACTGTTCACAGTTTACTGTTCACTGTTATTAGACTGGCGATTATCGCGTAAGAATTGCAAATTTTTACGGAAAGTGATTGTGTTGGGATGATTGACTCCTAAGCTGCGTTCAGCAATTTCCAAAGCTTTGAGAAGAAGTGGTTCAGCATCAGTGTACCGTCCTTGGGATTTGTAGAGTGATGCCAAGTTGTTGTAACTGGTGGCGACAGACGGGTGCTCTTCTCCTAGCAGGCGTTGTCTTAGTTGCAATGCTTGGATGTAGAGTGGTTCAGCTTCAGTGTACCGTCCTTGGGAATCGTAGAGTGATGCCAAGTTGTTGTAACTGGTGGCGACAGACGGGTGCTCTTCTCCTAGCAGGTGTTGCATTAGTTGCAATGCTTTGAGAAGAAGTGGTTCAGCTTCAGTGTACCGTCCTTGGGAATCGTAGAGTAGAGCCAAGTTGTTGTAACTGGTGGCGACATCCGGGTGCTCTTCTCCTAGCAGGCGTTGCACCAGTTGCAATGCTTTGATGTATAGTGGTTCAGCTTCAGTGTACCGTCCTTGGGATTCGTAGAGTGATGCCAAGTTGTTGTAACTGGTGGCGACAGACGGGTGCTCTTCTCCCAGCAGGTGTTGCCTGAGTTGCAATGCTTTGATGTATAGTGGTTCAGCTTCAGTGTACCGTCCTTGGGATTCGTAGAGTGATGCCAAGTTGTTGTAACTGGTGGCGACATCCGGGTGCTCATCTCCTAGCAGGTGTTGCATTAGTTGCAATGCTTTGAGAAGAAGTGGTTCAGCTTCAGTGTACCGTCCTTGGGAATAGTAGAGTGATGCCAAGTTGTTGTAACTGCTGGCGACATCCGGGTGCTCTTCTCCTAGCAGGCGTTGCCTGAGTTGCAATGCTTTGAGAAGAAGTGGTTCAGCTTCAGTGTACCGTCCTTGGGAAGAGTAGAGGAAAGCCAAGTTGTTGTAACTGGTGGCGACATCCGGGTGCTCTTCTCCTAGCAGGTGTTGCATTAGTTGCAATGCTTTGAGAAGAAGTGGTTCAGCTTCAGTGTACCGTCCTTGGGATTTGTAGAGTAGAGCCAAGTTGTTGTAACTGCTGGCGACATCCGGGTGCTCATCTCCCAAACGGGATTGGACGACTGATACACATTCCTCTAACCACGGTTTCGCCAGCGCATACAAACCCTGTCCTTCATAAAATCTACCCAAACCAGTAAAAACCCAAATTAAATTTTCATCACTGACTGCATCAATCAGATTTTGTGCTACTTCTGTTAAATGTGGAATCGCATCTTTGAATGACTTGATTACCTCCTGGGTTGGCGAATCGGGGATTTCTTGAGCAATTGCGATAAAAGTTTCTGCAAAAGCGCGTTTCAACTCATCAATTTGTTCTGATGCTGCTCGCTTGAGTTTCAAAAACTCCCGAATTAAAGGATGAATTTTGTAGCAATCATCTCTATCTCCACTTTTATCTTCCACCCATTGAATCAAATGGCGCGAGTAAAGTTGCTCAAGCGCTGTTTCAACTTCGGTTGCATCCCAATTCAGCTTAACAGTTGCAGACTCTACCCAAATACACGCAAAGATATCCGGTGCAAATAAACTTAATAATTCACCCACACGCTGTGTCGTCGGATGGAGTTCATCCCAACTTAATTCAAATGCATCCAAAACCCCAAGCTGTGCTGTACTCAGGGTTTGTTGCAAATGTTGCTGATGGCGGTTTATCGCTTCATCTTGGAGTCGCTGCTGTTTCAGCCGTTGCAACATCTTTGCTAAAGTCCAATGGGGAGGTTTTTTCGCTAAATACCGCCCTACCAATTCCAAACCCAAAGGGAGATATCCCAGCCATTCACACAACTGTTTCGCTGTTTCTTCTTCCTTTTGCACTCGTCTTTCAACTAGCCCCCTCAACAATTGCAAAGCTTCTTCTGGTAAGAGCACATCCAGAGATATCTCCTCAATGTTGGAGTCGAGGTTTCGCAACCGTGTTGTCATTAACACACGGAAGCGATGAGCCGTTGGGATGAATTGTTGACAAATGCCCAAATCTGTGATACCATCCAATACCACCAACGCCAGTCCTTCTGGTGGTTGCCAATTCTGCCAGCACCAGTGTACCTGTTCGGTAAGACTCAACAGATTTCCTTGGAAATTCTTTTGCGGGACTTCCAGGTTCATGTGAAGTTGAGCAAACTGCACTATTTCTGCTGCTAGATTTGATGTTGTGGCATTTAACCAGCAGATTCCACCAGGGTAATCCGCTTGATGTTGACGTGCATATTGGGTTGCGAGTTCGGTTTTGCCAACGCCACCCATCCCAGAAACAGCAGAAATTGCGACTACGCCTGGTTGCTGCAACTTTTCTCGCAGTAGGGAAAGTTCATGCTGTCTGCCAACGAAGTTGGCGGAGCCTGGAAACTCAACATTATTTGGGGGATTTAACTTTGCCCGTTCCCGTTCGGGCGACTGCAGTCAAGTATTGTAGTTATGAGTGTGACTCCCACCGATATTTGTTGTCCCTCTTTCAGTTTCAACTCTCGTTTGGTAGCCGGTGCTGGTGTCATAATTATTTTGGGTCATGTTGCTGTTGTCTTGCAACTTTCCTGCATTAATCTCTTGAGCAAGTGCTTGCACTTGTGCAGCAAACTCTGGATCATCATCCATAGAATCTTGCAAATACACTGCTAGACGCTCTAACTCAGACTTGTTTCCTTGTTCAACCGCAGTTAGCACTTTTTCTGCTTTGGGATTTCCCCGCAACTTCTCCCAAATCTTTTTGCGCAACTCATCCATCTTGGCGAGGGCTGCTTCTGTGAATTTCTCGATTGTTTTCTCAAAAGCTTTAGTGAAAGCAAGAGTTGCGATCGCTCCTGCAGTGAGTGGCTCCATGTGTTACCTCGTCAGCGCGGTATCTTATTTATTTATTAACACATCGTTTTCGTTCTCGATTCCGCAAGGAAATCAGTGTTGAATTCAGCAATTGAGCAATTCTGACTGCCGATTAACATGATTGTGTTGCAAAGGAGATACCCCAGCCTCAAACAGAGGAAGCGTAGTCATCTACTGGGGCGCTCCACTAAATTTCTTTTGCTCCCAACTCAATGAGTTTTTCTCTTAAGCTCTCCTCGCTTGCACAATAAAAATATCTACGCAATTTCAAGTCTGCTGCATAGTAACCATCTTTACCATCAAAGAGTTCTAGTAAAGAGCTAATAACCTCTTGCCTAGTTAGTCCGTATCCTTGTTCTACAAACTTATGCACATCTTTACCAGCAATGGTCATATTAGTAGATGTGCCTTCCCAAACTCCTTTAGAATCTCTCAGAATAAACTTGTTACCTTCTTTGTAGTAGACGTGCAACCACAGAGGACGCATCAATATTTTTCTAGGCTTATTATCTTTATCAAATTCTGAGTTTAATTCCTCTAAAGAAGAGATGAATTTGTATTGAGACATAGAACGTTATTTAGACTTTTGTTCGCCGTTTCCTTTCTCGTGTTTGTCTGGTGGGACAATATCTTGGGAATCAATAACATTTCCAGAACTATTCTCCAGATGCGCTCCCCCTCCTAGATGCGTATACGTTTCGGCTTCTTCTGCATCTTTCTTGTTCACCTCTCCGTTGCTAGTAGAGTTCTTTTTACTCATATTCACCCCATTACTTATGTTTACTACGAGTAAACTTAGTATTTATCTGCACATCTGCTACTATTACTTGTAAACAGCGATTGGCTTTGCCACTGCCCCGAATCGCAATCGTCACATGAAGGCTCCGTGCATGAGCATTGCGTGCGCTTATTTCTCTGTGTTCTCCTGTGCAGCAAGCTGGACAGCTTCTACATCAACATTGAGTTGTTGAGCAATCTGTTCTGCACTCATCCCTGTTTTTAGTAACAGTGGTACAGCTGCTTTCAACATTTCTTCTCGTCCCTCAGCTTTTGCTTCTTGATAAACCCTTGTCTGCTCTAACAACATTTCAGCTTCCCGTTCTTTCCGACCTTCAGCTTTTGCTTCTTGATAAACCCTTGTTTGCTCTAAAGTCAGTCCTAGCATAGCCTCCACTTCCTCTCTACTCAACGAAGAAAACTTATAAACGGCAATTGTGGTAATAATATCTATGATTTCGTTTTTCGGCAGTGTGTCTGTTAATTCTAATTGTACCCGCTCAATTAATTGCTTTGCTTGCTGTGCGATCGCTTTTTCTGAAGCGATTGTCAACTGCATTAAATTGATGCCTATTGGTAGAGTATTGAAAGTGCCTAACTCATCCAGATAAATGCGCTGCACTTGGTCGCTGTTTAAAAACAGTCGATGAGTTCTTGTATCGCTTGGTTCCAAACTGCGATTCGGGAAAATGACCACACAGTACCAGTCATCGTATTGATATTGATTCCGGTACAAATACATCAGCAACTCAGTAAAGAAGCGATGATAGAGAGCCTCATCTTTTTGGAATTGAACTTCTGCAAAAAAGATAATTCTGGGTGTTGCACCCTCTGGAGGTAAAAAGACCCCATCAATACGGAAGGCGGTTTCTTTCACCTCAACTGACTCAAATCGATAGTTTTTCGCTTGCTCTGGATGGTAATCAACAAGTTCAAAAATTAACCAAGGAAAGCACTTAAAAATTTGATAATAAATGGAGTCGCGTTTCACAAAAATATCGAAATAGGTTGATTATTCAGTCTTGGATTTGGTACGCGTGTATTTGGTATTAATTTGCACATCTCCCGTTTCAGGGTGGCAGGGGATGAGGTAGTCACGACCAAACTTAATAGCCCCAGGAATTTTCCCCTCTTTTGCTAACCGACTTACATAGCTATATGTCCAACCATTTAATGCTGCTAAATCGTCTGTACTTATATATGCACCACTTAAATTAACAATTTTTACCATATAATTCTTATTTTAGTACATCACGATGAACATCCTGATATAATCATAGGACAAAAGGCAAGGTTTAGCCAGATATGGCAAAGCCCACCGCGCCAACGGTGAGCCTTTAGCAGTCCAATTATTTAGCTGGAGTTGACCCAGATCTTGTCCAAAGGGTTTGGCGTATTAACATTAGACTTTTCAAAATCTAGGAAAGGAAGAACATCACCCTTGCTTAAGACTACGGTGAGTGACCTATTGATAGAAGAGTAACAGGTTACGAGCACTAGTAATTGGATGTTAATGCGAAAGTTGGTGATGCCACTCATCCTCTTGGCTATTGGCACTAGTACAACGCGACATAAATAAGTCGTCGGTTAAATAAATCACTCTAGCGGCTCCCGTTGTTCATATTCACCTTGGGGATATCGCACCAATGGGTCATCTTGCAGACAACCAGCCGTCTGCTCAAAAAAACTAGAACCGCAAAACTTGCTAGATAGACGTTTAACTAATATTTATTGACAAAGATACAAATCTATGTATGACGAAACATTTTTGACGATAGCGAATTTCTCTTGTGGATGATACCGTGTAATACTTGGACAATGTAGCTTGAAGTCCAATGGTGTAATACATGGAAGAAACTTGCATTCACTCACAGAGGAATCAAGATGATGTTCAATGTGATATAGAAAAAGGAAAATCAGCTTTATCCTTGTATTACACGGATAAAGGTTGTAAAATTGACTGTGTATTACACGGTAAATAGCGAAAAGTTTGTCCTCCGTCAGGTGACCGCAACCACAAGCGATTGTCCAAGGGCAGTTGCCGAAAATAGCCAGTCCTAAAAATGACGGCTCAAACCCCAATTTTTACGTCAAGAAACACTGATTTTTCGGGAAAGCTGAATATTATTACTTGTTATTGAAGTGCTGATACTGCAAAAATATAGCTAGACAAAAAGTGTCTCAAGCATTGCCAAGTAGGCTTGAGGATTTCGACGGAATCGTAGTTGTTCGATGCGGCTACGTTGATGTTGGCGTAAAGTCTGCCGGGCGGAAGCTTCCGTCCGGCGAGCTTTACGTAAATTAGAGCGTAATTGTTGCCAAGTCTTTGGACAAACCTGTGCTAAATCTTGGGCTGTAAAAGAATGAAGTGCAGTAGCAATCGCTGAAGATAACTGTACAGTTCCTCGAATTACAAGTGATGAAGGGGCGACTTTACGACCAGTACAACGACGTTGATGATGTCGTAAAACACCAAATACCTGTTCAAGGTCATTGTTAGTTCGAGGTAAGCCCTCAACATCGTAACAATGAAAAAGTCCAGACCAATAACTACGAGTAATCTTTAAGAAATGAGTAATACCTGGCTCTAAAGTACCTGCTTCATTTTTCTTATGTGACATTGAATCAAGTAAAGTTTGAAAACTTCGTTGGACTTCAATTGCATCAAGACCAGTTTCGTTCTCAAGAATCTCTGCGGCTTGATGAACCCAGTTGTAAGCAACACTAATTGGAGTGAACAAAGATGCTGTTTGTTCAAGTCCTTTGGTCACAATTTGTTTGAGCTTTATCAAGGGTTTTGGTAACCCCCTTTTTTAGCTATGGCTTTGAGCCTTGAATGGTCACTTAGCCATAGTGCAACTAATTCATCATATCTTTCTAGCAGGTAAATGACGCTTCGCTCGCTTACTTCTATACCCCGATCGCGCAGCTGTTGATGAATTTGAGGTACACTTCTGTGTTCAGAGTAACGCAATGCTCCAACCAGTGCAATCACATCTAGACCAAATTCCTGTTGTGGTAATGCCCATGAACCTTCTTGTTCTGGTCTATATTTAATTCGATAACGCTCACAAGATCTATTCTGACAACGCCGGATTTTTAACAGCAGTTGTACCACTCCTTTTAAGGTTCTCACATGTCGGAGATTATTGTACTCATTCCACATTGGTTTGCCGCAACTCGGACAATTCTGTTGCACGCATTCTAGTACTTCAAACGATGTCGCTTTTGGTTGAGGACTTTTTCTTGCCATTGACACACCATATATTCTCTGTGTTCCCTAGTTTACTTGAATATCTGACTCTATCTAGCAAGTTTTGCGGTTCTAGATTTTTTTAAAGGTGGATATTCGCTAGAGCGTTTTAAGTTTAATTCCGGCTAGCTACTTATCTGATTAAAAAATTAAATAAAACCAAATAAGATGAAAATGGTTTTATTTGAACTGCGAACGATAAACAACTTCCCAACTCCCCATTACCAATTATCATTACCCATCACCAATCGATTGTTCAAGCAATGGGTTGTATCCAAAGCGATCTGTACCTCGCAATAAAATAGCCTTCCACTTATCGAGACTCACGTTTTTAACTTTGTGATAGGTTATTTGATGACCTTCCTCAAACATCTTTTTAGAAAAGAAGCGGGTACTAGCTTTAGCAATTCGACAATTTACCGCCCATCTCGAACTGTCTGTTTTATTGGGTATAGCGCCATGTATAACCCGTTCGCTAAACAGAAAAAATTGACCAGCCTTAACTTCAATGAGTTTATGAGACGCTTGATCAATTGGGTAATCTATTTCTCCTTTATCATAACGATACGTTGTATTAACATCACTTGCTTTTCTGTTTAACTTCAGAGGATAGATTTCTTTGTGCGTTCCAGGAATTAAGGTCATGCAACCCTTCTCTCGATTAGCATCTGTTAAAGCGATCCAGCAAGTAATTTGAAAAAGTTCTTCCCGATCCAATGGATTAGCGACTGATTCTCTCATATTATGAAGAAGCCAATGGCTAGACTGATGCCAAGGAGTCCCTTTTGCATGAGGGGGCACTTCAAAACAGTCAGATCGCCATAGAATAATATCAGGTCCTAAGAGTTGAGCGGAGCGTTCTACAATAGAAGGCTGTTGAAATAAATTCAGTAGCTTTGGATCGTCGATATGGCGATCAGTTTTGTTTACCTGACTGAGAATGTACTGCTTGTATTCCTCAGTCAGTTCATTGGTATCTTCACTATCCGGGAATAACTCGGCTGCAAGACCAGTCTCTTGTTGAAACTCATACTCCCAAATCTTCGAGGGAATATTGACAACTGAATTGACGAGATGATCGCGCAAGTTTTTTGCTTCTTCAGAAGATATCAAATCAAATGGTCCGATATAGCCATTGTTATAGAAAAATTTGATGTCTTCTTCGCTAAATTGAAATTCTGGTGCAACAGAAACCTTTGGCTTATAAGATATTGATTCTTTTAATTTACAGTAATAATCGTTATATATCCTTGTTCCTCCCGATTTAAAGGCTGTCCAAAACATATGAAAGTTCCAGCCAGTCGGAAGCAAATTTCTCAACTTTTTGGGTAGAATAGGATGAATAAATTTTATTTTTGCAAGCACATACCAAAAAGCCAGTTTGAGAGAAAATCTTCGTTCAAATCTATTTATTAAAACCATTGGGCTTACCTCAAAACTCTTCAATAAAAATATGCGTAAAACCGAATAAATTAGATGAATGCCTTTAATTAAACCCCAACTTTCAGATCTAAATCAAGAAGATAAGGAGCAATAAAACCTGCATATTTCTTTTTGATTGCTTCAGGAAGATCTTTCCAGCCCGTGATCCGAGCGCGACAGTTTTTCCCACCACATTGACATAGACAATCAAAATGGTTGATCGAATAGTTTCTCATTGCATAGTCAAACGTTATTTCCTCACCCGGAAGAATCTCTCTCATGGCTACAAAATCATGAGCATCAGTCTCATTCACATGGATACCGCAATTGGGGTCGCAGGAATGATTGACCTTGGAAATCAAGCCACCATGTAAAACGTACTGATTTTTGCCAATTTGAGACGCATGGGAATGATTGCCATCTAAAACTTCCTGAATAACACCAGTCATTACGGTTTCTCCCCTTTGAAAAGAACGAGTTGCAAAAACCCCTTCTCCTTTTCCGGGAGTGATTTGCAGTTCAAATCCCTTTGTCATATGAAACCCTCTAGTAATATAGGCATTATACAGGGTAGGCGTATTGTACTGGAGTTTAGACTAAATTCGATTTTCGAGGCTATAACCGAATGGCACTAAGAAAAGCCCAAAGGCTTGTGGTTTAAGCAGTTTGCAATTGTTTTCGTAATTCATGCCGGGGTTTCGTCATCAAAGGGTAAGCTTTTGGGCGACGTTTACGGACTCGTGGTTCATTTCTAGCAGAACGTGCGGGAACAGCCTTGTGAGCGATAACTTTAAGTAAAGTCAGTAGACCGAAAACTTTTGTCAGTCAACGCAAGAATGAGGGTTTGGGGCGATGTTTTGGGCACAGGGTCGAGCGATCGCTTACCTTAGCAGGAGAACTCATCTACAACCCTATTGCTCAAAACGCAGATGATACGGGCATTCTGGCGGATTGTATACAATCCGCCAGAATGCCCCAATGGTAAGCCTTCTAGAAATCTTTTCGGTCTACTGAAAATGGGTGAGTCATAATATGATTACCTGACTTGTATTGAGTTGGGTTTCATGAAGGCGACGCTTTGTTTTCTCAGGACAGGAGCGTTGCTTTTTGTCTTATATGTATATGATAACAAGAATGAAATGCAATGCCAAACATTGTCATGCATTTAGCTGTAATCTTTGTGGGAAAGGATCTATACTAATGTCAGACAAAGTTAGACAACAGATGCGACAAAGAAATGACGAATAAAACAAAAGCGGACGGACAAATGGCGTTTAGGGTCAGCAGCGCTTTGAAAGACGATTTTACAAAGCAGGCTGAGATGGAAGGCAAAAAACCATCCCAGCTAATAATTGAGTTGATGATGAACTACCTAAAAAGCACAACAGAAAACCAAGTCAACTTAAGCGAGGTAAAACAGTTGCTGGACAGGCACGAGCAAGAAATCTCTCAACTCAAGCAGCGGCAAGATGAGTTGATGGGAAAATCCTAAGCCTGAGAGAAGAGAACGAATCTCTCAGGCAACAACGCGATCGCATTCTGAAAATTATTAAAGAAAACCCGCCTTCTTCGTCACGATAAGGCGGGTTCAATTTTCTTATCAGTTAAAGTAGTGCATTGTTGGCAAATGCACTACAATCAGGATATAATATTTTGTAAAACAACTGACAAGCTACAACATCATCTTGTGCAGTCTTTGTTCATAACCCGTGGAGGTTTGGTGACTGAGAATAACAAACCGGATAAAGACAAAAAGCAAAAACCGCCAGACTCGCCAATTGATTACGATTGGCGTGACTTATCAAAACCTCGGAATCCAGAGGATGATGTAATTGTAGATGGCTGGCGGCGACGTGCTGACGGAACGTTCGAGAAAGTAGACGAAGCGGAGGAACAGTAATGACAAGTTTTCTGTGCGACCAAGCAATAGACTTTGATGCAATTAACGGTTACGAAGCTCAAGACGTTGAACGGTTGATTAATCAAGTGAGAGACTCTGGGGCAGAATCAGGCAGAAAAACTGTAGTTGTGTTAAGAAATGCTCATTATTTGACGACTCAAGCATTTGCCACTTTGTATAACTACATTCGTCAGCCAATCCAAGAACACGTAGTGCTTGTGCTTGTTTCTGCTGACAAATCGAGAATATTTCCTCCACTTTTGGATTTTGTTCAACATCAAGAAGCAGCGTAAATCAAAACCCTAGCGAAAGACTGTGACCCTTCGTGCTAGGGATAATCAATTCACATAGAGTAATATGACCAATCTAAAAATACCAAATCCTCCTGCACCTTGCACGGGGGTTAGTTCTCTTCGTCTACTGAACGTCTGGTGGATAAGCTAAATGAATAGTAAACTTATTACCCCCGAAAGTCCTTTATTAGTTCCACCACTTCTAGCAACTGAAATTGGCTGGGAGTCTGCGATGATATTGCAGCAGATTCATTATTTTTGCGATCGCTCCAAACACATCCGACCAGATGGCAGAAGATGGTTTTGGCTAACTTACGAAGGATGGGGGCAGAAAATCCCTTTTCTAAAGCTGTCAACAATCAGAAGAGCGATAGACAAACTAAGGCAGCTTCACTTAATTGATGTGTTTCGTCACAGTCAACGCACTTGGTATCAAGCTAATTGGTACACGGTTAACCTGGAGAACGTGAAAGCCTTGTGGTTGTCCATTTGTCAAAAACAGCAGATGCAAGTGAGCACCACGGACATATCCAACTGCTCAGAGCCAGCAGATTATATCAGAGACTACTCTTCAAAGATTAACTCTCCACAAGACAGCGCTGCTGTGGGGGAAGAAGAATTGGGGGAGGTATATTGGGATTTTCTAAAAAACCAGGTTGAGGAAGAACAAGCCAGGTTGGTTAGTGAATGCCTGATTACGCAAGAGCAAGTCACGTTAGTTAGTAACCAGGAAGAATCTGACCAAACCACGGATACTTGCTTCGTTGATGAACCAGAGGAAGCTGATTTGTCTAACGAGTCAATCTCTCATGAGGACAATCATTCCGCTGCCGTTGGCAAAGTCAAAACGGTTACGACTTCACAAAATCGAAAGTCTAATAAACCTTCTAGAGAGGAAATTAGGGAAGTAGAGCGTGAGCTACGGTCACTTCGCGTCAATCCGGATGCTTGCATGAGCGTGATAGTCAGCAATTGGGGGAATGTACAGGGAGCGATCGCTTATCTGAAGGAAGCATTACAAACTTGGAAAGAGGTGAAAAGTCCTATCGCAGTGTTCAGAAGCGCTTGTCAAAAAGGGCTGAAACCAGAAGGTTCTACTACCGCTGTTGGTTTCAATGAGTGGTTTGACTGGGCGAGAAGACAGCGAATAGTTTTGGCGTCAACAACGATAGATGGTGTACATTGTGTGATGCTAGATGATAGATGGATACCGACGGCGAAAGCGATGCAGATGTATCCGAAGGCGAGTGCGTCTCCGTACCGCGTAGCAGAGCCGCAGGCGGCTGAGATGGAGTGTTGAAGTCGAATACAATTTTAGTGAACTTAAGAATTGAACTAACATGACAACAAATCAACCACCAAATATAGAAGAGCGTTTAACCAGGTTAGAAAATCTCTTTAGCAATGTCGGTGAAACGGTACTTGCTCAAAATAACGCCATTGTTGCGATGAACAATAGCATTCAACAAACTAATCAAAACGTTAATGCTCAATCAGACACTATCGATGTGTTAGTAGCAAACATCCAACAACTAACCGAAAATCTCAATAACCTAAATGAGCAAACAAACCGCAATATTAACGCCATTGGGCAACGGATAGATACGCTAGCATCTCAAGCAGCAGAAGACCGTCAGCAAGCAGCTATAGACCGTCAGACTTTTCAAGCAGAAATACAACGTATTTGGGACTACCTACTGCGTCAAAGTGGTAACGGTAGACAAAGTTAAAAAAGCCACCCAAATCTGATAAATTAAGTGACATGACACAAAACATTTCATGTCTAAGTACAAAACAGTAGTGAAAATATATAAGTATTTTATGGGTACTTATGGGTACTTTTGTACCCATAAAATATCACGTCCAATCTTGAAACTATTGCTAAATAAAGGTCTTGGTTTTTAAAATCAGAAAACAGAGATTTGTACCCAAAAGTACCCATTTGCTTTTTTTTATTAAATTTGTATTTGCTAAAGTCATTGCTAAACAAAGGTTTTATGCATTAATAACTGTTAGTAAATACTTATTTTTGAGTATAAATGCTCAAAACTTTCAGCGCTGCTTGAAACTGAGCTTCATTAAGCTGCGAAGAGCGCTAATTTTCAGTTTCATTGGGATGTGCTTGTAACCAATTTAGCAAATCATCAATTGCTGTAAAATCTAATAAGGCTTCGCCAAGTGCTTCTAACTCTTCCAGTGAAAGAGCCTGTACTTGCTTTTTAACTTCTTGAGATAGCTCTCCTACTCGTTTTTGTAGTAGTTTTAGAACGAGTTCCTGCTGTCCACGCTCATAGCCTATGCGCTCGCCTGTAGTAATATAGCTCATTGCACGCTCCTGCTCAAACTCCTTAAAATCTTGCCAAAACTCTGCTTCTAATGCTTTTGGTAAAATCATAACCCAATCCACGAAGCGGTAAAGGTTACGAATATCTTTTTCTGCTAAACCTAGTTCGTACAATCGGCGAATTAAGCTAAATTTCCAAGTTTTGCGTTCTCCTGGCTTTTTACTGGTCTGCTGTGTTTTCAAATGTGCCATTACAACCGTTGCAAAAGGATTATCGCTCTTCTCTAATTCCGTCCAACGGTTTTGATAATCAAGAAGCTTGACGATGCCAAATTTAAAATGCAGACTACTATCAGGATAATTATAACTGTATTGATTTGGTCGCCATGTCAGGTCTGTATCACACAAAATCGCTAAACTAATGGCAGGTTTGGCAAATCTGTCAAAAATTCGTAGGTTGTAGGAAAACATTCTCTCTGCAAAGTCATCTTCCGGTTTAGCCTGGATTTCGACATGGATTAACAGCCAAATTTCTTCTCCTTGAATTTGCCAAACTTTGACCAATTTGTCTGCGTATCTTCTTCCTTGTTCAGCATTACGGGCTATTTGTTGGAATTCTTTATCAAGAAATTCGTGGGGACGTTCCCAATTAATTAATGCAGCAGTTTGAGGAAAGAAGAATTCCATTGCTTGGGGAAAGTAGGCTTCTAAGATTTCTTTCCACGGTGAATCATTATCGGCTCTTTCGCGTTCAGAGGTCATGAATTAGCTTGGGTTTATAGTACTGGTGTTTCAATTATCAAACTTACGGTGCAATACCTCAACGCAATAAAGAAATCTGACAGTTTACTAGTAAACTGTAATACTGTAAAACTAGTAAACTATCTATTTTTGGTGAACTCGCTAATCCAGGCACGAACCACCTTTGCCATCTTTAATTTCTTGTTGAAACAAGTTGCCGCAAAAGCGTCATACAGTTCTGGTTCCAGTTCAATCACCAGCTTTCGAGTTTTTTGTTTTGGTGACTTACTCTCAATTGCAACTTCCTCAGCAACTTTGGGTGCTGGGATAACTCCTTTCCTGAAAGCCTCCATTTCAGCTGTTATCTTGCTGTTGGGAGATTCGTTAAGCGATTCAGATAAAACCTTCCTTTGTTTAGTCATGGTGTAACAACCTCCATGATTTCTTGACATAGCGCTTCAAACTCTTTAGCGGCTTCCTTAGCAGACTCATTACCAGGAAGCGTCCAAACTACCGATTTCTGTCCGAAGCAATCTGCGATCGCCTGACGTTGAGGAATGACTGTTTTCAGCATATGCTTGTCCTGTAAGAACTGCACTGCTTCACTGTACAGCCGTGTTCCACGGACAACGCGATTTAAGAGGATATGAAACTTGGGTAATCCTCCCCTAACCGACTGCGCCTGCTTGACTAACCGGATTGCATCATTGGCGCTGCTTAAATCCAGTCCCGTTGGTTGTACAGGAACAATAACCACATCAGAGCGTAGCAAAATACACCGCGTTGCTTCTGTGATGCCAGCTGAACCATCTACCAGAATGTAATCGAAGGAAGCAGTGACTTTGGGAATATCCTCCATCAGCTGATCCGGATCATGCATGACAAAACACTGAATAACGCTTTCCATCCCCGTAAGCCAACGCGACACGGACTGCTGGGCATCCGAATCAATGACGGCAACTTCTTTCCCCTTTTGATGAAGCCAGTACGCAAAATGACAGGTGGTTGCGGCAAGTCCACAACCACCTTTTTGATTGATAAACGAAACGACAGTCATAACTGTACGTTCGCTCATTTTAAAAGGGAGAGAGGAATTAATGCCTGACAGGGTAAGGAAACAAAAGAATTGTGGATCGACTAAAACAGAACCCGTGTAATACTTGGGGAAAAAAGCCGAGGTTTACCGTGTATTACATGGAATAAGGAAAATCAGGTATTTCCGTGTAATACATGGTAGCTATTGGTCGTAAGGTCTTATTGTAATACACAAGTTACATTCTCCCCTTCACCAATTTCGGGTTAAACTTACGGTGTAATACACGGAAGCACACCAATGTTGAAGCGGGACATTCAAGGGAAGTTCGCCCGGAAAAATGATGATTATCGTCAAGTGCGCTCACTCAGATTAACTGATCAAACCTGGAAGATTCTGGGGATTAGTGCTGAATGCTTAGGTATGACTAGAGCTGACTACTTGGAACAGCTAATGAGAGGGAATGAGAACCCAAGTATTACACGGGAAAACGAGCCGATGCATCATGCCAAAACAACTGTTGTTAAACTTGCGACTAGCTCACTAACAGTGGCAACACTAGAAACTTTACGTGACCAAGTTTTACTACAATTAAAATTAGGTAAGCAAGCTCCAGGGTTCAAAGCAGCACTTAAAGCCCTCAATTACTTTATTGCCGTACTAACCAGCTAGTTAGCACAGGGGTATCAATCCGCTTTCTGTATCAGTGAAGGTCGAAAAACGGTGGAAATAAGTTCTGAGCGCATTGACGATATTCCCGTAATAGTGGAGTGGCTCAAGCAGATGGAGATTGCCAAATGTATTGACCAAAAACTGAAGGAACCACACGGAAATCACAAAGGGCTGAGTTACGGTCAATTGAGTGTATTGTTATTTGTAACTTAACTCTTTATTTCTTACCTGATTCTACCATCTTCATCACACCAATTAACGCACTTCAAAAACAAATTCTTTGTTTAATGAAAATGCCAGAGTCCCTTTATCAGGTAGCTCCGGTGGGTACTTCGACGTAATTTTTCCATTTATAAAGAATAACACACGGAATTGAAGTCCGATTTCAATATTAGCCAATATCGGTGTAAGACACGGTAATCTGAGCCTTGAATAGTACTGCTTCATCGTGTCTTACACGACACTTCTTAGATTCATGTAATACGCTCGCTCATGAATTGATTATCCATGTAATACACGGATGTTCTGGGTTGGGTTTACCATGTATTACACCGTGGCTCTCAATCCCCCTTTCCCACATATTACACGGTTGGGTTTTTAGCCGAGCCACTATCGCATTGAAACCTTTCCCTGTCAGGCATTAATTCCTCTCTCCCTTTTAAAATGAGCGAACGTACAGCTCTTACGCACTCAGCCAATACTGTCCAACCCAGCAGTCACAACTACCGTCAAACCAGGCTATCGACCGCAAGCAGCAGACACCAGTATTGAAGCTGATGTCTATTTGTTCAACAAGCTGCGGCAACTCTCTGTTAAACAACGAGTAGAAATAGCGACTACCCATGACCGTGGGGTGAGAAAACTTTGCCTTGCTGGCATCAAATGGCGGCGAAGGGATGCACCAGTTGAAGAAATCCGCCTGCTGTTTGCCCGTGCAGTCTTAGCAGAGAAACTCCATCCTGATTATAAGCCAACTGGTACTGATGAAACAATGTGGATTCAAGATTCCATCGCTTTAGCTGGTGAACTCCACCAACTATTTGAGTCAATGAACATCCCTTACTATGTCAGTGGGGGTGTTGCCAGTTCAATTCATGGGGAAGCGCGTTCAACCCGTGATTTAGATTTGGTCATAAGCGTGCAAGTTAGTCAGATTGACTCGTTAGTGCAGACATTGGAAGCGGCTAGGTTTTACTGCCCAGCGGGTGCGGTAGAGGACATAAAGCTAGGGCGAGAAAGAACTCTCAGCATCACTCATACCGAAACAATCGCCAATGCCAACTTAATTGTCATGGATGGTTCGCCATTTGCTGAAACTCAAATGTCTCGCAGAAGGTTCTTGGATATGGAGGGGATGCCGAGATTTTGGATTGCTTCGCCAGAAGACATTGTGCTGCAAAAGTTACTTTGGGGGAGGACAAGCCGTTCGGAAAAACAGTGGCGAGATGTTCTGGGGATACTGAAACTGCAAGGGGACAATCTGGACTACGGCTACCTCACTCAATGGGCTGAACGCTTGGGGCTGGTTGATGCTTTAAGTCAAGCATTAACTGAGGCTGGTATTTTGTAGTAAATTTTCACTATGAACAGCCTTTGCCTATGCTACCCCAATTACCAATTTGGCGACACACAATCACATCCGCATGTAGTTTAACTCCGGCTAAAATGTGGTGCAATTTAGCAACAAAAGAACTGGGTGTAATGGTCTGAAAAATATAAAAGCCACCTTCAAATGACTATACTTTCATTAAATGAAACGATTGATTAGTATGGTAATCACTTATACTGGAAATTTATATATAACTATTCAAACCCCGCTGCTAAATTTTTGAATGTTATGGCAGAGGATACAAATTATAACGAGAAAAACCAAAAAATCCAGGGTGTTGGTAACTCAAACAACTCTGGTATAATCAATCTTAGTAACCTGGTGACAAAAGCTGATCCAAATTTGCTCCTTGATAAGAAACAACTCATAATGGCGCTACGAAGTGACTTCTCAGAGGGCATAAAACAAATAGCGATAAAAGCAGCTATCAAGATAATAAGAGATACATGGAAACAGCCTGAGAAAGCTGAAGACGAAGCCTATGTAGAAGAAGTCGCCACGCAGATAGTTGAAAGCTTTACGACGGAATTAAAAAACAACACAGAATTGGAGAGTCCAGCTGACAATGTACTTTCCAAAGCCATACCAGTTGCAGAACCACAGCTACAGCCCATAGCTCCTGTCCCCTCATCAGCCGTAATGTTTTCCAGCATGGAAGCTTATACTCGCAAAGACTTATGGCAAAAGGATACTGAGGGAATAGCTTATTTACAGCATAGAGCCAAAGGCAACCCCAAAAATTACATTGAGCATTACATCTCTAGCCCAGGCGATATTACCATGCTTCCTTGGGATGAAGCTCAACAAATTATTGATAAGTTTGGTTTTACAACTGCCAAGTTACACCTGATTTTTGCTGCCCATGCTATGAATCAGGAGAAACCTTGGCAAAGCACATTCAACCTGAAAGCAAGCGATATCATTCAGGAATTTGGCTGGGAGAAAAACCATGAAAAACCAAAACCAGAAAAGCTGCTAGAGATTGCTAGCACAGCCTTTGCCCTTGATTGTCTACTGGTCAAAGCTGTTTGGGTAGAAGGGAGGAACAAAAAAGGAGAAATTATAGGTAGCGTTCCTGTAGGGAGAATGTGGAATGTCCAGATTAAAGCCACTGGTCAATTTAATTTGTCAGGGAAGATAGACAATCCTGATGAAGTCTACATTACAATACAGCCAGGATTGTGGACTCAAGATTTTTTGAACCGAGCAGGAGCCAAATCGCGGGAAGCTTTATATCAGTTTGGCTACTTAGCCCAGCAAGTTTTAAAAATTGACCCTTACCATGATGAACTCGCGCTAAGGTTGGCTATATATATGAACTACTCACCCCTACTTCGTTGAGGGGTGAGTTTCTACATCCACCCCAGTAGAGTTGAATTTTTGACGCTTCATTTGCCCTAGTTGCTTCATGCTTCCCGCTTGTTTGCAAGTGCGTGAAGT
>JAESFN010000593.1_pt1 | contig 29107 bp, 30 predicted proteins | sample 9269411 | NCBI WGS metagenome assembly JAESFN01 (sample SAMN14505399, study PRJNA617100) | algae metagenome | isolation source: Iphinoe sp. HA4291-MV1 and co-occurring heterotrophs from trail next to... | place: USA: Maunawili Falls, Hawaii | collected 2009-07-25
GCCGCCGCGGCGGCTAGGCTGCGGATCATGACCTCTGAGCCCGCCCCGGCCAAGATCGGCAACGTGTTGCACCCGGTGGGTGACGTGGCCGCCGCCGTCGAGTTCTACGGCTCGGTGTTCGGTTTCGCCACGAAGTTCGTCGACGGGCAGCGGTACGCGGCGCTGGACGCCGGAGGCACGACGCTGGCGCTGGCCGCGCCGGAGGAGGATGTCGCGGGGGCGGCGGCCGCCTCGATCAAGGTCGCCGACGTGCCGGCCTCCGTGGCGGCGATCGTCGCGGCCGGCGGGACCGTGGTCCGCGAGCCGGAGACCGGGCCGCACGAGGTGCGCGCCGTGGTCCGCGATCCGTGGGGCAACCCGGTCGTCGTCTACGGCCCGCCGAGCGTCGGGTAGCTCAGGCTCCGTCCAGGGCGGTGAGTAGGCGGTCGAGCAGCTCCGCCTGACCCCGGGCCAGCTTGACCCGCGCGGTGTCCGGGTCGAACCACCCCACCCGGTCGATCTCGGGGAAGCTCCGCCGGTGCCCCGAGCGCGGCGGCCATTCCAGCTCGAACGTGCCCGGGCGGATCGACCCCGGGTCCAGGTCACCGCGGACCGCCCAGGCGGTGAGCCGCTTCCCACTGGGCAGCCGCACGGTGCCCAGCTCCAGCTCGGGCCCGACCGGCGGCGGCAGCCCCAGCTCCTCGGTCCACTCCCGGGCGGCGGCGTCGCGGGGCCGCTCGGCGTCGGTGTACTCGCCCTTCGGGATCGACCAGGCGCCGTCGTCCTTGCGCGCCCAGAACGGTCCGCCGGGGTGACCGAGCAGCACCTCCACGACGTCGCCGCGCCGCCGGTGCAGCAGGATCCCGGCACTGAACACGACCACGCGCTCACCCTAGTCGCCGGGCCTTGACCGTGATGATAGCGGTCGCTATCTTCGAGGTGCTGGCCATCACACCGGCGACCGTGCACGATCGAGGCAGTTGCCCGACCCCCAGGAGGCCCGCCGTGACCATTGCGGAGAACCCGACGGTGACGGAGAACCCGGTCGCGGCCGGGGTGGACATCTTCTCGCCGACCCGACCGCCGGCCCGGCCGGAGCTGGTCGACGTCGAGCGGTTCCAGGACCCCCGGGTGTTCGACGCCGAGATGACCAAGCTGTGGGGCAAGGTGTGGCAGATCGCCTGCCTGCTCAGCGAGGTCCCGAACACCGGCGACTACCACGAGTACGTCGTCGGCCCGTGGTCGTTCCTGGTGGTGCGCACCGGGCCGGCGGAGCACGACGTCAAGGCCTACCACAACGTGTGCCACCACCGTGGCCGCAAGGTCAAGACCGGCTCCGGCAACGCCACCCAGCTGATGTGCATCTACCACGGCTGGACCTGGTCGCTGGACGGGCACATCGAGCACATCCCGGAGCGGCAGGCGTTCTGCCCGTTCGCCGACGAGGACGTCCGGCTCACCGAGGTGCAGGCCGAGGTCTACAAGGACTTCGTGTTCATCAACCCCGACCCGCAGGCCCCGCCGCTGGCCGGGCACCTGGCCGGGATGGCCGACGTGATCGAGCCCTACCGCTACGAGCGGATGTACCGGTGGCGCTCCATGTCCACCACGCTGCGCGGCAACTGGAAGAACGTGGTCGACGCGTTCACCGAGAACTACCACGCCCGCACCGTGCACCCGGAGTCGACGCCGTTCATCGAGTACGCCAACCCGGTGGTCCGGCTGGTCGACGACCACTCGCTGAACGTCTCCCCGTTCGGCCTGCCGGACTCGCTGACCTACGGCGAGCCGCCGGACATCGACGACGCACTGGACGCCATGGAGTGGGCGCTGCAGGCCTTCGGTGAGGACACCACGGCGGTCGGCGCCCTGCGCCAGATGGCCGGGCTGCAGCCTGGCCCCGGCCTGCGGTCCACCCTGCTGGAGCTGACCAAGGCCGGCTACCAGCAGATGGGCCTCGACGTCAGCGGGCTGACCGACTCGCAGCTGGTGGACAACTGGCACTTCCACGTCTTCCCGAACATCCTGGTCAACCAGTACAGCTTCGGCTACTGGCTGTTCCGGGTGCGGCCGATCGACTCCGAGTACTCGGCGTTCGACATGTGGTACGCCCACCGGGTGCCCGACGGCGCGGACGTGCCGCCACCGGTGGAGACCGAGGTGATCCCCGAGGGCGGGTCCTGCGGCGGGGTGATGGACCAGGACTTCTCCAACATCCCGCACCAGCAGCTCGGGCAGAAGTCGCCGGCCTTCAAGGGCTGCCGGCTGTCCGACATCGAGGCCCGGTGCCGGCACATGCACGACGTCATCGACCGGTACCTGGGCGCATGAGCGCGGTCTACGACCCGTTCGCGGGCGACTTCCGCCAGGACCCGTACCCGGCGTTCGCCGCGCTCCGTGACGGTTGCCCGGTGCACCGCTACGAGCTGCCCAGCGCCGAGGTCGAGAAGATCAACTCGAACCCGCTGGTGGCTCGGCCGACGAAGGAGTTCTTCTCCATCGCCCGCTACGCCGACGTGCTGGCCGGGGTGCAGGACCACCAGACGTTCGCCTCCGGCCAGGGTCCGGGCCCGGAGCGGGCGCAGCCGCCGGACGGCGTGGGCATGCTGATCTCCGCCGACGAGCCGCACCACGCCCGGCAGCGGCGGATCGTGGTCCAGGCCTTCAACCCGAGGGCGATCGAGGCGCTGCGCCCGGAGCTGGAGAAGATCTGCCAGCGGCTGGTCGACGGGTTCGCCGCGGCTGGGCACGTCGACCTGGTGCCCGACTACGCCGTGCAGGTGCCGATCGAGGCGCTGTCGCTGATGCTGGGCGTCTCGGCCGACGACCGGGACAAGTTCAAGCGCTGGACCGACGACACGCTCAAGGCGTTCGGCGGCGACCCCGAGGCCTACGAGCAGTCCTACCGGTCGCTGATGGAGTTCACCGAGTACTTCACCGCGATCATCGGCCAGCGGCGGGCGTCGCTGGAGCGCGGGGACACCCCGCCGGACGACATCCTCAACCGGCTGCTGCACGCCGACTACGGCGACCGGCCGTTCACCGACCCCGAGCTGATCATGTGCATCCAGGTGCTCCTGGTGGCCGGCAGCGACACCGTCAACCACGCCATCGGCAACGGGGTGCACCTGCTGCTGACCCACCCGGAGGCCCGGGAGCTGCTGGAGCGCGAGCCGCAGCGGTGGGGGCTGGCGGTGGAGGAGATCCTGCGCTTCGAGGCCCCGGCCCAGGCCCTGTTCCGCAACACCCGGACCGAGACCGAGGTGGCCGGCTGTCCGATCCCGGCGGACGCCAAGGTGCGGATGCTGTTCGCCTCGGCCAACCGCGACCCCTCGGTCTTCACCGACCCGGACACGTTCAAGATCGACCGGGATCCCAAGGAGATCCGCCGGCACGTGGCGTTCGGGCACGGCATCCACGCCTGCGTCGGCGCCGCGCTGGGTCGGGCGCTGATGGACTCCGCGCTGCGCGCCCTGTTCACCCGGCTGCCCGGGCTGCGGCTCGACCCTTCGCGGCCGGCTCGCCGCGACCTCGGCCGCTTCCACACCCGCTCCTGGGAGACCCTGCCGGTCGTCTGGGACTGAGCGGCTCAGCGCAGGTCGATCCACTCGACGTACCCGACGCCGGCGATCGGGCGGCCCCGGAAGGTGCCCGTGTAGTCCATGCTGCCGACGAAGCCCGCGCCGAGCCCGTACCGCCAGTCTCCGGCCGCGGTCGCGCGCAGGTCGAGCAGGCCGTCGACGGTCCAGTCGAACCGCCGCGGCAGGGGCATCTCGCGGCCGCGCGGGGTGGCGCGGGTGTCGGTGTCGGTGACCCGCAGCCGGGCGCCCCGGGTGATCGCGACACCGAGGTCGTCGACCCCGCGCACGTACGCGGCCCGGGCCAGCACGATGCCGCCCGGTCCCCGGACATCGGTGAGCAGCAGCTGCGTCGTGGCGTCGACGTTGATCACCTGGTAGGTGAAGAAGGTCGCCGGCAGGTCGCGGCGCAGCGGTCGGGGCAGCGACTGCGTGCCGACCCCACGTGCGTACTCGAACGTGCACAGGCCCTCGACGGGCGTCCGCCCGACCGTGCCGCGGTAGCCGCACAGCAGGCTCCAGTGCTGGTAGACACCCGGCACGGCGACGAAACGGGTGACCGACCGGGTGGCGGTCAGCTCCAGGCTCACCGGGATCTCGGGGTGGCTCCGGGTCACCCGCAGATCGGGCAGGCCGCCGTCGAGCACCAGGTCGTGGCCGAAGCGCAGGTGCCGGCCGTCGGCGGCGAACTCGCAGTCGCGCGCCACCGAGTAGGTGTGGAACACGGTTGTCGACGGAGCCATCGACGACGTCGCCGAGACGAGGTACGCGGTGTCCCGAGGGGTCGTGCCGATCCGGTCGTCGTTGGCGAACAGCGCGACGCCCGGTGTGCCGACGATCGCCATCACCCCGAACGTGCGGTGCGGCTCGGGTAGCCCGGGAACCATCACGCCGTAGTGCACCCAGGAGTGCACGCGCGACGGTGGGGCGAGAACGGTGGCGAGGTCGAACGGGCGCCCGTTGGCGAGCGCGGCTCCGCTCAGGACGCCCGGGATCCGATCGGCCAGCGCGTGGAGAATCACCGGCACAGGTTACGGTCCCGTGGTGATCGAGAACGCGGACCAGCGGTATCCCGAGCCGCCGGGTAAGCGGGCCGCCGCCACGATGTTGCTGACCGACCGCGCCGGGCGGGTGCTGGTGGTGAAGCCGACCTACAAGCCGCGCTGGGAGCTGCCCGGCGGGCTGGTCGAGGCCGGGGAGTCGCCCGGAGCGGCGGCGGCCCGGGAGGTGGCCGAGGAGCTCGGCCTGGACCGGCGGCCCGGCCGGCTGCTGGCGGTCGACCACGTGCCCGCGTCCGGGCACCGGGGTGATGCGCTGATCGTGGTGTTCGACGGCGGCACGCTCGACGACGTGGGCGGGTTGCGGCTGCCGGCCGACGAGCTCAGCGCCGCCGAGCTCGTCGAGGCGGACCGGCTCGACGACTACCTGCCCCCGTTGCAGGCCCGCCGGGCCCGGGCCGCGCTGGCCGCCCGGGCCTCCGGCATCGCCGCCTACCTGGAGGACGGCCTCGCGGCGCGATGATCAGCCGCTTGTCCCGCCGTGGGCAGGCCGCTACGCTGCGTGGACGGGTTGTGTGGACGATTCGCATGCCCGCTGGGCGAGGTGCGGAAGCGGCGCGCGCCCCCGTCGACCGTGCCGCCGGTGATCATGACCGGACGGTGTGTCTGCCCATGCTCACCCGGGTTCCACGCCGCGTCCAGTAGCTCCGGTGCCGCCTTCTCAGGGGCTCCCGATGACCACTCCACCGGATCCACCCGATCCACCGCCGCCCGACGGGTCGCGACCCGACGACGCGGCCGGCTCCTCGCACCTCCGCTACGCTGCGTGGGCGCGCGAGCTGCAGGCCCGGGCCCCGCGCCCGGCCCGCCGGTGGTGGTGGGCGATCCTGGCCGGGGTGGTCGGGCTCGGTGCACTGATCGTGGTGATCGCCGTGCTCACCCCCGGGTCCGGCGAGCCCGCCGGCCCGGCCACGCTCGCGCCGGAGCAGGCACCCAGCTCGGCGGCGACCCCGCCGGCCGCACCTCCGGAGGCGTCCATGAGCAGCGAATCGCCGCGGCCCACGCCCGAGCCCGAGTCGACCGGTCGGCCCGAGCCGGCCGAGCCGGCGCGGCCGGCGGTCACCCACACCGTGCACGCCGGCGACACCCTCGCCGAGCTGGCCGTGCGTTACGGCGTGCCGACCGAGCAGTTGGCCGAGGACAACGCCCTCGCCGACCCCGACCGGATCCTGGTCGGCCAGACCCTGCGCGTCGGGTCGCCGCCGGCCGGCGTGCAGGTGATCGCGCCCGGCGACACCCTCAGCGGTCTGGCCACCCAGCACCACTCGAGCGTGTCCGAGCTGATGCAGCTCAACCCGCAGATCCACGATCCGGACCGGATCTGGGCCGGCCAGGGCATCCGGCTGCGGCCCTAGGCCCGGGAGCCACCGGGTCGGGTTCTACCGGGTCGGGTCGTCGGCGGGCAGACTGGAGCCCGTGCGGTTGAGGGACAGGATCGCGCTGGTCACCGGCTCGACCAGCGGGGTCGGCGCGGAGATCGCGGTCCGGTTCGCCGAGGAGGGCGCGCAGGTCGTGCTCACCGGGTGGGCGACGGAGCGCGGCCGCGACGTGGTGGAGGACATCCGGGCCAGCGGCGGCAAGGCGATCTTCGTGACGTCCGACCCCCGGTCCGGGCCGAGCGTGCACGACCTGGTCACCCGGGTGATCGCCGGCTACGGCCGGATCGACGTGCTGGTGAACGTGGTCGAGCGGGCGGCCGAGCGGGAGCCCGTGCACCCGATGTTCTGGTGCTGCCGCTACGTCATCCCGCGGATGGCGGTGGCCGGGGGCGGCTCGGTGATCAATCTGTCCGCGCCGCCGGCCGCCCCGGGCGCGGTCGCCGCGCTGGCCCGCCGGCTGGCCGCCACGCACCGCCCGCACCGGGTGCGGGTGAACACGATCGTCGCCGGCCCGGCCGAGGGCGGTCAGGCCCGGCGGGTGGCCGACCTCGCCGTCTACCTGGCCTCGGCCGAGTCGGCGTCACTCACCGGGCGCGAGCTGACCCCGGACCGCCGGCCCCGGATCGGGGCCGGCGTGCGGGTCGGCTGCCGGTCGGGTGGCCCGGAACCCGCGGTCAGCGCGGGCCCTGGCCGTCGTCCACCTTCACGATGGTCCCGGTGACGAACTCCGAGGAGGGCGCGACCAGGTAGAGCAGGGTGCTGTCCAGCTGGGCCGGGTCGCCGATCCGCTTGCGCGGGAAGGTGTCGCTGAAGTCGCCGATCCGGGCGACCATGCCGTCGGCCATCTCCGAGGAGATCAGCCCGGGGGCGATCGCGTTGACGTTGATCCCGTAGCGCACCCACTCCACGGCCAGCACCTCGGTCATCCGGGCGATGGCCGCCTTGCTCACCGAGTACAGCGTGGCGGCCGCGTTGCCGTTGTAGGTGAAGGCGCCCATCGAGGACAGGTTGACGATCCGGCCCGGCTTCTTCGCCGCGATCAGCCGCCGGGCCACCTCGCAGGACAGCACGTACGGGCCGCGGATGTTGACGTCGATCACCGAGTCGATCAGCTCCAGCGGCATCTTGTGCGCCCGCATGGCGTCGGTGACCCCGGCGTTGTTGACCAGGATGGTCACGGTGCCCAGCGCGTCCTCGGCCGCCTGGGCGCCCGCCGCGATCTGCTCGGCGTCGGCCATGTCCAGCGGCACGGGGACGCAGCGCCGGCCCAGCGCCTCGATCTCCTTGGCCAGCTCCTGGAGCTTGTCCACCCGGCGGGCGGCCACCGCCACGTCCGCCCCGGCGGCGGCCAGGGTCAGCGCGAACCGCCGGCCCAGACCGGCCGAGGCCCCGGTGACCAGGGCGACCTGGCCGGTGAGATCGGTGGACGCGTTCGGCAGCGGGAAACTCACGGGCCATCTCCTTCGACGTCGCGCATGATCGGCACCCTACTGCGATTCAGGGGGTTGCATGTCCAGCACGCCGTCCGGCTGTCCCGAGGAGCCGGTCGTGGTCCCGGGCGTGGTGACCCGGCTGGCCGCCGGCGCCGACGTCCGGCCGGTGTGGCACAACGAGCTGGACGGGCTGACGTTCGAGCTGGGCACGGGCCCCGGGCGGCGGTTCGTCAAGTGGCAGCCGCCGGGTGCCGGGCCGGCGTTGGCCGAGGAGGTGGACCGGCTGCGGTGGGCCGGCCGGTACGCCCGGGTGCCGGAGGTGCTCGACCACGGGGTGGACGACGGTGGCGGCGAGTGGTTGCTCACCGCCGGGCTGCCGGGGGAGAGCGCGGTCGCGGCGCGCTGGCTGGAGCGCCCGGAGGCGGCGGTGGTGGCGATCGGCGAGGGCCTGCGCGCGCTGCACGACGCGCTGCCGGTGGCCGAGTGCCCGTTCATCTGGCGGACCGAGGACGGCGACCCGGGTCCGGAGGTGGATCCGGCGCAGCGGGTGGTCTGCCACGGCGACGCCTGCGCCCCGAACACGCTGCTGGACCGGTCCGGGCGCTGGACCGGGCACGTCGACCTCGGCGCCCTCGGGGTGGGCGACCGCTGGGCCGACCTGGCCATCGCCACCTGGAGCACGGTCTGGAACTACGGCCCGGGCTGGGAGGGCCGGCTGCTGGAGGCCTACGGCATCGAACCCGATCCGGAGCGGATCCGGCTCTACCGCGACCTCTGGGGTAGCGGACCTTCTGACTTCGAACAAAAGTTCGACTAGAGTGCTAGTCTGGTGACCGTGCTGCAGGGCTCACTGCTCGACCTCTCCGACGATCCGGCGCCGGGTTCGCTGGACGGGCTGTCCCGCCGCCCGCTGGCCGGGGGTGCCTGGGTGGACGTCGGCCCGGGCTGGCTGTCCGGGTCGGCGGCCCTGTTCGAGCGGCTGCGCGAGCGGGTGCGGTGGCAGGCCGAGCGGCGCCGGATGTACGACCGGGTGGTCGACGTGCCCCGGCTCAGCTGCTTCCTCGACGCCGTCGAGCGGTGGCCGGATCCGGCGCTGGCCGCGATGAAGGCCGCCCTGGACGCGCATTACGGCGCCGAGCTGGGCGAAGCGTTCAGCACCTGCGGGCTGGCCTACTACCGCGACGGGCGGGACTCGGTGGCCTGGCATGGCGACACCATCGGCCGGGGCCGCACCGAGGACACGATGGTGGCGATCGTGTCGGTCGGTGCGTCCCGGGCGTTCCTGCTGCGCCCTCGGGGTGGGGGCCCGGCCGTCCGCTACGACGTCGGCCACGGCGACCTGCTGGTGATGGGTGGCTCGGCCCAGCGCACCTGGGAGCACGCCGTGCCCAAGACCGCCCGCCCGGTCGGTCCCCGGATCAGCATCCAGTTCCGACCCCGCGGCGTGCGCTGAGGGTTTGCTGTTTCAGCAAGATTTCTTGCGGGATCTGCGGCGGATGGGGATTCTTCGGGCATGGACTACGACGTGATCGTGATCGGTGGTGGAGCGGCCGGGCTGTCCGCCGCACTGACCCTGGGCCGCTCCCGGCGGTCGGTGCTGGTGGTCGACGCCGGCGCGCCCCGCAACGCGCCGGCCGACGGCGTGCACAACTACCTGGGCCTCGAAGGAGTCCCGCCCGGTGAGCTCCTGGCCCGGGGCCGCGCGGAGGTCGCCCGGTACGGGGTGACCGTGCTCGACGGGCGGGTGGTCGGCACCGGGCGGGACGGCACCGGGTCGGACGCCGGGCTGGTCGTCACGCTCGACGGCGGTCGCCGGGTCACCGCCCGCCGGGTGCTGGTGGCCACCGGGTTGGTCGACGAGCTGCCGGAGATCCCCGGGCTCGCCGAACGCTGGGGCCGCGACGTGCTGCACTGCGCCTACTGCCACGGCTGGGAGGTCCGGGACCGTCGGGTCGGGGTGCTGGCCACCGGACCGCTCGCGGCGCACCACGCGCAGCTGTTCCGCCAGCTCACCGACCGGGTGACGGTGTTCCGGCACCTGAGCGCGGACTTCACCGACGAGGAGTGGGCGGGGTTCGCGGCCCGGGGGATCGCGGTGGCCGAGGGCGAGGTGGTCGCGGTCGAGACGACCGACGACCGGCTCAGCGGGCTGCGCCTGGCCTCCGGGCAGGTGGTCGCGGTGGACGCGCTGGTGGTCAGCCCCCGGCTCACCGCCCGCGCCGACATGCTCGACGGCCTGGGCCTGCGCGCCGAGCCGTTCGAGGTGCAGGGTCAGGTGCTCGGGACCTCGGTCGCGGCCGAACCGAGCGGGGCGACCCCGGTGCCCGGGGTGTGGGTGGTCGGCAACGTCGCGCAGCCGATGGCCACGGTGGCCGCGGTGGCCGCCGCCGGGATGAACGCCGGCGCCGTGCTGAACGCCGACCTGGTCGCCGAGGACGTCCGGCACGCCGTGGCCGGTCGGGGATCGTTCACCGCCGACCAGGAGCGGGCCGTGCACGACGCGAACGTCGACGGCCGCCGGCACGGGCTGGCCGTCTGAGCGTTGGTCAGTGTCGGGGCCGGGCCGATCGAGCGATGTCACGCGGTGCGTGAGGAGCCGGGGGCGTCGCGGCCGCGATCTGCTCCGACCGGGCGGCGATCACGAACATCGTGCACGGCCGACGCTGCCCACCGCACCGCTCGCAATGCGCCCGCCCGTCGTCGCCGTGGTCGACGAGCGCACGCTGCCAGCTGCCCGCCCCGTGGGTGACCAGCAGAGCGGCCGCCAGCTCGATCGCTCGCTCCCCGACTCCCGCCTCGGGCTGGCGGGGGCTGTCCGGCTCGGCGGCGTCGGTCGACATGCGGTCCTCGCTTCGCTCGTGGACATCGACAACTTTACTGCAATATCCGAATAGTATCAAGGCTATGTGAAGCCACGCCAGGTTGCGGATGCCGGGTGGCGGCTAGGGTTGGGTGGTGGTGGGTCCCGCCGACTCCGGGACAATGCGTGTGGGCAGGGAGGGGTACGACCGGATGACCAGAGTCGGCCCGTGGACGAGCGTGTCGATGCCTTACGTGAGCGGCCTGCCCGGTGACACGTGGGGCGCCGAGGCGGCGGCTCACGGGGGCACGGGAGGCCAGCGGCTTCTGGGCGTCGATGAAGTGGACGCCCCCGAGGCGGTCGCCGATGCGCTCGGTCAGGATCCCGGCCAGCCGATGATCGTCCGCCGCCGGCTCATACTCTTCGACGAGCAACCGGTCGAACTCGTGGACTCGTACTATCCCGCGTCAATCGCCCGAGGAACCCGGCTGGCCGACTCGCGCAAGATCCCGGGTGGTGCCGTCGCCCTGCTCGCCACTCTCGGCCATCCGCCGCGGCATGTCCGCGAGGACGTGAGTGCACGGTTCGCCACACTCCACGAGACCCGCACGTTGCAGTTGAGCGACCCCTCGTGTGTGCTGGTTCTCGTCCGGGTGATCACGACGGACGACGCTCTCCCGGTCGAGGTCAGCGTGATGACGATGGTCGCCGACGGACGGCGGTTGCGCTACGAGCTGACGCCGGGATGACCTCTCCGGTCGGAGGAGACCGCCGTGCCGCGCGCAGGTGATACCCGTCCTCGTCACCAGCAGATCGCGGCTGAGCTGCGCGATCGCATCATGCGCGGCGACCTGGCCACGGGTACCCGATTGCCGTCGACCGCACAACTCGTCGCCCGCTACGACGCGGCGAACGCCACCATCCAGCACGCGCTGAAGCTGCTCAAGGACGAGGGCTTCCTGATCAGTAGGGCCGGCGTCGGCGTGTTCGTGCGTGACCGGCAGTCGTTCGTCGTTGATGCCGCCGCGTACATCGCGCCTGTGTCCGGCCGCCTCAGCTACCAGGTGCTCGCCGTCGAGGACCTCGTCCCACCCGCCGACATCGTCGAGGCGCTGCGGCTCGGACCGGGCGACACCGCGATCGTCCGAACCAGGATCCTCCTGCGCGAGGAGCAACCCGTCGAGCTCTCCGAGTCCTACTACCCCGCCGATATCGCCGCCGGCACCCGGTTGGCCGTGACGGCACGGATCCGGGGCGGCGCGCCTCGGCTGCTCGCGGATCTCGGATTCCCGCAACGGTCCTTCGTGGATCGCGTCTCGGCTCGCCCGCCGACCGTGGCCGAGGCCGAGGCGCTCGACCTGCCCGAGGGGACGCCGGTGGTCCGCCAGTTCCGGGTCGTCTTCAGCGATGACGAGCGTCCGGTGGAGGCATCGGTGCTCATCAAGGGAGCGCACCTCTACGAGCTCAGGTATCACCAGATCGTCGAATCCGACCTCGATTAGACGGCCGGCCCGGGCTCTGACGCCGCGTCCGGTCGCAGGAGCTCGATGCGGCGGCGGAGGTGGCCCGGCAACCACACGGCCCAGCCCAGGAACCCGGCGAACATGAGCGCGATGAGCCAGAACCACGGGTCGTCGGTGAGGGCCAGCACCACGCTCAGCGCGGTGAAGAAGCCGAATGTGACCAGGGCGAACGCCCGGCGGCGCCGGAGTTCGTCGAGCTGGTGGCGGGCCAGGTCGTAGGCGACGCGGCGGGCCTCCGGGTCGGCCGGAACCGGCCCGCGGAACGCCGCCCGGGTGCTCTCGATCACCTGGCCGGGCGTGGCTCCGCCGGTCGCGGCCCGGACCCGGCGGCGCTGCCGCACGCCGAACCAGGCCAGGAGCGGACCCATGATCAACCCGAAGTACAGACCGTCGAAGACCGGGGCCGGAAGTCCGGCGACCGGGCCGTCTCCGGGGTCCATCAGGGCGTTGAGCAGGCCGAAGACCACGCCGGCGAACAATCCGTTGATCACGGCCAGCTGCCACCACGGCGCGGTCAGCGCCCAGCGACGCAGCCGGCCGTATCCCGTCAGCCCCTCGTCCGGTGGTGACTCGTTCATCCGGCTACCCCGCTCGAACCCGGTTCGACGACCGGCTGGGCCCGATCCTTGCGCATCCGACGGGTCGGACCGGGGAACCGGCCGGTGCTACGCGGGTGTCGCGACCGGGTCCGGGGTGCTGCGCAGGCCGGGGCCGACCTCCTCGGCGAGCCGCATCATGCCGTGCAGGGCGGCCACCGCGAGGCCGATGGTGAGCAGCGAGGCGACCAGCATCAGCGGGCCGGGCAGCCCGGCCCCGACCGCCGACCACACCGGCAGGCCCAGCGACATGGTGCTGGCCGGCACCGCGAGCCCGGGCAGCACGAACGCCAGGCCCACCAGCTTGCCCCGGACCCGGCCCTCGAGGCAGTACACCGCGACGGTGATCGCCATCATGGTCGCCGCGTTCACCGCCACCATGTGCACCGGGAACCCGCCGACCCGAAGCGGCTGGTCGCCGTAGTACTCGTACAGGTACACCGCCAGGCAGGGCAGCTCGATCAGTACGTCGACCACGGCCAGCCAGGCCACACCGATCCAGCCGACCCGGCGCACCCCCTTGCGGCGCATCTGCCGGGCCAGCAGGTAGGGCGAGCCGGCGAACAGCACCATCCAGGCGAAGATCGCCCAGATCGGCACCGGCCGGCCGAACGTCTCGTAGGCCCACCACAACCCGGGTTTGGGGTAGTAGGCGCTGACGAAGATGTCCAGCGGCGCCTCCTGCAGCGACGCCACCGTGGCCCCGGCGATCAGCAGCAACATCACCGGCGAGCGCTCCCGGCGCCACAGCCGCACCCCGTGCACGATCATCACGCCGGCCGCGAGGACGCAGCCGATCAGCAGGAGCAGTTGGGGGAGGTAGGGCGTCTCGGTGATCGTGGGACGCGGTGCGATGGCCAGCATCTGACCTCCCGGCTTAGGCGTTGTACAGCACTCGCCCAATTACCATGAGCACTCGTCGGCTCGGTGTCAAGCCCTTCCGTGCCGGGCGACGATCCGTTCGGCGGCCTTCTCCCCGGAGCAGAGGGCGGCGTTCACGCTGGGGCCGCCGAAGTAGTCGCCGGCCAGAAAGATCCGGTCGGCGGACTCCTGGGCGGCGGCCAGCTCGTGCAGGTCGCGGTAGGAGCCGGGGCGGCTGTTCAGCACCCCGTGCCGCCAGCGGATCACCTGCGAGGACTCCACCATGTGTTCCAGCCCGGGCAGCCAGCGGGACGCGGCGCCGATCGACTTGTCCACGATCACCGCGTCGTCGGTCTCCCACTCGTCGGCGTTCCACCGGCCGTCCCAGAAGCAGCCGATCTGGCCCTTCCCGGCGGGGGAGCGGTCGGTGTACTTGACGTGCTCCAGGAACAGCGCCCCGAGCTCCGGGCTCTCCCGCTCGGGCAGCGCCAGGAACATCGCCTTCTCCTCGGGCCGGCCGTCGGTGAGCAGCTTGACGGTCATCAGCGGCACGTAGTCGGCGGCGGCGGCGATCTCCCGGTGCGCGGCCGGCAGCTGCGGGTACAGCTCGGTCATCAACGGGGCCGGCACGGCGACCACGCACACGTCCGCGCTCTCGGTCACCTCGGGGGCGTCGCCGGCGACGACGCTGACCCGGACGCCCGAGCCGTCCGAGACGACGCCGGTGACCCGGGCCCCCAGCCGGGTGTCCACCTGGGACGCGAGCGCTTCGGGCAGCGAACCCAGCCCGCCGGCGAAGGTGAACAGCGGGCTGCCGAAGAAGCCGTTGATCAGGAAGTGCAGGTCCAGCACGGACATGGTGGTGGACGAGGCCAGGTAGGCCCCGCGCATCAGCGCGTTGAACACCGCGTGATCGATCTCCGGATGGCCGCGCCGGGCCACCCACTCGGACGCCGTCTCCACGTCGGCGTCGCCCGCCGCGCCCAGGTCGTACCACTTCGACGCCCTTGCCACCCGCCGGGCGTCGAGCAGCAGCGGGGGCGCCTTGAGCTTCGCGCTCAGGGGCAGCAGCTTCGTGGTGGCCAGGTCGAGTAGCTTCGACGACCGGATGCGCTGCATCTGTCCGCGCAGCGGGATGCCGACCATGTCCGAGGACGGCACGATCTTCTCGGCGATCCCGGCGTCCCGGGCCAGCGCGATCATCTCGCCGTACTTGTGCGAGGTGGCGGTGGCGGCCAGGTCCATCACGTGGCCGTCGCGGCGTTCGGTGGACATCCGCCCGCCGATCCGCTGCCCCGCCTCGTACACCGTCACCTGGTAGCCGGCCTGCTTGAGCCGGAACGCCGCCGCCAGCCCGGCGATCCCGGCGCCGACAACCACAGCCTTCATGAACGCGCTCCCGTCAGGGTGACCGGTAGCGAGTACACGCCCCGGGTGAGGTGGCCCTTAACGTAGGAGATCTCGCCGGCCGGCCGGATGTCGCTGGTCCGCCGGAGCAGCTCCTCCAGCACCACCTTGATCTCCAGCTCGGCGATGTGCTTGCCGATGCACAGGTGCGCGCCGCGGCCGAAGGACAGGTGCGGGTTCGGCTTGCGGGTCAGGTCCATCCGGCGGGGGTCGGCGAAGGCGTCCGGGTCGAAGTTGGCCGCGGGCAGGAGCGGGGCGATCCGCTCCCCGGCCTTGATGTGGCACCCGTGCAGCTCGATGTCCTCGGTGGGGGTCCGGACCTGCTGGATCACCGGGGCGGCCACCCGCATCAGTTCGTCGATCGCGGTGCTCGGGATGTCGTCGGCATGCGCCCGCAGCCACTCCATCTGGTCCGGGCGGCGCATCAGCTCGTGGATGGCGTGCCCGAGTACCGCCCGGGTGGTCTCCCCGGCCCCGGCGGCGAAGGTGGCGATGTCGCCCTGGATCTCCCCGTCGGTGGCGTCGGACAGGGCCAGCGCGGTGAGCACGTCGTCGGCCGGGCACTGGCGCTTCAGGGCGGTGGCGTCCAGCGCGTACTGCCAGATCCCGATCAGCGCCTCCAGCCCGCCGGTCGCCTCCTCCAGCAGCCGCTCGTCGAACGGGGAGATGAACGAGTCCGACCACTTGTAGAACTGGGCGCGGTCCTCGGGCGGGATGCCCAGCACGTCACCGATCGCGGTGGTCGGCAGCGGGTGCGCGATGGCCGGGATGAAGTCCACCGTGCCCTGGGCGATCGCGTCGTCCACCAGCTTCGCGGCCAGCACCCGGAAGTCCGGCTCCAGCCGCTTCAGGATGGACGGCCGCAGCGCCCCGCCGATCTCCTTGCGCCGCTTGCGGTGGGTGTCGCCGTCCTGGCAGAAGATGCCCGGCCGGTCCGGCGGCGCCACCGGGCCGAAGATGGTGATCACCGGCAGGTTGTTCGGGTCGCTGGAGATGAACCGCTTGTCGGTCAACACCATCGAGATGTCCGCGTGCCGGCTGATGCACCACACCTCGGGCACCAGGATCGGATGGTCGAACTCGATGCGCACGCAGGGCATCTCGGAGCGCATCATGTCGTAGAGGTCCAGCGGCAGGCCGTAGGTGGTGGGGTCGCCGGCGCCGTAGGTCTCCGGGGCGAACGCTTTCTCGTAAGTGATCGTCATCGGGCCGCCTCACTCCGTCGGGATCGAGAAGTACGCCTGGTAGCGCTGGTAGACCGCGCGCGCCTGGGCGAGCTCGTCGCCCTCGGGGATCGGGTAGCGGTGCGGGGCCCGGTTGTCCCGGGGGTTGTCGTCGAGCCAGCGCTGGATGCCGGCCCGGCCGGTCGGAGTGAACTCGATGCCGAAGTGGTCGTAGATCCGCTGCAACTCGGCGAAGTTGTCGGCCACCAGGTCCTTGTACTGGACGTTGCAGATCCTTATCGCCGGGATCTCCTTGCCCTCGATCAGGTCGATCACCCCGTTGAACCGGGCGGCGGAGATGGACGGGTCCTTGCAGTAGTCCAGCGCGCCGTCCTTGAGCGGCTTGTCCGTGCCGATCCACTGCATGGTGCCGAGCATGTTGACGAACGACGCGGCCGCGCGGACCGGATCGCGGTGGCACCAGACCACGGCGGCGTCCGGGAAGACCTCGAACAGCGCCTTCATCCGGGAGAGGCTGTAGACCTCCTTGGTCACCCAGTGGCTGCGCGGGTTGCGCCACTGCAGCAGCTTCATCACCCGCTTCTGGTAGCGCAGCCCGGCGGTCTGGTCGTGGCCCATCAGGTAGACGGCGTAGGACGGGGTCTGGCCGATGATGCCCAGCCAGGCCTCGGAGCAGAACGACAGCGACATCAGCACGCAGTCCTCGAACGGCAGGTTCCCGCGGAAGTCGTGCATCTCCGGCAGCGTCGGGGTGATCCGGTTCCATTGGCTGATCCAGGCGTCGGCCTTGGCTATGCGCGGGTCGGTCCAGTAGGTGGCCGTCTCCGGCGGGGGGCAGGGGTAGAGCATCTCCCAGTGCCGCATCCCGCCGTGGTCGGGATTGGCCGACATCAGGTTCTGCAGCAGCGTGGTCCCCGACCGGCCCTGGCCGGTGATCATGATCGGCTCGGTGACCTGCTCGTCGTCGATCTCCGGGTGCCGCTTGTACCAGTCCTCGACCTGCAGCCGGGCCTTGAGGAACAGCAGCACCTCCTGTCGGGCCCGCAGCCGACCCAGCAGGTTGAGGTCGGCCTCCTCGCGCAGCGACCTGGTGTAGACGGCGAACGGCTCGCGCCACTCGTCATCGCCGAAGTCGTCCAGGCCGGTGGCTGACACCGCCGAGTCGAGCAGGGAGCGCTCGTCCAGCGGGACGACCTCGGCGATGTCCATGCAGTGGCCTTCGGCGAGCACGTGGGTGACCCAGTCGGGGCGCTCGGGCGGGGTCCAGCTCGTCGTCTGGCCGCGGACGGTGTCGGTCATGTCGGTCTCCTGGCTGGTGGGGTGGGGTTCGGGGTGGGCTCAGCTGGTGACCCGGCCGGTGACCCGGACCAGGTGGTCGGCGATGCGCGCGGCCACCTGCCGGGCCCGCTGTTCGGGGGTGACCCGGTCCTGGCCGGGCGGGATCTCCGCGGCGACCGAGGCCAGCGGGACCACCCGGGACTCGCGGACGGCGGAGTCGACGACCCGGCTGCCGGGCGCCCAGATCCGGGTGTCGTCGGTCCCGGTGTCGGTGACCGGCGGCCGCTCGGTCATCCCCTCCCAGCGGGCCACCACCGCGCCGGTGCGCAGGCCGACGGTGTCCACCCAGTTGGACACCCCGGGGTCGTCCGGGGCGAGCACGAAGGTGTAGCTGCCGTCGTCGTTCGGTTGGGCCTGGGCGTTGTTCAGGCTGGCCAGCCGGCTGTCGTAGTCACTCGCGGTGGTCCACGGGTCGCAGGCGTTGATGGTCAGGTACTTGGTGCCCAGGGCCTCGATGGTGATCACCAGGGCCTCACCCTCGGCGAGGGCGAACCGGTTGACCGCGAACAGGCCGCCGGCCATGCCCCACTCCACCGCCCGCTCGAACGCCACCAGCTCGTTCACCGGCCAGGCGTGCAGCGCGAACCGGAAGAAGCCCAGCGCCCGCTCGGCGCTCCGCTCGAACACCTCCACCCCGGTCCGGGCGATCTCGTCGTCGTCCCGCTGCCCGGTCTCCGGCCCGTCGAGCAGCTCGACCGAGACCTCGTTCGGCACCTGGGTCGACCAGTCGAGCAGGGTGTCCCGCACGACGATGCTCTTGGTGTCGGGGTGCAGCTGCAGGTGGTTGCGCCGGCCGTCGGCCGGGCTGGCGTCGGCGGTGACGCTGAACGTGCCGTCGGCGGCGATGTCGATCCCGTCCCGGGCCAGCCGGACCGTCGGCTGCCCCCACAACCCGGGGCCGGGGATGGACTCCAGGCTCAGGTCGTCCTCGGTCGGGTGGGTGGGGTGGCGGCGCCCGGTCACCCGGTAGCGGTGCTCCGGGCTCACCCCGATCATCCGGTACACCCGGTCCGGGTTGTCCGCGCCGTAGTGCGACGGCGGGTACCGCCGGCCGTCGGCGGAGAACGGGCGGCGCACCGTCCACATCACCCGGGGGCGGCTCGGCTCGTCGTTCACCGCGAACTGCAGCGAGCAGAACAGCAGACCCTCGACGGCGACGTCCAGCGTGGCCGGGGCGTCGAGCGCGGCGAACTCGGCCGACTCCCGGTACCACCCGGCGGCCCGCTCCCGGGCGGCGCGCACCTCGGGATGATCCATCAGGGCGAGCGCCCGGGTGTCGATGTCCCGCTGGTCGGGCGACCACCAGATCGGACCGGGCTCGGTGCTGGTCGGCTGCGTGGTGCTGGACGCCTGTGTCACGTATTCAGGAGATGACGGACACACTCCGTCTGTCCACCGTGCCGACCACGGGTGTCCGCGCAGATCAGCACGGTACCGACCACGGTGGTGGGTGATTAGGGTGACACCGTGGCCGTCGACGCAGGCTCCGCCCAGGTCGCCTGGCCCCTGCGCGGCCGGGACGCGGAGCTGCGTCACCTGCGGCGGCTGCTCGTGGAACCGGGCCGCCCGGGGATGCTGCTGGCCGGCCCGGCCGGGGTGGGCAAGACCCACGTGGCGCTGGCCGGCCTGGAGCTGGCCGCCCGGGCCGGGTTCGGCACGCTGCGGGTCACCGGCACCCAGGCCGCCGCCGACCTGCCGTTCGGGGCGCTGGCCACTCTGCTGCCCGCACCCGAGCGCGGCTCAGCGGACCGCGCCGACCGGGCCGAGCTGATCCGCCGGTCGGCCGCCGCGCTGCTCGACCGGGCCGGGTCGCGGCGGCTGGTGGTGCTGGTCGACGACGTGCACCTGCTCGACGACGCCTCGGCCACCCTGATCCACCAGCTGGCCGCCGGGAACCTGGCCTTCGTGCTGGCCACCCTGCGCACCGGGGAGCCGGGTCCGGAGAGCGCCACCGCGCTGTGGAAGGACGGCGCCCTGGAGCGGGTGGACCTGCGGCCGTTCGCGGTGGCCGAGGTGGCCAAGATCCTGGCCGCCGCCCTGGACGGCCCGGTCGACCCGGCCGCCGCCCGGCAGTTCGCCGACCGCTCCCGGGGCAACGCCCTGTTCCTGCGCGAGCTGGTGCTCGGCGCGCTGGTCGACGGCTCGCTGTCCGACCGGGGCGGCATCTGGCGGGTGTCCGGGTCGCTGTCCCCGTCCGCCCGGCTGTCCGAGCTGGTCACGGCGCGCCTCGGTCGGCTGGACGAGCGGGAGCGGGCACTGCTCGAGCTGGTGTCGTTCGGCGAACCGCTGGGCCAGGCCGAGCTGACCGCGCTCACCGACGAGGCCGTGGTCGAGGCGTGCGAGCGCAAGGGACTGCTGGCCAGCCGGGTGGAGGGGCGGCGGCTGCAGGTGCGGCTGGCCCACCCGCTCTACGGCGACGTGCTGCGGGCCGGCATCCCCGGGGTGCGCACCCGGGCGATGGCGCGGCGCCTGGCCGAGGTGGTGGAGGGGTGCGGCGCGCGCCGCCGGGAGGACCTGCTGCGGGTGGCCACCTGGCGGCTGGACGCGGGTGGTGCCGACCCGGCCCTGATGCTGGCCGCCGCCAGCACCGCCCGCTGGCGCTACGACCTGGAGCTGGCCGAGCGGCTGGCCCGGGCCGCGCTGGCCGACGGGGGCGGTCCGGACGTCACGTTCCCGGCCCGGCTGCTGCTCGCCGAGCTGCACACCTTGCACGGGCGGGTGGCCGAGGCCGACGCCGAGCTGGCTCGCCTGATGGCTGCCGCCGTGGACGACGCCCAGCGCGGGCAGGTCGCGGTGCGCCGGCTGCAGCTGCGGGTGTTCTGCTCCGGGCTGGGCGGGGACGAGCTCGGGCTGGCCGACGACGCCCTGGCCATGATCACCGAACCGGCCTGGCAGGACGAGGTCACCGCGATCCGGGCCGGGGTGCTGATGGCGGTGCGCGGTCCGGCGGCGGCCGCGGCCGAGGTGGAGCCGCTGCTGGAACGGGCCCGGGGCCGGACCCTGGCCTGGGCGTCACTGTGGGCGTCGAACAGCCTCGGCCGGCTCGGGCGGACCGAGGAGGCGATCCTGGCCGCCGAGCGGGGCCACGCGGCGAACGTCGCGCTCAGCGACCAGTTCCCGTGGAGCCACTGGTACCACCTGTTCGAGAAGGCCGACGCGATGCTCAACGCCGGCCGGTTCCGGGACGCCGAGGCGCTGGCCTCCCAGCAGTACGAGGCCGCCCTGCACGACGGCTCGCTGGAGGCGCAGGCGGTGTTCGCCTGGTACCGGGGCAAGACGGTGGGGGAGTGCGGCCGGGCCGGTGACTCCATCCGGATCGGGCTGGAGGCGCTGGCCCTGTTCGACCACCTCGGCCGGCCCCAGTTCAGCTACCTCACGCTGATCTACCTGGCCATGGCGCACGCGCTGAACGGCGAGCCCGAGCGGGCCGCCGCCGACCTGGTCACCCTGGACGCGCTGGAGCTGTCGGCGGTGTTCTACTTCGGCGTCGACCTGCAGCTGGCCCGGGCCTGGACGGCGGTGGCCGGCGGCGACCTGGTGCGCGCCCGGACCCGGTTGGAGGAGGCCGCCGAGACCGGCGGGCGGCTGGGCGACCTGGTCGGGCGGGCGGCGGCGCTGCACGGGCTGGCCCGGATCGGACACGCGGGCGCGGTGGCCGCCGACCTCGACGCCGTCGCCGGCAAGATCGACGGGCAGCTTGCCGCCGCCCGGGCCCGGCACGCCCTCGGCCTGGCCGGGCAGGACCCGCCCGGGCTGCTGGCCGCCGCCGACGCGTTCGAGGTGATGGGCGCGGACCTGCTGGCCGCCGAGGCCGCCGCCGACGCCGCCGCCGCCTGGCGGGCCGGGGACGACCCGCGCCGGGCCGCCGCGGCCGAGCGGCGCGCGGTGCGGATCGCCGACCGCTGCCAGAACCCGGTCACCCCGGCGCTGCGCTCGGTGCGCACCCGGGTGCGGCTCACCCCGGCCGAGCGGGAGGCCGCGCTGCTGGCCGCCGCCGGCCGCTCCAACCGGGACATCGCCGCCGAGCTGTCGCTGTCCGTGCGCACCGTGGAGAGCTACCTCAGCAGCGCCTACGAGAAGCTCGGCGTACCCGGCCGCGCGCACCTGGCCGCCGCCTTCGACCCGTGAGTGGAAAGTAGTGCTATAGCACTACTTTCCACTCACGGGTCGTTCCGTCGCGCGGCTGCGGCCGGACTTGAGGCGGTCGAGGCCGTCGGCCAGGCGGCGGGCGAACAGGCCGCGCTGCAGCAGGTCGTGGGTGACCCGCAGCTCGTAGGCGGTGGCGGCGGTGTGGTCCATGGACCCCGAGCGCAGCGCCACCTCCTTGAGCACCGTGGTCAGCTCGGCTCCGTGCTCGGCGATCTGCGTGGCCAGCCGCAGCGCGCTCGACCGCAGCTCGCCGGCCGGCACCACCTCGTCCACCAGCCCGCAGCGCAGCGCCTCGTGCGCGTCGATCGGGTCGCCGGTGAAGAACATCCGCCGGGCCCGCTGGCTGTTCGTCTTGCGCAGCAGCCCGTGGTAGAAGCCGTTCATCGCGTATTTGACCTGCGTGGAGCCGAACGCGGCGTTCTCGCTGGCGATGGTGATGTCGCACATGTTGGCCAGGTCCATGCCGTACCCGGGGGCCACCCCGGCCACCGCCGCGACCATCGGCTTGCGGTAGTCCATGATCGTGATCATCAGCCGGTGGGCCAGGTCGGTGAACGCGGTGCGCTGGTCGCCGGTGGTGTCCTGCAGCACGTCCAGCGCCCAGCCCGCGCAGAAGCACTCCTCGTCGCCGATCAGCAGCACGGCGGCCACCGCGTCGTCGTAGGCCCAGGCCTCCAGGGCGGCGATGATCTCGTGGTGCAGCTCCCAGCCCAGCGCGTTGCGCTTCTCCGGGTGGTTCAGCCGCAGGATGCCGACGCCGTCCTCGATCGAGGTCTCCAGGTACACAGCCCCTCCGGGTGAGACTTGACGAAATCAGAAGCTCGTTAGATTCTTATGGCGGTTAGATTCAGCTGTCAAGGAGGGGCGGACGTGTCCACCGACGCCGAGGTTCGGACCAAGGGTGCGCGCACCCGGCAGCGGATCCTCGACGCCGGCGCCCGGGTGCTGCGGCGCAACGGTTACGCCGGCACCCGGCTGTCCGACATCGCCGAGGTGGCCGGACTGCAGACCGGCAGCCTGGCCTTCCACTTCCCCAGCAAGGACGAGCTGCTGCAGGAGGTGCTGCGGCACGGCATGGCGGTCGGGCTGGCCCAGTGCCGGGCGGCGGCCGACGCGCTCGGCCCGGACGCCGGCCCCGATCGGCGGATCGTCGCGGCCATGCACGCCCATCTGGACGGCCTGGACGACCGCAACGACTACGCCCCGGCCCTGCTGCGCAGCCTGGCCCAGTTCCCGGCCCGGGAGCGGCAGCGGTTCCGCGACATCGACACCGCCTACCTCGAGTTCTGGCGCGAGCTGCTGGTGGACGCCCAGCGGGCCGGGTTGACCGACCCGGCGCTGGACCCGGCCCTGCTGGCCCGGCTGCTGCTCGGCGCGCTGAACGCCACCCTGGGGCTGCCCGACCTGGCGCCCCGGGAACGCCTGGTGTCCACCTGCATGAGCATGATCACCGATCGGACAGGAGGGCCATGACCACCACCGAACGTCCCACCGTCGTCGAGTCCGGCACCGAACGGTTCAACCTGCGGCTGCTGGTCTGGTCCGGGCCGGTGTGCATCGTCACCGTGCTGCTCGGCTGGATGGTGCTGGCCGGGTTCCTGCCGCCGCCCGCGCCGTCGCTGTCCCGGGCCGAGGCGATCGAGGTGTGGCGCGACCACACGAACGTCAAGCGGCTCGGGCTGATCCTCTGCGTGTGGGGCGGCACGCTCTACGTCACCTTCTCCATGGCCGTCTACTACGCGCTGCGCCGCTCCGGGCAGCGGATCCTGGCCGGGGCGCAGGCCGCGCTCGGCGTGTTCGGCACGGTGTTCTTCACGCTCAACTTCTTCGTGCTGTCCATGGTCCCGTTCCGCCTGGACACCGACCCCGAGGGCATCCAGCCCCTGCACGACCTCGGGTTCGCCATGACGTTCTCCCCGGTGCCGCCGTTCACCTTCCAGTACCTGCTGATCGCGCTGGCGATCCTGCAGGGCTCGGACGTCTTCCCGCGCTGGGTCGGCTACGTGAACGTCTTCTGCGCGGTGCTGCTCATCCCGCCGTGCCTGATCCCGATGTTCCGCACCGGCCCGCTGGCCTGGAACGGGCTGTTCAGCTTCTGGATCCCGGTGATCGAGTTCACCGCGTGGTTCTTCGTGATGTTCTGGGCGATGAACTCGTCTCTCACGAGGCAGGCTCGATGAGCGCGCCCGAGCTGACCGTCGCCGAGGCCGCCCGGGTCTTCGGCACCCCCAGCGCCTACGCCGACGAGGAGTACTTCCACGCGGCCACCGCACTGCTGCGCCGCGAGGAGCCGTTCCCCCGGGTCGAGGTCGAGGGCTTCCCGTCGTTCTGGGCGGTCACCCGGCACGCGGACGTCTTCGACATCTCCCGCAACAACCGGGCCTGGCGCAACGAGCCGCGCTCGGTGCTGGTGCCGCTGGCGGTGGAGGCCAAGCAGAAGGCGCTGGTGGACGTCAAGTCGCTGGTGCAGCTGGACGACCCGAAGCACCGCACGATGCGCGCGGTCACCGCCGACTGGTTCAAGGCCCGGGCGGTCACCATGCTGCGTGACCGCGTCGCCGAGCTGGCCCGGCGCGCGGTGGACCGGATGGCCGAGCAGGGCGAGTGCGACTTCGCCGCCGAGATCGCCATGCCGATGCCGCTGGAGGTGATCCTGTCCCTGCTCGGGCTGCCCGAGTCGGACTACCAGCTGATCCTGGACCTCACCCAGCAGGTGTTCGGCAACGCCGACGCCGAGCTGGCCAAGGGCGCCGACGACAGCTACGCGCAGGCCATCTTCCAGCTCGCCGGGTACTTCAACGACGTCATCACCGACCGCAAGGCCACCCCGCGCGACGACCTGGCCTCGGTGATCGCCAACGCCACCCTGGACGGCGAGCCGATGGAGCTCATCGACCAGATCTCCTACTACCTGATCATCGCCACGGCCGGGCACGACACCACCTCGGCGTCCATGGCCGGCGGTCTCCAGGCCCTGGTCGAGCACCCCGAGCAGCTCGAGCGGCTGCGCGCCGACCCGGCGCTGATCCCCCGGTGCGTGGAGGAGATCATCCGCTGGGTGAGCCCGGTGAAGTCGTTCCTGCGCACCGCCGCCGTGCCGAACGACGTGGGCGGGAAGCACTTCGAACCGGGTGACGCGGTGCTGCTGTCGTACTGGTCGGCCAACCGGGACGAGACGGTGTTCGACCAGCCGCGGCGGTTCGACGTCGGGCGCGAGCCGAACCGGCACCTGGCCTTCGGGTTCGGCGCGCACTACTGCCTGGGCGCCGCGCTGGCCCGGTTGCAGATCTCCGCGCTGCTCACCGAGCTGCTGCCCCGGCTGCGCTCGATCGAGCTGGCCGGGCGGCCGGAGCTGTCCGAGACGGTGTTCGTGGGTGGTCTGAAGCACCTGCCGCTGCGCTGCGACATCGCTTCGTGAACGCTCCCGACCGGCTGGACGACTGGATCGCCCGGCCCGATCGACCCATGCCCGCCGAGGAGCTGATGGGCGTGCGGGTGGTGCACGCCGAGCCGGGCACGGTGGAGGGGACGCAGACCGCGCTCGACCCGGACACCGTGTCGCTCGGCTGGTTCGGGGTGCTCGCCGACACGATGAGCGGCCGGGGGGTGGCCTGCGCGCTGCCGCCGGGCATGAGCCTGAGCACGGTGACCATGCACCAGGAGCTGGTCGCGCTGCCGTCGGTGGACGACTGCGCGGCGGTCACCGCCTCGGGCCGGGTGGTCAGCATGGACGAGGGGTGGGCGCTGGGCCGGTTCACCGTGCGCGGCGCGGGGGACCGGCCGCTGGTCGTCGGCACGGCGCGGTTCATGCTCCATCCCGAAGCCCGGGACACCGTCGCCGGCCCGGCCTACCCGGTCTCCCTCGACTACCGGCACCGGGACCTCGCCTTCCGGCTGGGCCTGGAGGTGGAGCACGTCGGGGACGGCCGGGCGGAGCTGAGCTGGACGCCCCGGCCCCGGCACGCGAACCCGTACCCGATCGTGCACGGCGGCCTGCACGCGGCTCTGGCCGACGCCGCCCTGTCCCGGGCCGTCGGCGATCCGGGCCTGACCCTGCTGACCCTGGACCTGAGCTTCCACCGCCCGATCCCGATCGACGGCGCGGCGGTGACCGTGGAGGGGCGGACCCTGCACGGCGGCCGCCGCACCGCGCTGGCCGAGGGGGCCGTCCGCGCCGCCTCCGGCAAGCCGCTCACCAGCGCCCGCGGCAGCTTCGGCCGGCTGCCCTGACACTGTCTGGCCGCCGGCCGCCGGCCGCCGGGCGCTGGGGGCGGGTGCCTGGAGCGGCTGCCTGGGGCGGGTGCCTGGGGCGGGTGCCTGGCGCGGGTGCCTGGGGCGGGTGCTTGGGGCGGGTGCCCGGCGCGGCTGCGGCCGGCTGTGCGGAGTCGCGGGTGGCCCGGACCGCGCCGCGCACGGGTCCGGCGGCCCCTATCCATGATCATCAGGGCACCAGTGCTGTGCTCGCATGATCAAACAACCCTGGTGTCCTGATGATCAACGAAACGGGTGGGTGCGAAACGGGCGGGTGCGGGCGGGCAGGTGCGGGCGGGCGGGTGCGAAACGGGCGGGTGCGGGCGGGCGGGTGCGAAACGGGCGGGTGCGGGCGGGCGGGTGCGGGCGGCCGACTGCGGCTGACTGCGGCCGACTGCGGCTGACTGCGGCCGACTGCACTGTGCCGGTCCGACGGTCAGCGGCCGGAACCTCGGTCACGTCAGGTGATCATCTGGTGCGGCCGGTCGGGTCGGGATCCCTGTCCGGGTGACCTGTCGCGGGGCGCCCCGGGCCGCCGGCGTCGCCGGATGACACCTTCCGGTGAATTCCGACGGTAGGCGATGGTGCTTAAAGCTGACTTGTTCAGTCCAGTTTGGTAGGTGTTGAACTGGGCTTTCGTTTGCCAGTCGCGCGTTCGCGGCGTGCGACCTCGGTGGTTCCGGTGGCCCGCGCGGTCGGTGTCCGGGCCGCTGTGCCACGCTCTGCGCCAGGAGCGGCGCCCGCCCGGGCTCGCGCTCGGCGAAGATCCACCGCCGTCCTCGAATCGGAGGTTCACCATGGTCACCCAGTCGTTCACCGTCACCGGCATGAACTGCGACCACTGCGTCGCCTCGGTCACCGAGGAGCTGACCGAGCTGCCCGGCGTCCGCGAGGTGACGGTCGACCTGCCCACCGGACATGTCGAGGTCTCCTCGGACGCCGAGCTGGACGCCGAGGACGTCCGGCAGGCGATCACCGGCGCCGGCTTCAAGGTGCTGCTGCCCGTCGCCGGCTGAATCACGCTCCGTCTTCCCTCGACGGTCCGGCCCGGCCCGCCCCCCGGCGAGCCGGGCCGCATCGCGAGTGGGGCGGGGGCCGTCCCCCGGGACCGGCCCCCGCCCACACCGCCTGGCCGTCCGATCCCGGGAGCTGGTCGGACGCGGGCTTGAGTGTACAGTGCTGTACCGAGTACATTGCCGTACCCGCTGTGCGACGGCTGGCGGTGGGCGCTCCAGGGTGCTGATCATCTCCCCGCAGCCTGGGGCGCCCAGCGTCAGCTGGGGAGCGGCGCCGGTACGCCGGCGGTCCGAGTGGCGGCCGAGCTACGGCGACGAGCGCATCTCCGGCGGCGGCGGTTCGTCCGAGAGGTCCGGGGCTTCCATCGGGGCGTGCGGCGAACGCTCGATGCCGCCGACCCGCAGGTTGCTGTCCGCGATCAGCCAGACCCAACCGCTGAGCAGCGACGTCAGCTGGTCCTGGCTCAGGTCGAGCGGGTCGTCCAGCCAGCGGGCGGCGGCGGCGTCCACCATGCCGACGATCCCGAACGCGGTGGGTTGGGCCACCCGGGGGTCCAACCCGAACCGCTCGTGGTACGCCTCGAGCAGGATGGTCAGCTGCCGGCCGATGGCCGTCTTCACGTCGGTGATCGGGTCCCGCTCGTCGCTCAGGGTGACCCGTGAATGCCGGTTGAGGTAGCGGTACAGGTTGCGGTGCTCGGAGAGCCAGGTGAGGTGCGCCCGGACCCCGGACTCGATCATCTGCATCGGGCTGCCATGCAGCTCCCAGAGCCGCAGGTCGCCGCTGAGCAGCTCCTTGGCCCGGTCCGCGATGGCCATCCGCAGCTCGGTGGCGTCGGTGAAGTGCTTGTACAGCTGGGTGCGGGCGACCCCGGCGGCGGCGGCGATCTGCTCGGTGGAGACGTCAGGACCGTATTCCGCGATCGCTTGAAGGGCCGCGTCGACGAACTCCCGGCGCCGTCGCTCCCGCTGACCGGCCCACCGCGTCGACCGACCGTCCTTGATCGTCCTGTCGCCTCGGTCGGGCATGTTATCGAGAGTATCCAGTGTCTACCGGCTCCCGGTTGAGGATACAGATCTGTATCAAGTACAGTCGCGCACCTGCTGTTCGGGTTTGGCGCGGTCGGCGCAGGTCAGGCCGCCCCGACAGCATGGCCGCGGCGTGGGGGCGCGGCGCTTCCGGAACCATACTCCGGAGCGTGAACAGAAGATCATCCGGCTGGGGGAGGCACGGCGTGAGTACGCCGATCTACGACGAACTCATAAGACGGGTCCGAGCGGAGGAATCACTTGATTCCGAGCCGGCCACATCGTGCGCCTGGTGCGGCACTCCGGTGTGGGGAGACACCGGCGCCGTCGCGGGCGTCGTGGAGTTCGAGTCCGACGACTCGGAGACCGGTGAGCCGGTCACCCTGACGGTCTGCACGGAAGAGCATCGGGCCGCCCTGGAGGCGCACCGCGGCACCCGCACCTAGGGACCTGGGGCCGGGTCAGCTGGCGGCGGCCTGCCGGGAGCTCACCAGGACCAGCCGGCCCGGGTGCAGCACGATCGGGGCGTTCGCCAGCCGGCTGGCGATCAGCCCCTCGGAGTCGTCGGCGCTCCAGCGCAGCGACCAGCCCGTCGCCTCGGCCAGGGTGTGGAAGACCCGCCGGGCCCCGGCCCGCCGGACGGCGGTCTGCACGTGCTCACCGCTGACGGCCAGGACGGCCAGCTCGTCGGAGCACTCGTCGACGAACATCTCCACGCCGGCGCCGAGGTCGATCACCGGGAACGTGTCGCCCCCCTTGCGCACCACGGCGGGCGGTGGGAGCAGCCGGATGAGCCGCTCGATCAGGTCGGTGCCGTGCTCGACCCCGGTGACCTCGATGTAATCACCCATCCGGTCGCCGTTCACGTGGGCCTCCCTGTCATCGCCCGGCGAGGGTTAAGCCCCGCCAAAGATCGCCGCACGGTATAGCGGGCCGGGCCCGGTCCGCGGCCCGCCGCGCGGCGACCGCGTCCGCGTCACCCGTTGGTGGAGCACTGTCGAAGCCGTCGTCGCAAGCCCGGGGGCAGGCGAGATGCTCCGAAAGGGGTAGACGGGTGGTGACGACAGGCGCGCCCGTCCGGCCTAGCGTCCAGCCTGGACCACACCTGTCACACCGGGAGGGCACGCTCATGCGCGAGGACGGTCGGCACCTGTCACAGAAGATCGGGCTCTGGTGCAACCTGGTGTTCGTCGCGCTCACCGCGATCGGCTGGCTGGGCATCGCGCACTTCTGGGCGCCGGCCCGGGCCGACCTCGGCCTGGAGGCCACCAAGCAGTGGTTCAGCGAGACCTACCGGTGGGAGACGCTGATCGGCTGCAGCATCTTCTACGTCGCGGCCGGCATCCTCACCCCGGGGTCGATCGCCTTCGGCATCATGCTGTCCAAGATCGAGGGCCGGTACCCACTGTTCTCGATCACCACCGCGGTCTGCGGGGTGTTCATCTCGCTGATCATCTTCTTCAAATGCTGCGCCTGGATCGTGGCCGCCTACCGGCCGGAGACCGGCGCCGACGTGATCCAGTCCT